>Ga0187862_10006161_pt1 | contig 10921 bp, 7 predicted proteins | sample June2016WEW_10_1_FD_133003 | JGI IMG/M metagenome (GOLD analysis project Ga0187862, IMG submission 133003) | Peatland microbial communities from SPRUCE experiment site at the Marcell Experimental Forest, Minnesota, USA - June2016WEW_10_150 | ecosystem: Environmental > Terrestrial > Soil >...
CGCCTACAGCAAAGGCTGGCATGCGCATGCGCTGGAAGGCAGTTCCCAGGCCCGCTACCAGGTGATCCCTGCCGATTATGCTTTTCGAGGCATACCGCTGGAGCCGGGTAAACACAGAATCCGGTTGGAATACATGCCCGATGAGTTCCGTATAGGCAGAATAATCTCTTTGGTGAGCCTGGGGATATTCACGGTAGGACTTGCGGCCGTCGTGCGCCCGTTTGCTTTCACGAAACGGAACAGGTCCCTGCCCTCGGCGAGGTAGCTTCCGGTCAGAAAAACTCTGAGTTAAAAAGATTGAACCCCGAGTGACCATTTCAGTTGCCCATTTGCCACGCGTTCGGCTCATCCAGGCTTTCTTTGCTCATGGCCTGGCCTGAAAAAGTGGATTTTTAAGCCTGGCGCTCCCTGTGCCCGGGTTTTTTTTGCACGACTTCGGAAGAAAGCTTCTTCGCATTTCCCGCTCTTCCCATTCACCCATTCACCCATTCACCTACTCACCAGCTCTTAATTCACCCATTCACCCACTCACCCGCTCTTAATTCCCTCAACCCCTCAAGTTGCTTTCAAAACATCCAAAAGATGTGTTAGATGAAAAAGTATACGGCATGGCCGGACCCTGTGGTATCCTCTGCTGCCAATAACCCTGACTGCCTGCGGGAACTGACAAGGAGATTGTATGAGCGATCGGCCGACTGCATTTTTGGAAGCCCTTGGATACTCCGAAGAACCTTTTGGCATGTTCTATACCGGCACCGAGCCTGAGATCGGATTCGTGCCAAAGGAGGGCGCCGCGTTCTCCTACGAGATGGAGCAGCGGGGCGAAATCGACTTTTCTGCGCTCTTTCAGAACTGGTCGTGCGTAATGGGAAATATATGGCTTGCCCGAAAGAAAAAGTCCGCTGCCTATTTTGAAGCCAGGCGTTTCGGATGCATAGGTGGTTCGTTCTACCTCGGCTTCCACAGGCCACAGCTCCAATTCATTGCCCATTACGTCTCAACCGGCATCCCGAACCAGTTCGATGGGGAACGGTACCTTCCCTCGCCGGAGGTGACGCAGCGGTTTTTCAATGAACTGCAGCCTCGGCCGGCCCCCGCAAGGTTCTGCGTATTCAAACCGCTCAGCCAGTTCAAAGAGAATGAATCGCCGGAAGTCGTCACTTTCTTTGCCAGGGGTGAGACGATGGCAGGTTTATGCACGCTTGCCACGTTCGTTACCGAGGATTTCGAAGTTGTTGCCTCACCGTTTGGCGCGGGGTGCAGCTACATGGTCACATGGCCCCTGCACTACCTGAAACAGGGCAGGATGAAGGCCGTTATCGGGGGCTGGGACCCCTCGGACAGGAAGTTCATGAAAACCGATGAGATGACTTTTTCCATTCCCTATGAAATGTATCTTCTTTTCCTTGAGAAATGGGAAAAATCGTTTCTGCTGACCGATACCTGGGCCGGGGTGAAGAAGAAAATCGAACGAAGCCGGAAAGCATGGGGCGAAGAGTAACATCCGGACGAGACTCCCGCTAAGGAAGATTGTGTGTTCAAAATTCTGCAAAATTGCGAGAGATCCAAAGAGCGGGGGAAAGTTTCCGGAAAGTTTCCCCCGCGCCCACAAGATTTCGGCCGCGCGCGCAGTCGCGCATGCGCGGGGCCCGCCTCGCGGAGCGTCGAGATTATGAGCCGCGCAGCGGCGGAAGGGGGTGCGGGGGGTAAAGCTCCCCGCGCTTTTCCGGATTATTTATTTGCATAACTTTCGGTACACGGTCGTAAGGAAATTAAATGAAAAGCTCCAGAGGAATCTTCGGACTTAAAGGGCTTAGGCGGTTTGGCGCAATCACAGGTGTCCTCGTCAAACACGGGTTTGGAGACCTTCTCGAAAGGTTGCTGGGCGGTGGTAAAACACGCCCGGAGGTGTCGGACGGAGATATGATTCTGCAGAGCGGGTTCCCCTCCGCCCGCCGCATCCGGATGGTGCTGGAGGAGCTTGGCCCGAGTTTCGTAAAGCTGGGTCAGCTCATGAGCACCCGGGCCGACATATTTCCTCCCGAATACATCGTTGAATTCAAAAAGCTCCAGGACATGGTGCCTCCGGTTTCCTTCGAGGAGGTCAAAGCGGTGATCGAACGAGAGATCGGACGGCCCCTGCTCGAAATCTTCGCCGAATTCGACGAAAAATCCATCGCGGCCGCCTCTGTTGGCCAGGTGCATATAGCAAAGCTGCATTCGGGGGAGAAGGTCGCGGTCAAAATCATTCGCCCCGGAATCGACCGCCGCATAAAAGAGGACCTTCGCCTGATGTATTTTCTGGCCGCAAGGGCCGAAAAAGCGCTTGAAATCGGCAGGGTCATCGGCGCTGTGAATCTTGTCCGGGAATTCGAACGCAATATCGCCCGCGAGCTCGATATGTTGATCGAAGCCGGAAGCATTGAAAAGTTTGCCGGAAATTTCGAGGGGGTCAAGGAGATTTACATCCCGGCGGTCCATTGGGACTACACCACCAGGTCTGTGCTGGTTATGGAACACATCGAAGGCATGAAGATGGACCAGGTCGAAGAGATCCGCGCGGCTGGAATCGACCCTAAAGAGGTGGCGCTGATCGGGTTGCGCTCCTTTTCCCGCCAACTCATGCTTTACGGCTTTTTCCATGCCGACCCTCACCCCGGAAACACGATAGTCATGGTCGACGGGCGTGTGAGCCTTGTGGATTTCGGCATAACCGGATATCTGGACGAGGAGACCATGCGCCAGATCGCCAACCTCTTCCTGGGATACGCCGAACACGACTACGACATGGTTATGGATGCCCTGATGGACGCCGGGCTGATAAACGAGGATATGGACCTCAAAGCATTCCGGGGCGATCTCAAGGACATAAGCGAATCCTTCTATGGCCGGTCCCTTCAGCACATTTCGGTTAAAGACGTCTATGATCAACTGATGGATATTGTCCTCAAATACCACATCAGGCTTCCAAGAAATCTGCTGCTGCTGCTGAAAACATTTATCCAGACCGAGGCGCTCGGAAAGATACTTGGCAGCGACGCCAGCATCCTCGAGGTGACGAAGCCCTTTGCCAGGCAACTCCTCCAGCGCGGCTTGAACACCCAGAGCATCCTGAAAAATCTCGATCGGGAGAGTCGCGCGCTGAGCGGCTATGCAAGGGCTATCCCCAAACATCTGAACGACATCCTCAGGCAGACGGCGTCCGGCCGGCAGCAGATAGAACTTCGCCACGCCGGCCTGGAGCAGGTGCAATCCGGAGTCGATAAAGGCGTAAATCGTCTGACGGTCGGGATCATTATTGCCTCGTCGATCCTGGCAGGCGCGATGATTCTAAATTCCAGCCAGAAAATCATGGAGATCAACTTTGGCTTTTTCGGCCTCCAGACCGTTTCGCTCACCGCCGTACTGGGAGTAAGCGGTTACGCGGTCGCCACCATTCTTGGAATATGGCTCACCGCCTCCATCCTGAGGTCGGGGAAGCTGTAAAGGCAGGAAGCAAGGAGCAGGGAGCAGTAAAAATAACTCCTTTGGGTGAACCCTCACTAGGTTTCGGGTTCGCGGGTAACATCGAGGAAGCGCGTTAAACGCTTCAAGTTCGCGGCCGATCTTTTGTGAGGCCGCACCCTCACCAGGTTTCGGGTTCGCGGGTAACATCGAGGAAGCGCGTTAAACGCTGGACCCTCACTTCGTTCAGGTCCGGGCCGCACGTTGCGGCCGGTAGTTTGATGCTTCAAGTCCGGGCACGGAACCCTCACTGCGCTTCGGGTTCGCGCTGTACACAGTGGAGGCACGCCGGATGCTTCAAGTTCGCGCCCGATTCCTTGTGAGGGCGCTTCGTGAGTGCCCAGTTCGCGGCCGGAACCCTCACTTCGTTTCGGGTCCGCGCTGTACACAGTGGAAGCACGCCAGATGCTTCAAGTTCGCGCCCGATTCCTTGTGAGGGCGCTTTGTGAGGCCGCATCGCTACGCGACGAGCGGAAAAAAAGAGAATGCCCTCTCATCTTGAATAGTGGTACCCACTCAGCGCAGCAACTCATGTCCCGTTGGAACACCCTACACGATGAAAAGACCCGTAGCCCTTTTCGAAGCAGTCCATCAGGTCCCCGCGGGACACCCGGCACCCCTTTTCCCTAAACAATCTGCGACATCTGCGACATCTGCGGATAAATAGTTTTGAGTAGTTCGACCCGCTTCTCGCTTCCTGTTCCTAATTCACGATCATTGAGCTGGAATTGAAAGAGGGAGCTTCAGCGCAGCCGCAGCAAGGATAGGGGCTGGAAAAAGCTTAATCCGCAGATTACGCAGATGAGCACAGATGTTTCGACTAAAGACGAACAGACCTTGCTTAGCTTTGGAGTACTGCTTCTCGCTCCCTGCTCCCCGCTTCTCGCTTCCTGTTCCTAATTCACCTACTCACCCGCCCTTAATTCACCCATTCACCCATTCACCCGCTCTTAATTCACCCATTCACCTACTCACCCGCCCTTAATTCACCCATTCACCCATTCACCTACTCACCCGCTCTTAATTCACCCATTCACCCATTCACCTACTCACCCGCTCTTAATTCACCCACTCACCCGCTCTTAATTCACCCATTCACCCATTCACCTTGTATGTTTGAAACGTGATACAAAAGTATGGACTGGCCGAGCGAAGCCGCCGAGAATGGGTCCAACCGTGACCCGTCGGAGGCGGCTAGCGAGGCCCTCCTTGGAGCAAATTGCAGTTGTACACTGGCTATGGTAGACCGTATTCACCTTGGGCCGCTGGAGCCCGTTGAGTAGCTTGGCCGCCATAGCCTCTCCATCAAGCCCGAACAGTTGCTAGGACCTCGAGTCCGCATCTACAAGGCCGGGATAAAGGAGAATGCATCATGTCACAACCTCTCTTTGCAGGCATTGATGTTTCAAAGTCTCAATTGGACATAGCCATAAACCAGGGTGATGAGCTTTTGGAGTTTTGTTCCGTACCTCACACCGAAGAGGGGATCTCAACCCTCATGCAAAAATTTAGGAACGCCATGCCCCAGCTTATTGTAGTTGAACGTAGCGGGGGCTTGGAACGTTCTCTGGTTGCGCTGTTGGCCGAGGCTGGGTTACCGGTCGTAGCGAATAATCCTCGCCAGATCCGCGATTTCGCGAAGGCGATGGGGATACTCGCCAAAACCGATAAAATCGATGCCAAGACTATGGCTCATTTTGCTGCAACGGTCAAACCTCCTCAGCGGCCCATTAAGGATGCCGAACGCCAGCAACTCTCAGATTTAGTCGCCAGGCGGCGTCAACTGGTAAATATGCTTACGCAGGAAAAGAACCGCCTATCACGATCTGTCGGTCCTGCACGAGCCGATATAGAGCACCACATCACTTATCTTAAAGACCGGCTCAATAAAACAAACAAGAATATCGAACAGATGATCGCGAACAGCCCTATTTATCAGGAAACCGTTGAGATCTTGGTTACTTTCCCGGGGCTCGGGCGCGTAACCTCAGCAGCCCTGGTTGCAGACTGTCCTGAACTTGGCAGCCTGAACCGTCGCAAGATAGGGACACTGACGGGAACCGCCCCTTTAAACGACGACAGCGGGACAAGGACTGGTCAACGTTATATCCGGGGTGGCCGCAAGACAGTCCGTAGTCATCTCTATATGGCCACGATCTCGGCTATAAGGTGCAACTACAAAATCAAAGGTTTCTACCAACGCCTGATCGCGGCCGGAAAGAAACCAAAAGTTGCCATAACAGCATGCATGCACAAAATAATCACTATTCTGAATGCCATGGTCAAGCACCGCAAACCCTGGCAAACGGATGCCGTTTAAAAACCAAGCAACCAAATCGGCGCCTTGTGAAAACACAGTTGCTACTCACCCGCCCTCAATCCCTAAACCCCTAAACCCCTTGCTTTCCCAACGATTTCTTGCTAGAAATTAAAGTGAGGTTTGCGCCCATAGCTCAGCTGGATAGAGTGCCGGACTACGAATCCGTAGGTCGGGTGTTCGAATCACCCTGGGCGCGTAGAGAAATCAAGGGTTTAGCATGAATTTGCTAATCCCTTTTTCTTTGGAGCCATCCCACCGATTTAATGTCTCAATCCTGTCCAATGAGTCAGCCGTAAGTCTAAAGCCATCAATTTTGTCCCGCCCCTGTCCCGCTTTTTTCGATTAAACTACGTGAAGGCAAATGAACCTTAAGCCTTTTCTACACAGCCTTTCAGAAAGATATTCTCGAAATGTCCCACCGCTTGCATTAGGTGAAAGCGATAAGGAAAAGAATTCTTGTCTCAGCGTCTGGTCGTAAACCGGCAACGGTCACGATGAGAACGTCCGGCCCGAATCCATGATCGCTGGTGCGGTTTCGGATGCGACATAGAATAGAAGATAATTTACGGTGCCCGAGAGAGAAGTTTGAATCGCTGGGGAGCGCCCCGAGGGCGCTGGTAGGGGGATATATCGCGAGGCGGGGTTGGCTTAGCTCCGCCATGTTCTCGGTACCTGGATTCTGGCAGTGCACGGTTAATACCACTGATTTTGATTAGACTTCCTCGAATAGATCCTTGACCTTCACTCCGAGGGTGTCGTGGGACTGGAATGGTTAAACCGCTTGGCCAGGACCTCGAAGCCCACCCCATACTTGGTCCACTGAATGAACCTGAACGTCTTCCGTAAAGTGAGCGCATCGTAGTTTCCATGGTTCAGATTGATTGTCCTGGTCTACTTCTTCGCCGGGGCCGGCGTGGATGTCTGTCAAGTGAAGAATCGAGACAGCCATCGTTGCCTTTCTTCAATTAATGAGTCTTCCCCTCATGGGTAATCCAAACGATCAAATAATCAGGGACCACCTGGGCATATTATTCTGAATATCCAGTGTCATACAGTTCTGCTTTCAGAGCAATTATTATGAACCTGAGTGAGAAAAGCAATGAACAAATCGTTCATTTTTTGACCGGCCTCAATGTTCATCCTTTTCCATAAACCAAACGGAGACATGGTTTTTCCAGCCGGTTTGTGAGCCACTGCTTTTTATCCTCGCTCTTATTTAGGTCCATTGAAATCTGCCCATCGTTTATTATAGTATCAAGCGAGTCTGGATTTTCTACATTCCGGTCCCCTTTAGCTAAACTTTTGGATGATTTGTGTATACCCCAAGAACCAAGAGCAACGAGAGCCGATGAGCCGACCTAGACCTTCGATATACCGCGACGCCCTCCAGGTATCTCCGGAGCGCATCGCAGCGATGAGTGACGAAGACCTGAACGTGCTTATGGGACAGATGCTCCGAGCCCAGGCGTACAGGTGCGGTTCCCCGCTCAATGAGATCCGAGTCAACACCGAAGGTAGCGCCAAAGACGACGGGAGCGATGGTTGGTCTGCCAAGCCGGCAGTACAGGACGGCTGGCTCGGGTCGACCCATACGTGCTGGCAGTTCAAGGCAGGCTCAGCCGGAGAGCCAGCCAGGCTTGCTGGTGAGGTCCTTAAGCGCATCCCCAGGGAAACGCTTACCGGTGGTGGTCGTTTCGTCGTGGTAGCCAGCGGGTCCACGAATGGCAAGAAAGGAGAGGATGACCGACTTGCGACACTGACTGCCGATGCTGCGACGGCTGAGATTCCCACTGGACAGATCGAAGTCATCGGAAGCGAACGGCTCACGAACTGGTGCAACCTGCACCCTGCTGTCGCAGCACGCTGGGCGGGGCGTCCTCAGGGACTTTGGAGCCTGGATGACTGGTCGAACTCGGACGAGCATCAAGTTCCATGGCAGGCAACACCAACGGTGCAGTTGAAGATAGACACCCGACGAGCCGATCTGGATTTCGCAAGCGGTACCGTCTGTCACCTTCACATCCAAGGTCCTCCCGGCGTTGGCAAGACCCGATTCGCGCTCGAACTCTGCCGTGAAGCTGCATGGCGTAGTGCGGTAATTTACATTCGACAGGCTGCAGATCTTCGCTTGCTAGAGCTGATCGATGATGTAGCAGCAGACGCTGGTGTCCAGCTAATTGTAGTTGCCGATGAAGTTCAGCCTGAGCAGCTTCGACCGTTGCGGGATTCGGTGGGGCGAAGTAACGGTAACATCCGGCTCATCACCATTGGGCACAGCCCAAGTACAGATCCGATACGCATACCTGCCTTGCCATTGAAGCCGCTCGGTCCTGAAGTCATGCACGAGGTGATCAAAGGTTGGTATCCAGCAATGCCTATAGAGCACGTCGACTTCGTGGTGCGCTTTGCGGATGGATACGTCCGACTCGCCCGCTTGGCGGCTGATGCTGTTGCACGGAACCCCGAGATGGATGTCAAGGGATTGCTCAGCCGCGATGAGATTTGCATGTTCCTCGATAGAATGCTCGGGACAGGCGACCGACGTGCTCTCTATGTCGTGGCAGTCCTGACCAGCGTGGGCTGGACTGATGATAAACAGCAAGAGGGGAAAGCGGTTGCTGACCACCTCGAGCTCAACTGGAACTCAGTGCGAGCTACCGTCGAGGACATGCATCGATTAGGCATCGCGCCACGCGGTGGACGGTATCGATACATCTCTCCCACGCCCTTGGGGATCTACCTTGCCGTTGAGGCCTGGACCACCTACCCCGACCTCTTGAAGTCACTACCCAAGGTGTTGCCATCGGCAGAGGCCATTGATGCGTACTATGAGCGTCTAAAAACCATGGCCAGCAATCCCCAAGCTCGAGAATACGCGCGCGAGGAGTTGACCCTTTTTTTTTGCGTCGATGACTTCCTAGACGCTCGCGCCGTTCGCCGATGGTCGGCACTGTCCTCCGCAGACCCTGATCAGGCCGCACGCAATATCTTACTAGCCCTCCGCAGCTCTAGCATCGAAGATCGCAGGAGGATTGAAGATCGCGCCAGACGGGAGACAGTTTGGACGCTTGTGCGCCTCGCATGGAAGTCATCATCATTTCATGATGCGGTCAAAGCACTCGCTCTGCTCGCTGAGGCCGAAAACGAGACATGGGCGAACAATGCCTCCGCTGAGTTCGTCGCTCGATTTCAAGTATTCCTCGGTGGAACCGCTGTGCCTTACCTTGACCGCTTGTCTTCTCTCGATGAGCTATTGGCGGAGGAACGCCCTTCGTTGGCGAGACTTGTCGTAAAGGCGCTCGCTCGAGTCGCTATGCATCACGCCTCTCGCGCGGCAAGCGGTCCGGCGTCTGACGAGTTACCCGAAAGGGAGTGGCAGCCTCGTACAGGGCTGGAGCATTTAGAATGCGTGGAGGCTGCGATCAACAAACTGAGGGACATCGCGAAGCGCGGGACAGCCGACATCCAGGCTGACCTTGTAGCTGCAGCGAACGAATTCTCTATGATGATGGGGGAACCCTCGGTGAGGGATCTCGTAGCCAGTTTCTTCGATACTCTGCGTGAAGCCTATCCGGAAGCCCGAGAGCCGCTCAGAAGAATCATCGCCGGGGCCATTTTCATGGAAAATAAGTTCCGGAAGGAGTTGTCGCCTGAGGAGCTAGAGGAACTCGAGAGGCTGCACGCCCGCTTCGAGGACCCGTCCTTGGGCTCTCGGTTGCAGCAGCATGTCGGGCAGGCACCATGGGATCGCGAAGAACAGCCGGACCTGAAGCCACTCGCTGAGGAACTCCTCTCAGCGCCAGAAGTTCTCGTGGAGAACTGGCCCTGGTTGACCTCCGGTGATGCGTCAGACGCCTGGCGACTGGGGGAGGCTCTTGCCACGTTAGATTCGAATGGTGAGCTCTCTGTGACGCTGCCTTCGCTCCCTGGCAGTGGGCGAGATTTTCGCCTACTTTGCGGGTACATCAGCGCTCGGCGACAAACTCAAGGCGACGAGTGGTATGACAGATGGGTAGTAAGCCAATTCGAGCGAGATCCGAAACCAATCGCCCTTCTGTTCGAGGTGGCTTCGCGATGTGGCCCCACTGAGCCTGTGGCCAAAGTGATTACTACGTTAATGCGCAACGAGCAGGTGAGACCAGAGATCGTGGGTCAGCTTGGGTTTGGTGGATGGGGAAAGAACCTCGGCATCGACGTACTTGAGACTGTACTTACGACAATGGCGGACACAGGGCACCGCCAAACGGCCATTCAAATCTTGGAGAATCGGATCAGGACATGTCCCGTGGAGGCAGGACGCTGGAAGCCGCTGGCATTGGAACTGGTCACGGCCCCCGAGCTTATCCGGAGCGTACATATGGTAAACTACCATTGGAAGGAAGTTGCTAACATGATTGTCACGGACTATCCAGCGGAGATCGCTGTGGCGATTCTTCGCGCGCAGGCAGATCGCGAATCTGATAGCTGGTTCATCGAACATAGTGAGGCCGCAGGCGTGCTGCTTGCGTGCGTTGAGCAGAGCCCGCACGGTGTCTGGCAGGCGATCCAGCCCTACCTGTCATCACCAGCCGTCGCCTACAGATTCAGCCTTGGCTTCCCGCGAGGCGTCGTAGAACGCCTTCCGATGGATGATTTGGGCGCTTGGATCGCCGAGAATCCCGATGAGCGCGCCGCGACTATGGCAAGGCTCATCAGTACGAATCTGTCGACCGACGAAACCCTTGCGTCGCGAATTATCGGCGAATACGGCGACAACGAGCAGGTGGCGAGAGCGTTCTTCGCTGAGTACATGTCTGGCAGCTGGTGGGGACCGGCGTCTGAGCACTGGGACGAATTGGCTCATTCCCTTGAACAGGTTTCCGCACGAACGGCGTTGTCAAAACTACGCCGTTGGGCCAGAAATTCTGCGCGGTCTCTGCGTAAGATGGCGGAACGCGACAGGCAGCGTGAAGAGGAAGAGGATCTCCGTGGGCGCTAGCTAGTAGAGTGATTCCAAATTAATGTTGCAATAATTTGCTTTTCATGTAATTTTCCCACTCCGGAGGTTAAACTTAGACGGAGGAGGGAAAAATGCCATTTCAAAGAACGAGGCCGGCA
>Ga0187862_10006162_pt1 | contig 10919 bp, 6 predicted proteins | sample June2016WEW_10_1_FD_133003 | JGI IMG/M metagenome (GOLD analysis project Ga0187862, IMG submission 133003) | Peatland microbial communities from SPRUCE experiment site at the Marcell Experimental Forest, Minnesota, USA - June2016WEW_10_150 | ecosystem: Environmental > Terrestrial > Soil >...
AGTTTGCGCCGAAAATGGTTGGGTGGCGCCGTCGGAGGACCCCGAATACGGCGGACAGGGATTTCCGCGCATGATGAGCGTCGTTATCAATGATTTCATGTACGGGGCGTGCCAGGCTTTCAATATGGCCCCGAGCCTTACCCATGGCGCAGGACACCTAATCGAAAGCTTCGGGACGGAGGAACTCAAGCAACTATACGTCGCCAACATGTATTCCGGCAAATGGGCCGGGACCATGGCCCTTACCGAGGCGGGCGCCGGGTCCAACCTTGCCGCCCTGAAGACCACGGCATACAGGGAGGGGGACCATTTCAAGATCAAGGGCAACAAAATATTCATTTCCTGGGGCGACCACGATCTGACCGAAAACATCATTCACCTTGTGTTGGCCCGGATCGAGGGCGCACCTGAGGGGGTTCGGGGGATTTCACTCTTCGTCATTCCCAAGGTCAGGGTCAATCCCGATGGGTCTCTGGGAGAGCCAAACGACGTGCTTTGCGGGGGTGTCGAGAAAAAACTCGGTTTGCATGCATCTCCAACCGCCCAGCTCATCTTCGGTGATAATGACGGATGCATCGGATATCTTTGCGGCGAGGAAAACAAAGGCCTTGCCGCAATGTTTCAGATGATGAACGGCGCCCGCATCGGCACAGGCGTCAGCGGCATGACCCTGGCCAGCACGGCCTACCAGAACACGTTGCAGTACACCAAGGAACGCATCCAGGGCTCCGCCCTCGATAGAAAGAAGCCCGGGTCTGTGCCTATTATAGACCATCCCGACGTCCGGCGCATGTTGCTCTGGATGAAGGCCATGGTGGACGGCATGCGCTCCATGCTCTATACAGGCGCCTACTGGATCGAGCTTTCCACAGAGCTTCCCGACGGTGCTGAAAAGACGCATTACCAGAATCTTGTCGACTTCCTGACCCCCATAGCCAAGGCCTACTGCTCGGATATGGGCTTCCGCGTGTGTGAGACAGCCATACAGTGCCTTGGTGGATATGGCTTTTGCAGTGATTATCCCCAGGAGCAGTACCTCAGAGATTCAAAAATCATGTCTCTTTATGAAGGTACAAACGGGATCCAGGCCATGGACCTGATGGGACGGAAGATGACGATCGACGGCGGAGCCCCGTTTAAAGCATTCAAAAGTGAGGTTGAACAATTCTGCCAGAAAAATCGTGAACATGCCGCATTGGGAGACAAGGTCCGGGCACTCTCGGGTGTTGCCACCCGCCTCTGGGAAGCTGCCGGGGAAATGACCAAAAGGATGGCTACCGATACTTTACACTGGGCATCCTACACTTATCCTGCCCTGCTGGCGTTTAGCGAGGTGACGATGGCCTGGAGGCTTCTCGATATGGCGATTATTGCTTATGAACCCTCCCAAAAGCAGGGAGAGGAAAACGACTTCTACCGAGGGAAAGTTTTACAGGCTACCTACTTCGTCGACACGACATTGCCCCATACTCTTGCGACCATCGAGTCATGCCTCCGGCATGGACGGGAAATCCTGGAGATGCCCGAAAACGGTTTCTAGCCTTGTCTCCATCCGGAAACACCGGATGAACGTAGGAGAATTTCACCTTATAAGAGACCAGCGGTTTCCGATCCGGGGAAGGAGACATTTTTCGTCCCCGGATCGGGTCCGGGGCAATTCTGTTAACTTAAGGCGGTTTAAAGTTTTACCCGGCGGGCTTTGCGGCCCGACGGTCCCGGGCAGGCTGGAAAGCCTGCCCGCACCAAATTCATTTTTTTCTTAATTTCAGAGAATTTGTCGTATGGACTGGTGAGGGTGATGAATTATGGGAAGAGAGCTTAAAGAGGTTGTCGTGATCGATGCGCTTCGAACCCCATTTGGCAGGGCCGGGGAGAAGGGCATATTTTGGAAAACTCGTGCAGAGGACCTCTGCATTCCCCTGCTCAAGGCCCTTATCGACCGAAATCCGCCGGTAGAGCCCGCCTTGGTTGAAGATATAATCTGGGGCGTTACCAACCAGATGAAAGAGCAAGGCGGGACCCTGGGGCGGATGATCCCAATGCTGGCGGACTGGGGATGGGGAGTTCCGGGCTGTTCGGTTGACCGGATGTGTGCAGGCGGTCTGACGGCAGTTAATTTCGGCGTAAACTTCATTGCCGCAGGGGCAGCCGACTGTGTTGTCACAGGCGGCGTTGAGCACATGGGGCACTTGCCCATGGGGTTCATGAGGGACCCGCATCCGCGCTCTATAGAGGTCATGGGGGACGAATCGGCTTTCAGCATGGGAATGACAGCGGAAAATATTCATGACCGCTATCCCGGAATCACCAAGGAAATGGCGGACCTCTATTCGGTTGAGTGCCAGAATAAGGCCGACCTCGCCATCAGGTCTGGCAAGATGAAGGAGATGATCATACCCATCGAGGTCGAGCTTGACGACGGGACCAGAAAAATGGCCGACAAAGACCAGCAACCGAGGCCCGGAACGACCATGGAAGGGCTTGCAACCCTTAAAACGCCTTTTAGAGAAAACGGGCGGGTAACCCCGGGGAATGCCTCAGGGCTGAATGACGGTGCCGCCGGAGTACTGCTCATGAGCATGGACAAAGCCCGAGAGCTTGGGCTGGCCGGTAAAATGAGATGGGTGAGCAGCGCCGTTTCAGGAGTCGATCCAAAGGTTATGGGAACCGCCCCGGTGCCCGCGATCAAAAAGGCGCTGGCAAAAGCAGAATTGAGAATCGAAGATATCGATGTAATCGAGCTGAACGAAGCATTTGCCGTCCAGGCCCTGCACAACCTGATCAACCTGGGACTTCAGCCCGATGACCCCCGTGTCAACATCTGGGGTGGATCGATCGCCTATGGGCACCCGCTTGCCTCGTCGGGACCGCGCCTCGTGGCTTTCCTGCTTGGGCTCTTCAAGGAAAACCCCGAAGCGCGATATGGGCTGACTGCCATGTGCGTCGGGAGAGGCCAGGGATATGCGATGATTTGGGAAAACCTGTTGTGGAGATGATTCCGGAAGCTATTTGGAGATCGTGGAAGCGGAGGTTCTTGTTACGGCCACTCTTCTGAGCGGTGGGCAATGGCTATACCAATCTCAAGCGCCTAAATCAAGCGGAGGGAGAAGCGACATGAGCTACCAAAACATAATCCTGGAAACAGAAGGCCATATTGCAACCATAACAATAAACCATCCTCCGGCCAATAGCTGGGACCTGCTCACCATGCAGGAATTCGAACAATCTTTGAACCAGGTGGAGACGGATGACCAGATTCGTGTGGTCATTATCACCGGGGCTGGAGACAAGATGTTCTCCAGCGGATTCGACGTAAAGGATGCCGCAAACGCCGGCAAAACCAGCCCGATGGGGCGAGAGATCTGGAGGCGAATCGATCGTTTTCCAAAACCGGTAATTGCCGCCATCAACGGTTTCGCATTCGGCGGAGGGCTTGAGTTGGCAATGTCCTGCCATTTCAGGATTATGACCAACGATCCCAATGCCAGCATAGGCCTAACCGAACTCAACCTGGGCATCATTCCCGGTTGGGGTGGAACCCAGCGGCTGGCGCGGCTGGTGGGAAGGCCGAAGGCCCTCGACATGATTCTTTTCAGCAAGAGGCTCTCGGCAGCAGACGCCCTCGAGGCCGGTTTGGTGAACAGGTTATCGGCCCCCGAAAGTTTGATGAAAGACGCTCGAGCATTTGCCGGGGAGCTTGCTCTACGGCCCCCAGTCGCAGTTCGCTGCGTTCTCAAGGCGATGGCGGCAGGAATGTACGAGGGGTTGGATGAAGGCTTGAAGGTGGAAGCCGATGGAAGTGCGGTCGTCCGCGATAGCGAGGACTGTGTAGAAGGCTTTACTGCTTTCCTGGAAAAGCGCAAGCCTGTCTTCAAAGGGAAATGACCATTTTCCGATCAGAACTTCTTACACCCATGAAAGGTCCTCTATGAGATCAAATGCAGCAAGATCTGAGATGATCACCTTTCTTTGGCAGAAGAGGAGCATTTAAGGATGGCAAGGAATTTCGCCAGTGAGTACAAACGAAAACTTGTATCTGCTGAAGAAGCAGTAAAAGTGGTCGATACCGGGGATTGGGTGGGATACAGCCATTTCGCCATGGCTCCCCGGCGCCTCGACGAGGCCCTTGCGAAAAGAAAAGACGAGCTTCGCGATGTCAAGATAAGAGCCGTCTGCCCGCTCCAAACAATTGCGGTCGCAACAGTAGACCCCAAATATGAGCACTTCATATATCACAGTGGATTTCTCAGTCCTTATGACAGGCACCTGGGTGACCGGTGCATGCACATCCCCGGATTGTTCCGCGCTTCTCCGTCAACCGTACGCAGGGGGTTTGCACCGCGTACCCGGGTATTTTTTGTGAAGACTGCCCCCATGGATAACCATGGATTCTTTAATTTCGGCACTACCTCTTCCTATCACCGGGCTTTGTGCGATGTTGCAGAACATATTATAGTGGAAGTGAACAATAAGGTGCCGGTCTGCCTGGGAGGGGAACAGGAAAGTGTCCACATATCGGAAGTCACCCATGTCGTGGAAACGGATGATTACGACATGCCCGTTTTACCCGGTGATGTACCCGCAACCGACGTTCAAAAAAGCATAGCTTCACACATTGTAGAGGAACTCGAAGACGGCTGCACCCTCCAGTTGGGAATCGGGGGACTGGCTAATAACATTGGCAAACTCCTGGCAGAATCCGACCTCAAAGATTTCGGCATCCATAGCGAAATGATGTGTGACGCCTTCGTCGATCTATATGAGAAAGGGAAAATCACCGGACGCTACAAGACGAAGAACAAATACAAGATGGTCTATACCTTTGCCCTGGGTTCCCAACGCCTTTATGATTTTCTCGATCGTAATCCTACATGCGCGCTTTACCCGGTGGACATTTGCAACGACCCCGAGGCAATCGCCCAAAATTATAAACAGGTTGCAATCAACAATGCAATAATGGTCGACATTTACGGACAGGTAGCCTCCGAATCGGCCGACTTTAAACAGATCTCGGGAACGGGCGGCCAGTTGGATTTCACATATGGAGCATGGTTGTCGAATGGAGGCAAATCCTTTATTACAATGCCATCCACGAACCACTTGAAAGATGGGCGCACGGTGTCAAGAATTGTTCCCTCCATAACCCCGGGGAACATCGTTACGGCGCCCAGAACGATTCCCATGTTCATCGTTACCGAATACGGCAAAGCAAATCTCATGGGAAAGTCTACCTGGCAGCGTGCGGAAATGCTGATAAATATAGCTCACCCGGACTTTAGGGATGGACTCATAAAAGATGCTCAAAAGCAGAAAATATGGACAAGGACGAATAAGATAGAATAGCGGGCTGTTGACGATGACGTAAATAAGGGAGTTGCGGGGTGGGCAACAACTTCGTCCCCACCATTTTGTGACCCCCGATTCCTGTCCGCAGGGCTACTCTGCCGGACTCAGGGCCGTGGGGGCCTGCTTTTCGCTTGCCTTGACAGGCTTTGTGATAACCAGGCTGCCACGGCCATTACCAGGACCGTACCTGAAATATAGAAAACATAGTCGAGGCCCCCGGCAGCCTCCTTGATAAAAGCACCGATTTCCGGCATAAGGAAGCCGATCCCACCTGCAACGAAAACCTCACAGTAATTGAATCCATGGGTTTTCCGGCCAAGCATTCTCCCTTGCCCATCTTGTCAGAATGGAAGCCCGGGAGAGATGCAACACTAGAATATGAAACACGCAGGTGTCTTGTGAGGCTCACAGGGGAGGAGGCATTATCCATCAGGCTTTTATTGGATATGCCCCTCCCCTGTTTGTGCTGAGCCTGCTTTCACAGGATGTGAGCTATACGAACACTACCTGCTTTGAGCTCACAGAGCAGGAGAGACAACTTTCGCCCCTTCCTTGACGGGCTTCCGCATTACCATGCAGGCCCCTATGCCCACAAGGAGAACTATTCCGGAAATGTAAAAAGCGTAGTCGAGCGACCCGGTAGTGTCCTTTATCCAGGCGCCGATCTCCGGCATAAAAAAGCATACCCCGCCTAAAGCGAAGACAAGGCCGTAATTGAAGCCCAGGTTTTTCTGGCCGAAATAATCGGCGGTAATGGCCGGCATCAGCGCCAGGTTGCCGCCGAATTGCCAGTATGCGATGCCGACTGTCAGGAAAAGAAGCAGAACGTTTCCCGACTTCATGATGTAGGGCATGAGAAAAAGACAGGTGGCACACAGCACGCAGTTTATGATAAAGGCATTCTTCCTGCCGATCTTATCCGAATAGAAACCGGTGCCGACACGACCGCTCAGGTTCATGATACCTCCGAAAGAAGCTATAATCCATGCATTGGCTGCGAAAAAGGCAAGGCTGAAAGCGGTCTTGAACAGCATGGGGGTGGCATTGACGATAACCAGCAAGCCGGCCTGGGCGCCGCTGGCGGCCATAATGACCAGGACTATGTACTGCCAGGTCTTTACCATCTCCGAAGCCGTCCAGTCCTCCGGAGCTGCATGGGGCTTCGCTGGGCCTTTGGCTGTGGCTGGAGCTACGGGCGGCACATACCCTTTGGGGGGAGTATGAAGAAGTCTTCCTGCTATTATCACCACGATGGAGAACAGTATCCCCATAATATAGAAGCTGTTGCTGATTCCGTAGGCCTTGATCAACAAACCAGCCACAGCGGCAATATAGATTGCCGCTCCCCCGAATCCACCGACGACCAGGCCCACGACCAGGCCTCGTTTGTGCTCTCCGAACCATTTGACCGCGGCAGGAATCGGGCCGGCGTAGCCTATTCCCATACCTATGCCGCCCAAAATGCCGAAACCGATGACCAAACCTGTATAACTGCGCAAGAAGCCTGCGATGATACATCCGAGCGCCAGGGAAAGCCCGCCGACAGTGACGCTCACCTTGGGACCGTATTTGTCCTGGATGCGCCCACCGGGAATCATGCATGCACAGAACACGAAGCCGCACAAGGAATATGCCCACGTGGCCTGAGAATCGGACATGTATGTCCAGCCGGCATTTATACCCCCCATGACGGACCCGGCGATATGGTCCTTGTTAGCCAATAGTGCGGCTTTCCAAACACTCCACGCATACAGGATGCCCAGGCAAAGATTTACGGAAACGCCTGCAAGGACGGTAATCCATCCTTCAACGGGCACCTTTTCCCACGGCCCTGCTTTTGAACCTGCCTTGCCTTGCGGTGAATCGGTCAGCATCTTTTTCTCCTTGGTTTGGTTTAGGGTTTTCCCGGTCCCCCCATTTTCCCTAATGGGTCAGGGACTTGCAGACCCGAACCTGCCTATCGTTATCAATTTTGGGATAAGTTGCATAAACATGGCAACAGGTTGCCAATCATCAAAAGAGTGTCCTGTGATTCGGGTTCTGCGCCTGCAATGATTGCTGCTTTTATGTATTGATTCTGAGACGGAATAATGCACCAACTTATCTGTCAATCGATTTTGTATTTTTTCATCTTCTGATACAAGCCGGTCCGGTGAATTCCTAGAATCTGAGCGGTCTTGGCCCTGTTGTTGCCGGTCTTTTGGAGGGTTTCAACAATTGCGCGACGCTCAGTTTCCTCCAACAAGCCCTTTAACGAGGATATCGGTTCTTCTGTCTGCCTTTGGGGGCAAGTCGATGCAATGCGCACCACCAGGGGCAGGTCTTCCGGTTCAATAACGTCGCCCCCCGATAATATCATCGCGCGCTCGGCAATATTACTTAGCTCACGAATGTTGCCAGGCCAGGCATAGTTTTTCAACAACTCCACCGCTTCAGGCGCTACGGTGAGGACGCTGCGCTTGCTGTCACGACTCAGTTTCTCGAGAAAATGACCGAAAATGAGCGGGACGTCCTCTTTCAATTCGCGCAGGGCGGGCAATTTAATATTGATAACATTGATTCTGTAGTAAAGGTCGAGGCGAAACCCTCCAGTGCGTATCATTTTTTCCAAGTCGCGATTGGTGGCGCAGATGAGTCTAAAATCTACGTTCCGAGGTCTACTGCTGCCTATCCGGTCAATTTCCTTTTCCTGGAGAACACGCATCAGTTTGACTTGCATACTGTGGGGCATCTCACCGATTTCGTCGAGGAATATGGTGCCCTTGTCGGCAAGTTCAAATTTTCCGGGCTTGCCTGTTTTGCGGGCGCCGGTAAAAGAGCCCCCTTCATACCCGAACAATTCCGCTTCGAACAGATCCGCGGGGATGGAAGAGCAATTGACTTTTATAAAGCCGCTGTCCCTGCGCCGGCTGGCCTGATGAATCGCGTGGGCAAACAGTTCCTTTCCAGTCCCGGATTCCCCGGTAATCACTACAGGCGAATCGACTTCCGCCGCCTGCCGGGCCATATCCATCGTCCGTCTGATTAAATCCGACCTGCCAACGATTGTGTCGAAACTGTACCGGACCCCACCCTGGTGATTTAATTCTTCCTTGTAATAATCAAGGCGATTTTCGAGCGTATCGATGCGACTGTAAAGTTCCTTAAGCTTCCTCGGCGTCCAGAACATCAGCTTTCCGAATGCTCCGATCACACGGCCGTCCCTGATCAACGGGACACGAGCAATCACCCGCTGACGGTCTTTGAGCACCATGGACCTGCCTATTTCGGCCTTACCCGTCTCAAGGGTCCCCAGGAGCTTGCTTGCAGGGCTCACTTCACTGATATGGCGGCCAACCGCATCGCGGGGCGGAACCGGATATACACCTTCGGTTGCACTGCTCATAAACCGAACGATGCCGTCGGCATCTATTAGTATCAGACTTTCGTAAGGGTTATCCAAAAGCGTGACCAGAAGTCCACTGGGTATGTTGTGCAAAATGTCCTCTTCCCTTAGTCCTTCTTTCAAGTAATCCATTATTCCCAGGTCTTTCCGCTCCTTGGAAATTAACAGAGCACCAGCCGAAGAGGGCCGTGGGTGTCACTCAGCTTTCCGCGTCCAGCCCTTTTTGGACTGGTGAATTTTTTATCATACTATAGGAAATCGCTCAAGTTCAAAATAGGCCGAGATGTGACCTCGGAGTAACCTCACCATTTCGCGGTGGGAAATCTGTGCGCCCCGGAGCGTGCCTTTCCAGCGATCCGGTAGTGTACAGACCTTATTGCAGATACGGGATACCTCGATCACGCAGAATGGCGCGCTTAAACCAGAGATTTTAACAAACCGCCTGCAGGAGGGCGGGCAAACCAACCCGCTCTTCTCATTGGAGGCAGGATGGGCGGGTTGGCAACACCGGGGCAGGATACCTCAGAGAACTCTAAGAACGGCAATCGGTGATACTGGCCTTACACGCCGGACAATACCCGTGAAGGACCACCTGTTGCCGCAGTACGTGGAATCCGTTTTGCTCGGGAACCGATATTTTCGGCTCTCCAACTATACTGTCAGCATCCTGGATCGATTGACATTCCAGGCAGACCATGTGGTGGTGAGGGCCGGTTAGCGCGTCGTACCGGGCCACTTCGGTTATCGGGCTCACCTTCTGGATCAGGCCGACCTCGTAGAACTTCTCAAGCGTCTTGTAGACGGTTCCCAGAGAAATCATAGGGAAGCGCTTCTTGACCTGCTGATAAATAACTTCAGCGCTCGGATGTTCTTTGGTGAAATAGAGGGCCTGATAGATGGCCAGCCGCTGATAGGTTACCTGAAGGCCGTGATCTCTCAGAGTTGCAATAAAATCCTTATCGTTTTTCACCTCCATGATCTCTTTCCCCCTTGTTTTTTAGAGCAGGAATGGGAGTAGCAATAGAAGGATTCTAGTTGCTACTATATGTAAACTCAAATTTGCGCAAGTAAAATCTACTAATAATATGTATTTCTAAGCAGCGCTTTCCACTTTAGGAGACAACTCGCGGAAACGCTTGAGAAAAACGAGCAAGACGGAAATGGCTGCGGGGGTTATTCCAGGTATTCGCGATGCCTGTCCAATCGAAACCGGCTGCACTGCCGCGAGTTTCTGCCTGACCTCGTTTGATAGCCCGGGTACCTGATCGCAGGGAAAATCCGGCGGAATCCGGATTTCTTCCATCTGTTTGAAACTGTTCACTTCGGCTTCCTGGCGCCTCAAATAGCCTTCGTACTTGCACTCGATTTCGACCTGTTCTTTCGTCCTTTCCGAAAGCGCCGGATCTGCCCCGCAAAGGGCTTCCAGATCGGAATAGGAAAGCTCCGGCCTTTTGAGCAACTTTTCAAGGGAGACTGGCTCATCGAGCGGGTTCGAGCCTCTGCGCGCTAGCATTTCACTCACCCGGGAAGACGGCCGCACAAATGTCTTCCGAAGTCTTTGCAGTTCGGCGCCAACCGCTTCACGCCTGTCCAGAAGCTCCCTGTAGACTGAATAATCATGAAGTCCAAGCTGGTATCCCTTCTCCAGAAGACGCAAATCGGCGTTGTCTTCCCGCAATAGAAGGCGGTATTCGGACCGGGAGGTGAAAACTCTGTATGGCTCGTTGGTCCCTTTTGTCACCAGATCATCGATCATGACGGCAACGTAGGCTTCCGAGCGGTCCAAGAGAAATGGGGGCCTTTTCTGAACCTTAAGGGCGGCGTTCAGGCCGGCCCACATTCCTTGAGCAGCCGCTTCTTCATAGCCGGAGGTCCCGTTTATCTGACCTGCTAGGAAAAGGCCCTCCACCAGTTTCGTCTCAAGAGTGGGATGAAGTTGCGTAGGCTGAATGAAATCATATTCGATTGCGTAGGCAGGCCGCATTATCTCGGCGTATTCAAGCCCGGGGATCGAATGAATCAAATTAAGCTGAATTTCAACCGGAAGCGAATTGCCCGTGCCGCTGGCATATATCTCCTCAGTATCCAAACCTTCAGGCTCCAGAATGATCTGATGAAAATCCTTATGAGGAAACTTCATCACCTTGTCTTCCAGCGACGGGCAGTAGCGCGCCGAAACACCCCGGAT
>Ga0187862_10006163_pt1 | contig 10919 bp, 11 predicted proteins | sample June2016WEW_10_1_FD_133003 | JGI IMG/M metagenome (GOLD analysis project Ga0187862, IMG submission 133003) | Peatland microbial communities from SPRUCE experiment site at the Marcell Experimental Forest, Minnesota, USA - June2016WEW_10_150 | ecosystem: Environmental > Terrestrial > Soil >...
ATGAGGACAGTTCTTTTCAGAGTGCTCGAGATCACGGCCTCAAAGAGTGCAGGCACATTGCCATGATCCGTTTCGATGGAGCACTGTTTTATGCGAATGCAGGCTATCTGGAAGAAAAGGTTACAGAGCGAATTCGTGCGATGCCGGAACTCAAACACATTCTCATTATCTCCAACGGAATAAACGATATGGACGCCTCGGGGGAGGAAATGCTCTCACTCATTGTCGATCGGGTGCGAAGCGCCGGCTACGGGATATCGTTTGCCGGGCTGAACGAAAAAGTGCTCGGAGTTATGAACCGCACCCATCTGCTGGCAAAAATCGATGAAAACAATATCTATTCGACGATCCCCCATGCCGTTGAAGCAATACACTCCAGCAGTCACACGCAGTGCGGGGAAATCTGTCCGCTCCTTTCGGTCCGCTTTGTAGATGACATGCCACAACATCCCGCAAAGAAGGAATAATCAATCATGCCGGTTCTCAATGTTTTTTGCGGTTCTTATTGCGGTGCAGAGGAAGTCGTACGCAGCGTTATAGAAAAAACAGGTTACACGCATCTTGACGATGCCGCTCTTGCGGCTGCGGCGACTAAGCGGTTCAATATTGAAGAGAGCAAAATCTGGAATGCGCTCAGGGGGAAAGTTTCTATTTTCAATAAGTTTACGCATGAAAAGGAGCGAAGCCTGGCCTGCCTGAGGCAGCTTGTTGCCGATTCTCTGAAGAGCGATAATTTACTCCTGTTCGGATTATGCACTCTGATGGTTCCAAGGAAAATATCTCACGTGCTCAACGTGTGCATGATTGCGGACACTGGATATCGTTCCAACCTGGCCTCCCGCCTGGAGAGGATTTCGACGAAGGATGCGCTGAAGAAGATCCACAAGGATGACGAGTCCCTTGTTCTCTGGGTTGAATATCTCCTGCGGCAAAAAGACCCTTGGGCCTCCTCGCTATATGATATCGTTATACCGATGAATAAAATCGCTCACGACGATGCGGTCCGTCTTATATGCGACCATCTTAAGAGCAGCGTTCTGACGGTATCGCAGGACTCTCAGAAAGCTGTGGCCGATTTTGCTCTGGCTTCTGAGGTCAATCTGAAGCTGGCGATGGAAGGTCATGATGTTTCGGTTTCGGCAAAGGATGGCCTGGTAGTAATGGAAATCAACAAGCACGTGATGATGCTTGCTTCGCTTGAAGAAGAACTCAAAAGGCTTGCATCGACTATTCCGGGCGTGAAAGGGGCAGAGACCAAAGTGGGGCCTGGATACTACCAGAGTGATGTCTACCGCAAGTTCGACTTCGATCTTCCCCTGCCCTCAAAGGTGTTGCTGGTAGATGACGAACGAGACTTTGTCGAAGCCCTGTCGGAGCGCCTTCAGATGCGTGATTACTCTTCGGCTGTGGTTTACGGTGGAGAAGAAGCGCTCTCGATAGTCGAAGAAGATGAACCCGAGGTAATGGTCCTGGATCTAAAGATGCCGGGCATAGACGGTCTGGAAGTTTTGCGCCGGGTCAAAGAAAAGCATCCGAACGTCGAGGTGATTGTACTTACGGGTCATGGTTCGGAGGACGTTGCCAGGCTTTGTGCCGAACTTGGGGCATGCGCCTACCTGGAAAAGCCGGTTGATATTGAGAAACTCACTGAAGCAATGCAGCAGGCCCATAGAAGGATAAGAGAATCAAAGGCGAAGGCCAAAGTTGACTGAACGTGCGCCATTTTACGCAAAAATCGCTCAAGGGGAATTGTGGTGAAAGCAAACGAGCTTGCTTTTTTCGGTAAAATTGCCGCCAGTGTGACTCACGAGCTGAGAAACGTTCTGGCCGTAATTAACGAATCAAATGGGCTGATGGCGGACTTCCTTGCCATGACGAGGGAGGCCCCGTTTCCGCACCGGGAGAAGTTTCAGCGCTCGGTGCAAAAGATCGAAGAGCAGGTTCGAAGAGGGGTCGATATCACTTCCAGGTTCAATCGCTTCGCTCACAGCATGGACCACACCTGCGCCGATATCGATCTGAATTCAATCCTGACTCAGACGATTTCGCTGGCGCAAAGACTAGCCGCACTCCGCAACGTGGAACTCAAGGCAGAGGTATGCGATCACCCGATCATGCTTTTTTCCAATGCGTTCAGGATCCAGATGGCTTTGACCATGGCCATCGAGGCCTTTATAGGATGTATGAGCGGTGGGAGTGGTTCTATTTTGATTCTCGTAAGCGACGATCCCGGTTCTCCAGGTCTTGATTTTTATTTCGAGGGCGAATCCTGTGAAAAAGTTGTAAAAGAAGCCGTTGCCAAGTTCAGCGAATGGCAGGAGTTCGAGGAGTTGGCCTCCAGTTTGGGTATGCGTTATAATTGGCGAGCCTCTGATGCAAGCTTTGTCCTTTTAGTTCCCGGTGGGCGACCCCCTGAACCAGCCGCCTCGCCGGAATGATGTTTCGCACCGGCCCGATCGGGTTTGCGGGTCTTGAAATTTCTATCTGAGAAGGTTTGATCTGAATGGGAATCGAGATTCTTATCGTTGACGACGAAGTGGAATTTGCCGACGCTTTTGCGGAACGGCTTCGGTTGAGGGGGTTCACCGCTCATACGGCCTCCACTGGCGAGCAGGCGTTGCAAATTATTGACCAGGGATCGGCAAAGGTCATGGTGCTCGATCTCAAAATGCCCGGCATGGATGGTTTGGAAGTCTTGCGCCGCGTGAAAAAGACTCATCCCGAGGTCGAAGTGATAATCCTTTCGGGCCATGGGTCCGAAATGGATGAAGCGTACGTCCGCAATCTCGGTGCGTTCGCTTACTTAAGAAAACCAGCCGACATCGGCGATATTCTCGAAGCGGTGAAGAGAGCTGAGAAGCTGCTGGCAAGCAGGACCGTTTAACGCATTCTTTTAGTTCTATGAACGAATCCGCCTGAAATCCGATATGAAGGAAAAGCATTATTACACATCTTTGACCAGGAACATGACCCTGATCGTGATCCTGGTCTCCTTTACGCCCCTCATTCTGATAGCGGGTCTCATCGGTTACTATTTTGAGACTTCTTATCGGGAAAAGGTCATGGAGCATCTCCACGAACTGGTGGAAAAACATCAGCAGCTCATAAATTCGTTTCTCGATGAAAAGCTTTCCTACGTAAAGGTCCTCGCCGATTCTTACACTTACGATGAATTGACTGACGAAACCTTTCTGCAAAACAAGTTGATTATTCTTCAAAATGCCTATTCGGGTGTTTTTGTCGATTTAGGGGTAGTAGACTCGGCGGGTGTTCAGATTTCATACGCCGGGAACCTCAAGCTCGAAAACGCCGACTACTCTAAAGCAGAATGGTTCCGGGAAGCCATAACGCGAGATTATTACCTGACGGACGTATTCCTTGGTCTTCGCCGTACCCCGCACTTTGTCATCACTGTAAAAAAAAGGCGAGGTGACACAGAATGGCTCTTGCGGGCAACCATAGATTTCGCGGCATTCAACTCGGTGGTTGAACAAATTCACATCGGTAAAACGGGCTCGGCTTTCATAGTGAACAGTGCGGGAGAGCTTCAGACGCGCCTTGGGACTGACCTGATGCCCAACATTGCCAGCCTGCTCGGCAGAACCTCATGGGCCAGGGTGGGAGGTGCGGAAAGCGCCGAACCCGCCGGCTCCCGCATCGAGGAGGTCAAAACATCCTCATCGGGCAGCAATGCCGTCTCGGGAATAGTTAAGAGCCGGAATAGAAACATCATCTACTTTCTCATGCCGCTCAAGTCAGGCGAGTGGACGCTGGTCTACCAGCAGGACCAGGATGACGCGTTCTCCGAGGTGAATCGTGCAAGGGTTATTGCTCTGGCTATCTTTACCTTCGGCTGCCTGGCAATTGTCCTGGTTGCCCTTTTTATTTCGAAAAAGGTGGTTAGGCATATCCAAAAAGCCGACCTCGAAAAGGAAATGATGAACGAGCAGGTAATAGAAGCCGGAAAGCTTGCCTCGATCGGCGAACTTGCCGCTGGGATAGCTCACGAGATAAACAATCCCGTCGCCATTATGGTCGAGGAAGCCGGGTGGATGGGAGACCTGCTCGAGGAGGAAGAGCTTAAGGAAAGCCAACACGTCGACGAGTTCAGGCGCTCCCTCAAGCAGATAAGCCTTCAGGGAGTGCGGTGCAAAGAGATAACCCATAAATTGCTTAGTTTTGCCCGCAAGACGGACCCCGTTCACCAACAGATCCAAGTAAACGATACAATAGAACAAATATTGAGCATTTGTAAGGAGCGCTCAAAATTCAATAATATAAGAATTCAAACCGAATTAGATCAGGAGCTGCCGCTTATTTCGGCTTCCCCCACTGAATTGCAGCAGGTTTTCATGAATCTCATCAATAATGCCATTGACGCGATTGGTTCCGGAGGCGGATTGCTCGAGATACGCAGCGGGGTGGAAGGCGACAAGGTGGTGGTCGACATTGCGGACACAGGGCACGGAATATCCAAAAGTGTTATGGCACGCATATTCGATCCCTTTTTTACCACCAAGCCTGTCGGAAAAGGCACCGGGCTTGGACTATCGATATGCTACGGGATCATTCAAAAACTGGGAGGAACTCTTACCGTGGACAGTTCGGTTGGACTCGGCACGACTTTCCATGTACACATTCCCATTCACGATGAGACCTCGTGATGCAGTCCGGAGACCTCATTAATTCTGAACAAGACAAAAGCAAGGGAACCAAACTTCTGCTTGTCGATGATGAGGAGGGCTATGTTACAGTCCTGGCAAAAAGGCTGTCCAAGCGCAATTTTCTGGTCAAAACCGCTCTTTCGGGAAGCGAGGCGATTCGCATTTTGCGAAATGAATCTTTCGATCTCGCTGTTCTTGACTTTAAGATGGAAGATATGGACGGCATCGAGGTTTTGAAAGTATTTAAGACTATGGAACCCAAAATGCCGGTTATCATCCTCACTGGGCATGGGTCTGAAACCGCAGCCCGCGAGGGAATAGAATTCGGGGCGTTCGATTACCTTGTCAAGCCCTGCGATCTTTCCGAACTGGTCGAACGCATCAGGCAAGCTTGCGCCAAGGGCGTCTAATGTGTATTAAAGGCTCATTTCAGGTCCCGATTGAGTATGTGAATCATTTGCTTCCAACCTCGAGATGGAAGGCGTCGCGAAATGAGCCTCACGCTCTTTCTTCAACAACTTATAAACGGCGTCTCGCTGGGTAGTCTCTATGCCCTGATTGCCATCGGATATACGATGGTTTACGGAATTCTGAGGCTCATCAACTTCGCTCACGGCGATCTGTTGATGGTTGCGGCCTATGCCGGCATGTATGGAGTTTTGCTTTTCTCACTTCCCTGGTTTATTAGTTTTCCTCTTGCAGTCATGGCAACCGGGGCACTGGGTATTCTGCTCGATCGTGCAGCCTACAAGCCTTTGAGGCAGGCCCCTCGTATTTCATTGCTGATCTCCGCAATCGGGGCCTCTTTCCTTATGGAAAACCTTGCCCTTGTGCTCATTGGGGGCGTTCCAAAGCCCTTTCCAAGGCCTGATTTTTTCGGCTACGTCATCAAGGCCGGAGACCTCCACATCCTGGTGCTCACGATTTACTCTCCGATCATAACACTGCTTCTGGTTCTGGGACTTCTTTATATCGTCTTCAAGACCAAGGCAGGCAAGGCCATGCGCGCAGCTTCGCTGGATTTCGAGGCGACACGGCTCATGGGCATCAACCTCGACAGGATCATTGCCCTCACTTTCCTCATAGGCTCGAGTCTGGCCGCAGCCAGCGGGATCATGTGGGCGATGAAATACCCGCAGATAAATCCGTTCATGGGTGTCATACCGGGTTTCAAAGCTTTCATTGCAGCGGTTATTGGAGGGATCGGAAACATTGTCGGCGCTGTTCTGGGTGGTTTTCTGCTTGGACTTTGCGAGATTCTGATCGTGGCCCTTTTGCCCGACCTTGCTGAGTACCGGGATGCATTCGCTTTTTTGATTCTTATAGGCGTGCTGCTTTTCAGACCAACCGGGATTATGGGCGAGCCTATAATTCAGTAATTCGGGATTGGGGTCTTGAGCGAAAAATTGAAGTTTTGGCTTAATGTTGCCTCGCTTGTTCTGTTGTTCGGCGTTCTTTTTCTATTCAGCCGCTACGGTTCGGGCTATCAGATTAGAATACTTAATAATATCGCTATTTTCATCACCCTTGCGGTCAGCTACAACCTGGTAAACGGCGTCTGCGGCCTTCTTCATCTGGGTCCTAACGGTTTCATAGCGATTGGCGCTTACACTTCTGCGTTGCTGTCGATGACCCCGGCGGAAAAGCAGCTCAATTTCATCATTGAGCATGCAATCTGGCCGATAAACGTTATCCAGGTCCCCTTCGTCGTATCGCTCATCGCGGCTGGAGTTGCGGCGGCTTCTGTTGCCTTTCTCATCAGCTTTCCGGTTTTGCGTGTGCGTGGTGATTATCTGGCGATCGTAACCCTGGGGTTCGGGGAGGTCATCCGTGTACTGTGCAATGCCGCCCAAAGCGTGACGAATGGGCCGCTTGGACTCAAAGGCCTCCAGGCGCATACGAACCTCTGGTGGTCATGGGGTGTGGCGACCCTGGCGGTGGCCGCCATTCAGCGGTTGATAAACAGTAATTACGGCCTGGCGATGAAAGCAATCCGGGAGGACGAGACGGCCGCAAGGGCGATGGGAGTCGATCCGTTTCAGCGCCTTATGCTTGCCTTCCTGATAAGCGCTTTTTTTTCCGGAATCGCCGGGGGACTGCTGGCTCACCTCATAACTACCATTTCACCCGGTCTGTTTACATTTTTGCTTACGTTCAACCTTCTTATAATGATAGTCGTGGGAGGCCTTGGGAGTACGACAGGATCAATCATCGGGGCGGTGCTTTTCGCCTGGGGGGGCGAGGCGCTGAGAATAGTCGAACGGCCCATGGAGATCGGCCCTTTCACGATTCCGGGAATCCCCGGAATGCGCATGGTTATCTTCAGCCTGATCCTGATGCTGGTTATTCTGTTCGTCAGAAAGGGAATCATGGGGCGCAGTGAATTCAGTTGGGATGCTCTGGCATCGAAGTTCGCCGGATGGAGGAGAACTCAAACACCGCCATGAGATCATTTTTCCAGATGCGCCATGTGACAAGGAAGTTCGGAGGGCTAATGGCGGTAAGCGATTTCTCCATCACGATCGAGCGGGGTGAGCTTATGGGGCTGATAGGTCCCAACGGAGCCGGAAAGACTACGGTTTTCAACATGATAACCGGCATGTTGAGGCCCACTGCAGGCGATATAAGCTGGAAGGGAGAAAACATCACCCGTCTTCCCACTCACCTGATAACGGCAAGGGGCATTGCGCGCACTTTCCAGAATATAAAGCTTTTCGCCGATATGAGCGTGCTCGAAAATGTTATGGTTTCCTGCCATTATCCGCTCGATTCGTCCTTCTTGGCCGCGATGCTCGGGCTGGCCAAACACAGAAGGGAAGAAAAAAGAATTCGGGAGCACTCCCTGAAATACCTTGTAGAAGCAGGGCTTGCGCCCTTTGCTTTTGAAAAGGCTCAAAACCTTCCTTACGGCCTTCAGCGCAAGCTCGAAATCGCCCGAGCGCTTGCCACCGAACCTGGTATGCTCTTACTGGACGAACCGGCGGCCGGGATGAACCCGATGGAAAAAATGGAGCTTGCCGCCTTCATTCGTCGGATCCGGGAAAAAAACGGGATCACTGTTTTCTTGATCGAGCACGACATGAAGTTCGTCATGAACATTTGCGAGCGCATAAAGGTCATCAATTACGGCCAGTCGATCGCCGAAGGCAGTCCTGATGAAATCAGGAGAGACCCGGAGGTCATCTCGGCTTACCTCGGAGGCGCATCTCGTGCTCAGGGCTGAGGACCTCCACGTATATTACGGAGGGATACACGCGCTCAAAGGGGTCAGCCTCACAGTCGGCCGGGGCCAGATAGTGTCTTTGATCGGCGCCAACGGCGCGGGCAAAACGACGGCCTTCAAAGTCTTTGTCGGACTCGTCAGGCCGAGTTCCGGCGCGGTCTATTTTCTCGGAACTCAAATAACGCGGCTCAGTACTCACAGTATCATTCAACTGGGTATTGCGGTCAGTCCCGAAGGAAGGCGGATATTTGGAAACCTGACCGTTATGGAAAACCTTGAGCTTGGCGCTTACAACCGCACTTTCGCCGAATTTAACAGCGGACTCGAATGGGTGCTTTCGATTTTTCCGCGGCTTGCAGAGAGGCGGACGCAGTTGGCAGGGACGCTCAGCGGCGGTGAGCAGCAAATGCTCGCGTTTGGCCGTGCGCTAATGAGCAGACCGAAGCTGATTCTGCTGGACGAACCGTCCTTGGGGCTTGGGCCCCTCATGGTGGACGAGGTCTTAAGGGCTATTGAGCAGATCAATGCCGAGGGGGCGACCATCCTTCTGATCGAGCAGAACGCAGTAGCCGCCCTCAGCATAGCGCATTACGGATACGTACTGGAGACCGGTGAGGTAGTTCTCCAAGGCCCGGGCTGGCAACTGCTCAAAGATGAACGTGTCCGAAAGGCTTACCTGGGAGAGTAGCGCAAGTCAGGAGATCTGCTGGGTGGGTCCACTTATATTACGAGGAAAGTTTATCCGGCTCTATTGGGTCCCGGTTTTGACTTTTCCTGGGAGGCAGGGTTGCAATTTCGGTCCAATATTCGGCGAGCGTTTTCATGGCTGAAACCACCTCATCGAAACTTGCCTGCTTGGTAATGTACGAATTAGCGCCCAGATCGTAGCAAATCTTTACGTCCTCCAATTCTTTCGATGTTGTCAGAATGATCACCGGAATGGCCCGAAAGCGGGGGTCAGTCTTCAATCTTTTCAGGACCTCACGGCCGCCCATCCTGGGCATGTTGAGGTCTAACAGGATAATATCCGGAACGGGGGACGATCCAGGATGTCCGTAACGCCCGATTCGATTTAGGTAGTCCATCATTTCGACGCCGTCCCGAACGTTGCGAAAAGTGCAACTGTTACAGGCCAGCTTTAGAGCCTCACTTACGACAAGACAGTCGTCCTCATCATCATCCGCCATGACTAGAACCACCCGGTCCCGGTCACCGTGTTTGCTCGAGATCTGCTGAAAAGGGAGACCGGCAGGAGGGGTTTCGGGTTTCTCGGAGGGGTCGCCGGAGCATTGAGAGGTCTTTGACATTGCGCGCCTTCTTGTCTTTCGGGAACACCAAATAATTCATTACTCAATCCCCACCACAGATTTTGACGATTGAGAACGGCTGGTTCCCTATCTGGATAAAGATTGTTAGGCTCTTATAACTATCATTTATTGAAAAAAGAGGCCACTGATATTTTGACTTCAGGGAGAGCATCTGTTCCGGAAGGCTATAAGAAGAAGTGCAAGGCCGCGAAAAATGAGTAAATCCCGGGTCTAACGGCGATCACATCTTCACGGGCCCAAACCAATAATCACAAGTTTTCTTCACGACGTTGATCAGTTCATCCCAAGGAACCGGCCTGACGATTACAGTATTTGCCCCGAGGTCGTAGAATCTCTTTATTAAAGCGTCCGGCACCAGCCCAATGAGGACGATAATGGGTATTTGCCTCAAACCGGGATTTGATTTAATCGCTGCGATGATCTCAAATGTACTTTCCCATGGCAGGTCGACGCCCAGGATTACCAGGTCGGCTGCCCCGCCGTTTTTCCCATGGCCGCCCTTGCTTTGGTTCAAGTAATCAAGCAGACTTTCACCTTTTTCAAAAGAATGAAGCTCTACATCCTGCCGGCACTGATCGAATGCCTCGAGCAACAGAAGACGATCGTCGGCATCTTCATCGAGTATGGCGACAACAGGTGATGTCTTTGCTATCAAGGCTTCCCTCGGGAGTCTATCGCCGAACAAGATCGGGCTTGAGTTTGAGCACGCAAGATTGTGGTTCCTTGCCACTGTTTTTTAAGCAGTCTTAAACTACTTATTTTGGGCCGGATTGAAAGCCCAAGAATTTGAGGGGTAAATACGAGGTAAAAACTGGTATATTATGTGAGACTCAAAAGATGAGACCGCAGGTTTGCTCCCGTTCCTCGCATTCCCAGCTTGGTTCTGATATTGTTCCTGTGAAATGAGGCCGTTTTTTCAGAGATGCATAAGAGATCAGCGATTTCTTTGCTGGTTTTACCATCTCTTACGAGCGCTGCAATCCTCATTTCGGTAGGCGTGAGAACCCTGTATTCGAGGGCAAGAGTTTTGCCGAATTTTGAGCTGAGTTCTTTTAAATGAGATTCCAGGATTTCAAGCAGTGAGGCCTGAGTGCTGCTCAGGGGCCCGCTTTTGAGTCGCTTGATGTAGGGCAGGATAAGGTTTTCAATATTGATCAGAAGAGCTTCTTCGAACTCTTTTCTGTCTTCGTCCCTTTGCCGCAACAAAGCTTTCAATGCGGCGTTGACTTCCTGGAGACGATAGGATTTTGCCTGTAGCTCCTGCTCCATATTCTTGCGCGCTACGATATTCTTTGTGCGGAGTTCCTGTTCCACGCGTTTGTGCTCGGTTATGTCTCGCCAGACGACAATCCCTGCGATTACATTGCCATGTCGATCAAGGATGGGACTTGAATTGCAAAGCAAGTTCAGCTTGACCCCATCCGAGCGCCTCAGCAGCCATTCCTCATTTGTTACAAGCTCACCATTGAGAGTGGCTCGGATCAGCGGCAACTCCTCACAAGGGGTCGGAGCGCCATCAGTATTAAAAAAATCCTGGATTTTGCTGTACTCCTGGTACGTAATTCCCTCGACCTTGTCCTTGGGGTGGCCGAGTAGCTCCCGGCCGCATTTGCTCACCATTCGAACAGTGAGATCACGGCTATCGATGATGGTAATTGCTTCGGGAATATGCTCCACGATAGCCTCAAGAAAACCCTCGGCCTC
>Ga0187862_10006174_pt1 | contig 10907 bp, 4 predicted proteins | sample June2016WEW_10_1_FD_133003 | JGI IMG/M metagenome (GOLD analysis project Ga0187862, IMG submission 133003) | Peatland microbial communities from SPRUCE experiment site at the Marcell Experimental Forest, Minnesota, USA - June2016WEW_10_150 | ecosystem: Environmental > Terrestrial > Soil >...
AAAAAGCTCAATAGGATTTCCCAGTCGTCAAGCTCTTGTAGTGGATTCATGAAAAACAAATCTATAATAAAAATGGCCAATGTACAAGTATCTTATTTGAGCGCTTATGGGGCAAAGCTCCCCACGCCCTTGACTTGATGCTTTCTTGAACGAAACTCCGTATCATTCATTGAACATGAAGAATTTTACCAGTTGCATCTGCGGCGGGTTTTGCCCTGAAAACGCGCGCATTTCAAAATCATAGTCCCGCAAAATGGGGGTGAGGTAAGCCTGCGCAAAAGATTTTCTTTCTTTGTCGGCCACGGACCGGTCAATCCAGTCCATTACCGCCCTGTCGATCGCGGAAGGTTGAAGAAGCGGGAATACTTCCGGCCAAGCCACACGGGAAAGAGGCGCAACGCTCCATTTCCCGGAAATCAGGGAGTTCGCCGCTGCCGTCAGCACCATCACCCCCAGGGTAATATCTTCCGGGGCCTGCACCATCCCCTCGGTCCACAGTCTTTGCCCCGGCTCCCTTGTATGAGCGCTCAGTAACTGATAGAGGTCCCCGGCGCAGGTGATCGTGTCCACGATATGACCGCCTCTGGCAAGGTCCTGAGGGGTCCTGAAGAAATCGAATGCAGGGGGTGCGCCCGAAGCGCTCTCCCCGGGTCTGCTCTTCAGTATCCTGGGTGTCCTCGCCAAAAGTTCCTCTGCGGCATCGAACCATTCCGGGTCGAGACACTTTAGGCCTGCCGCGCATTGTTGCAGCCAGCCGCTTTGAACTATCGACTGAAGCCCTCCCCTGATCTTGGCGACCTCGGCCTGTGCGAATCTGAAAAGATGCTCCAGGAAGTTGTCGCTCAGGATTTCCACAGCCTTTTCGATATTAGCTCCGGACCGCAACTCCAGCCCCAGGTTGACGTAGGCCAAGGCCTTTTCGACTGCCCGCCGGAGGGCTTCGGCATTATCCGGAGAAAGCTGGTCGGCAACGGTCACCTTGTTTGAAAGAGCGGCCATCTCGAGATGGAGGATTTCAATTAGATCCGGATCATCTATCCGGCGTGCGGCCCGGGCAAACAGGTCGCCCTCGGAAAGAAGGGCCAGAGCGAAAGAAGGAACTGGTTGATCCTGATCTGCTTTTCGCGACACCTTTTTAAGTGCAAATTCGTCAGCCCCGATTGACCTGTAGATTTCCAGTGCATCGTAAAAATCGGGAATGGCGTGATCCTCCAGCCTCGCGCGATGAAAATGGTGGGCGCTTTCCTCCACTTCCGGAGTGGACGCATAAAGGACGCTGTTCATCAGTTCTTTGAAAAAACCGTAGTTTGTTTCGAAAATCGTGGTGAGCAGATGGGTTATAAGCTCATCGTACTGTGGATATCTCGATTCCCAATAATAGACGTCATCGATCGTGTTCGGCGGCAGTGATTCGGTCGCCTCGACCAGGTCGATATCCTCAGGAGCGATGTCGAGCACGATCCATCGTTTAAAAAGAGATACCAGCAGCTCGTAATCCACATTGGAAAGCCATTCGAGCAGTTTGGACCCGCCGGCTCTCCAGAGCCGCTCGATCCAGGGCAGGGCTTTTGCGGCTTCCACGGTGTCCTTGCGCCACCACTCGATATCGAAGAGGTGATTCATCTGCTCGAGGCTGGCCAGGGCAAGAAGCGGCAAAGAATCGTCCGGGCCGATTTCCTGCACGGTGTGGAAAAAGTCGTTTACATCCAGTGCGGCAACCACCGCTTGCGCATCGGGTCTTTCGACAATCAGCTTCAACCGTCTCTTTGCGGGAAGGCTCATCAGTTCCCGCGCAAGCTGGGCAGGCTTGAGCTTTCCGAACCTTCTTTCCCTGAATTCAACAATATCCGCCGGCATTCGGCCTCCTCATATAGATCGGTAGCCCCTTTTGCTTCCTGCTTCCTGCTTCCTGCTTCCTGCTTCCTGCTTCCTGCTTCCTGCTTCCTGCTTCACGAATCGGATATCTCGAGGCGGACAGGCTGCCCGCCTCCGATATCCGGCTTCCGTACTTTAAACTCATATGGGCAAAGCTGCAAGTGGGCTCGCTATATGATTTCATCGGTCATAAGAATGAATAGAGGTCCCCATCCACTGCTTCTCCGGAACGGATATTTATACCAAACGCGTTCAAGAGCGGGCACGGGTAAACCTCGCCCCTCCGGCATTGTTGCGTGGTTCTTTTGTAGGGGAGGGCTTTACGCCCTCCCGAAGAGCGGGCAGGTGTAAACCCAAGGCCATGCCCGCGATAAACTTTTCGCAAGACTATGAGGCCGCCTGCTGTGGAATTATTTAGAAGAGCGGGTTACCAGCCGTGCATTAAGCAGAGGGTGTATTCTCAATAATTGCATTATGATTTTGGAAGGTTACGTTTTTCCACGCCCGATTTCTTCAATGTCCAGGAGAGATGTTTAAAAAAGTGCTATACGCATTGGGGACTGTTACGAATGTTGATAATGTCTTCTCGCTGCTTCCTTAGAACCAGGAAGCAAAAATACCGGTTTTGAGGTATATTGCGCCCCTGGTTCCCGAGATGAAACCGTCTGTTGCACTTTTGGCCACGGAGCATGGCCATAACAATCTCGATCCGGCAGCAGAGGCGAGCGACGGTTCATCCTATAAGGCCGGATTGATCGAGGTCCTTCAGAGGATCAGGTTCAAGATGCAGGATTAACAGGCCCGGGAGTGGGGAGCTTCCAAGCCTCTGGTAGAACAGGTGGTTAAAGTCAGGAAACTAATAGACGGGATCGTCCAATCGCTTGACAACTCACCCGTTGACTCCGAGAGTCTTTTCGAATTCCGCTGGCGTTTTAAAAAAGACATCGCGGTGTCATGGGGACCCCCGCACCTCTGAGAGTGCAATCAGGTGCCACCGACCAGATGCGTACAGAGCTCGACAAGGCTATGGACATCCAGACCAAGCCTGGACTCCAGGGTCCTGAACACCGCAAAATACGTGCTGCACAGATTCGGAATCGATGCCTTAAAAGAAAGTTATGATAATTTACATAGCTCCGCCAGGACGAGCCCCAAAAGGAGAGAGATCCATGCCCCTTAGAGCAATGACTGAATTGCGTTTCAGGATCGCCCTGATCGCGCATATTGCCTTTATCTTTCTGATCTGTTTACCCGGGCTATTGCTTGTAGCCTGCCGGAAGGAAGAAGCTCCGCCGGCGTCGGCGCCGGAAGTGGAGGTCGTGCAAGTCATCCAGCAGGATGTCCCGATAGTTCACGAGTGGGTCGGTACTGCCGACGGCCTAGTTAACGCCACTATCAGGGCGCAGGTTACGGGCTACCTAATAAGTCAAAACTACAAGGAAGGCGAGTTCGTAAGGAAAGGGCAGGTGCTTTTCGAGATCGATCCGCGTCCTTTCGAGGCCGCCCTGGGGCAGGCCGAGGGCGAACTTGCCCGGCAAGAGGCTCAGTATGCGAATGCCAAGGCCAATCTGGATAGGATCAAACCCATTGTCGCTCAAAACGCGGCAAGCAAGAAAGATCTCGACGATTTCACCGGCGTTGAGCGGTCGACCCAGGCTGCCGTTGTCGCCGCCAAGGCTGGGGTGGAGAATGCCCGGCTCAACCTCGGCTTCACAAAGATAATCTCCCCTATAAACGGCATGGCCGGCATCCCCAAAGCGCAGATCGGAGATCTGGTGGGACCAAACCAGGGAGGGGAGCTGACGACAGTTTCGACGATCGACCCGATCAAGGTTTACTACGCTGTGACTGAGCAGGCTTACATCGACCTTATGAAACGGTTTTCTTGCGATGCAGCCACCTGCTTTGAACAAGAAAGAAAGCTCGAGATTGAACTGTTCCTGGCAGACGGGTCACTCTATCCTTACAAAGGAACATTCTACGCCATTGACCGGCAGGTAGATGTGAGAACGGGAACTCTGCGGGAAGAGGCGCTTTTTCCAAACCCGGCCGGGCTTCTCCGTCCCGGACAGTTCGTGAGGGTCCATGTATTGGCCGGGACAAACAAGGGTGCATTGCTCGTACCGCAGCGGGCGGTAATGGAACTCCAGGGCGGCTACCAGGTGGCTGTGTTGGGCACTGACAATACTGTGCAGATCCGGCCGGTGAAAGTGGGGGAGCGGGTTGGCACCCTCTGGGTGATCAACGAGGGCATTACGCAAAGTGAGCTGGTCGTGGCGGAAGGGACGCAGAAGGTCAAGCAGGGAATGGCTGTAAGTCCGAGACCGTTTGCCCTCACGTCCACGACTGTTCCTAAAGACTCCCCGAAATCCCCGGACCAGCCCGCTGCCGGAGAGAGGTAGACAACACCGTGCACCGATTCTTCATAAGACGCCCTATAGTGGCAATGGTCATCGCCATAATCACGGTTATTATCGGCCTGGTCGCAATCGCGGGGCTTCCCGTGGCCCAGTATCCAAATATCGTCCCCCCCGAAATTCTGGTTCAGGCCACATACGTGGGGGCTGACGCGCTGACGATCGAACAGTCGGTTGCCACCCCCATCGAGCAACAGATGAACGGCGTTGACAATATGAACTACATGTTTTCCCTGAATCCCAACAACGGCTTGATGCGCATGACGGTAAACTTCGATGTGAAGACAGATCCAAACACCGACCATGTGCTTGCGCAACTGCGCGAGTCCCAGGCGGAAAGGCAGCTTCCGCTCGACGTGCGCGACTTCGGGGTAACTGTCCAAAAATCGCTCTCCACATCCCTTATGCTCATTGCCCTCTATTCGCCCAAAGGGACCTACAATGAAACCTTCCTGGCCAACTACGCGTACATAAACTTGGTGGACCAACTGACTCGGGTAAGGGGGATCGCCTCCGTGAGCGTCTTCGGCGCCGGCCAGTATGCCATGCGTTGCTGGGTGCGACCCGACATGTTGGCAAAGCTCAATATCACTGTACCGGAGATTCTCGAAGCTCTCCAGAAACAGAACACGGTGAACCCCGCCGGGCAGGTTGGCGGTGAGCCCAGCCCTCCGGGCCAGGAGTTCACCTACGCGATTCGTGCCCAGGGGCGTCTCATTACCTCCGAGGAGTTCGGCCGGATCGTGCTGAGAGCCAACCCCGACGGGTCCCTGGTGCGTTTGAAGGATGTCGCACGCCTCGATCTGGGCGCCCAGGACTACAATATTCAGGGGCGCTTCAACGGTAAGCCGGCTGGAGCACTCTCGCTTTATCAACTGCCTGGCACAAACGCCCTGGAGGCGGTCGAAGGCGTCAAGAAAGTGATGGCCAAGCTCAAGGAATCCTTTCCCTCCGATCTTGATTACGGCATCGCACTCGATACGACTTTATCCGTAAGCGCAGGGCTTTATGAAATCGTCCTGACTCTGGTTATTGCAATGATCCTGGTGATTATCGTCGTTTTCGTCTTCCTGCAGGGATGGGTGGCAACGCTTATCCCGATAATCGCCGTTCCGGTCTCCCTCATAGGCACCTTTGCGTTCTTCCCCCTGCTGGGCTTCTCCATCAATCCTATTGCCCTCATGGGGATGGTCGTAGCAATCGGACTTGTCGTAGATGACGCTATCGTGGTGGTTGAAGCCGTGCAACGCCACATCGAGGAGGGGATGGCACCGAAGGATGCATCGCTAAAAGCCATGGACGAGGTTGCAGGCCCGGTAATGGCCATCGGTCTCGTTCTGGCGTCTGTATTTCTCCCGACTGTTTTTATTCCCGGGATTACCGGGCGGCTCTACACACAGTTTGCCGTAACGATTGCCATCTCTGTCCTTTTGTCCGCGTTTAACGCCCTGACGCTCAGCCCAGCGCTCTGCTCGATCCTGCTCCGTCCGAAGAAGGAAGTGCGTGGTCCGGTGGGCTGGTTTTATCGCGGGTTCAACCGGTGGTTCCGACGTGCTACGGAAGGGTACGTCAACGCATCGAGCTTCATTATCCGTAAAGCAGTGATCGGATTTGCAATTCTCGCCGTGATGAGTGTGGGGATACTTTTGCTGGGTTTTCGCATCCCCGGTGGTTTTCTGCCCGAGGAGGATCAGGGTTACATCTACGCCGTTATTCAACTGCCCAATGCTGCGTCGCTCCAGCGCACCGCGGAGGCTGGTCGCAAGGCCGAGCAGATTATCCTGAACACCCCTGGCGTTGAATACTGCACAACGGTCACCGGTTTTAACCTCCTCAGCTTGGTGCGCAACACATACAGCGGATTTTTCTTTATCAAACTCAAGGAATGGTCCAAGCGCGAGCGTCCCGAGGAGAAGGCCTCGGCCATCATTGCCCATCTCAATCGGGAACTCGGCCAACTGCCGCAGGGGAACGTGTTCGCTTTCTCCCCGCCGGCCATCCAGGGGGTCGGGACTGCAGGAGGTGTAACGTTTATCCTCGAGGACCGTGCTGGTAAGGATATCGAATTTCTGGCCGATAATACCCGGAAGTTCATTGCCGCAGCCCAGAAGCGTCCGGAGCTGGGGCGGGTCAGTACGACCCTGCTGCCCAGTGTGCCGCAGTATTTTGTGGATGTGGACCGGGACAAGGTGTTGAGCGAGGGGGTGGACCTTGCCCAGGTCTATGGCACACTCCAATGCTTTATGGGCGGGCAATTCGTAAACTTTTTCAACCGTTTCGGCAGACAGTGGCAGGTATATGTGGAGGCCGAGGGGGACTACCGGACGGACGTAAAGCAACTGGACCAGTTCTACGTGCGTAATTCTAATGGCGGCTCTGTGCCGCTTGCAGCGGTGACGCGAGTCGAGCGGCGCTCGGGCCCGGAGTTCACCATGCGGTACAATCTTTTCCGGTCGGCGCAGATCAACGCCATGGCCGCACCCGGCTATAGTTCGTTGCAGGCGATGAAAGCACTGGAGGAGGTCTTCGCCCAGACCATGCCGTCCGACATGGGCTTCGATTATCTAGGTATGTCGTTCCAGGAGCAAAAGGCGCAGCAAGGTGTCCCTCCCTCGGCCATTTTCGCGCTCTCGTTGCTGTTCGTATTCCTCATCCTTGCAGGGCTCTACGAGAGTTGGTCGCTGCCGCTCAGTGTGCTGCTCAGCACCCCCATCGCCGTCTTCGGCGCATTTGCGGCGCTTTTGCTTTGCGGAATGCCACTCAATATCTATGCCCAAATCGGTCTCATTGTGCTTATCGGTCTGGCGGCAAAGAACGCTATCCTGATCGTCGAATTTGCCAGGGACGAATACGAAAAGGGAATGGACCTCAAAGACGCAGCCCTTTCCGGTGCACGGCTACGGCTGCGCCCGATCATGATGACCTCATTCGCCTTCATACTTGGCTGCCTGCCACTCGCATTGGCCACTGGCGCCGGCGCCATCGCCCGACAGGTAATGGGTATCGGCGTTATCGGCGGCATGCTGGCGGCGACCGGCATTGCTATATTCCTCATTCCGATGATGTACTATGTGGTCGAGAAGTTCGGTGGAGGCCGGATGAGAAGCGTAGCGGGACGAGACGAAGCCGGAGAAGAGCCTCCGAGGGAAACTTCATCGGGGAAGGAGAGCTGAGATGCCCAAAATTATCACAGCAAAACTCTTGCCCTGATCCTTGGCGACTGCACGGTTGGTCCCGATTAACGGCGTCCTGCGGTGGAGACCCCTCGGTCATGGCGCTTCGAGGAAAAAGAGGCCCGTGACCTGGTCAACACCGCATGGTGGGAGCAGCTTAACGACCCTGTCTTAAACGAGTTGATAGATATCGCGTTAGGGAAAACAAGGACATTAAGATTGCCGCTTTATCCACGCCCCGCGAGGTGCCGCGCTCTGCCTCACGAGCTTGCGCGTATGGCGGAAATCCCGGGGGCGCGGGGGATCTTTAAAGTGAAAAAAGTCCCCCGCTCTTTTAGTTGGTTCAATCTTGAACGCAATTCGGACGGCTCCGCCATTTGCCTACGGCATGAGGGCCGTCGTATCCCGAGGCACAACACCCGGAACCACGTATGCCTGCAGCAATACCACGACGATCGTAATGCCCAGGAGCATGACCGAATACTTAATCGTCTTGCGGAAGATGTCCGTCTCCCTCCCCACCAGCCCCGTAGCCGCACATGCGACCGCGATCGATTGGGGCGAAATCAGCTTACCCGTGACGCCACCGAACAGATTGGCGGAAGTGGTCAACACAGGATTGATGTTGATTTTCAGGGCGGTCACTTGCTGGAGCTTGCCGAACAAAGCGGCAGAGGAAGTAACCGATCCGGTCAGGAAAACTCCCAGCCATCCGATGATCGGAGAGAAGATCGGGAACAGCATCCCCGTATAGGTGGCGCAGGTCAGACCCAGGGTGTAGGACATGCCCGAGTAATTTGCCAGGAAACCGATGCCGATAACCGAAGAAAGAGTAACCAGGGCGAAACGCAGTTGTTTGAACGTTGCCACGAATACCTTCACGCCGCGCGACGGACTGATCCCCAGGATCACCATGGCGATCAAAGACGAAATAAGCATGGCTGTTCCCGGAGCGGTAAAGAATTCCCACCGATAGCTGGCCCCATATATCGCCGGTTTAGCCCCGGGCACCGTGGTGTAAACCAGGCCGTGCAAGCCGGGCCATTGAGAAATGATGACGATCCAGCGAAGTTCGTTGACAATCCAGCTCTTAAATGACGGAATTCCCCATAACCCCATAATGGCCATCAAAATAACGAACGGAAGCCAGGCTTTCGCGACTTGGGCTGTAGTGTACTTCTTCTCCAACTCCTGCCTGACCTCGGGTTCCCCGGGAAAACGCCAGATGGAACCAGGCTTCCAGAATTTCAGGAAAACCGTCAGGACCATCATCGAAACAAAGGAAGAGATGATGGCCGGAAGTTCCATGCCCAGGCGATGGGTAACGATCATATTGGCGATCGCATAACTGATCCCGGCCACCAACGCAGCCGGCATTACCTCCATCGCCTTCTTCCAGCCTGTCATAACAATCAGCATGAAAACGGGAATAATGACGGCCAGAATCGTCATGTCGGTCCCGATGGCCTCGGTCATAACCGAGGCATTAATCTTGGTGACCGTAACCATCATGTTGGTTGGCACGCCCACAGGGCCGAAGGGCACCGGGGGAGTGTTTGCGACCAGGCAGATCACGGCCGCCGGCAAGGCGGGGAAGCCCAAACCAATCAGCATGGCGGCAGCAACCGCTACCGGCGCTCCCTGTCCGGATACCCCTTCCATGAAAGCCGAAAAGCAAAACGCAATGAGTAACGCCTGGAGCCGCCGGTCGGTCGACAGCGCTGAAATCGAGCTCTTCAGAACTTCGAACTGTCCGGCTTCTACCGTCAGGTTATAAAAGAACACTGCCGTCAAAATAATCCAGCCGATAGGAAACAAGCCGGTGGCCATACCCAGGGCTGCCGCCGATACCGCTATCCCCACAGGCATGCTGTAGGTAATGATTACGATGACCAGGGTCAGCAGCAGGGTCAACACTCCGGCCACATGCCCTTTCATGCGTTTTACCGCCAACGCCCAGAATAAAAAGAATATAGGGATCGATACGACCAATGCGGTCAGACCAAGGCTGTTTCCCAAGGCTGCGTAATTTTGATACCAGGGCATCGTCATCACCTCCACTTTGAGTTGTAAACATTCGACCCCGGAGGGGCCGGCTTTGGTTTAAGCGCTGGAACGGGATGAAATTCGCAGTCCCACGGATTGGGCTGATATGCTCCGTGGCCAAGGCTGCACAGGTGACCGCATTCTTGCTTTTCCGCTGCGCGTATTGACAGCAGGTTATGCTCGTAACAGTTTTTCACGTCCTTTTGGGACACCCTTGTAAACCATGAAAAGCATCATTCCCTTCGCGTCTTCGCGTGGGAACTTTTCCTCACAGCTCTTGAAAGCGGCTCATCTGCTGCTCCATGGCTCAACGTTGTGGAGAGAACTCAGCTCTGGCATGCAGCAGATGGGTCGTTCAGGCGGCAAAGCCACTGAACTCTGACCTTGCCACCAGGGCAAAGGTCTAAACGATCGACTAAATTTTGCAAACTGTGGGGGGATTCGAAATTATCACCAGGAGGTGGCGGAGGCAACAGGAAATTCTCCGCAGGATGGTCACGCCGTCTGGTTCCAACGTCCGGCAAAGCCGGCCTGATACCAATTTGCGTTCGAGATGGCGCCAATGAATGACAAAGAAAGTGCGGGTTGCCCCCAACTTAGCCATTGCAGGGCCATTTAGGAGCGGCGCTGCGGTGGCGCCCGGCGAGGAACGCTACGCCGGTCTCCACGCTATCACTGACCTGTCCATCACCAGAGGTGCCGCGCTCTGCCTCACGCGCTTGCGCGTGTGGCAGAAATCCCGGGGGCGCGGGGGATCTTTAAAGTGAAAAAAGTCCCCCGCTCTTTTAACGCACTGATGATGTGGCTTAACTCCTTGAAAGGCTCTGAGGTGCAGGGAAACCCCCGCGTCGCTTTCTTGCGCCGTATCATGCCGACGCATAAACCGCCGTTGCCGCCTCGATGGCGCCCGGCCGGGTTTTGAAGCCCTCGGCTTTCAGCACGGCTTCCAGCGCGGCCAGGAACAGGAACACGTTCCTGCGGCGACAGGAATGGCCCATCAGCCCGACGCGCCAGACCTTGCCGGCAAACTGGCCCAGACCTCCGCCGATCTCGATGCCAAAGTCGCTCAGCAGCGCCTTGCGCACCTTAAGATCGTCTACACCGTCCGGGATCCGGATGGCGTTCAGCATCGGGAGCCGCTCCTTCTCAGGTACAAGCATCAAAAGCCCCATCGCTTCGACCCCGGCTACCAGGGCGCGGTGGTTCAGCCAATGCCGCGCAAAGCGCGCCTCGAGCCCTTCCTCGGCGATGATTCGCAGTGCCTCGCGAATAGCATAGACCATGTTGACCGGCGCGGTGTGGTGATACTTGCGCTGGCTGCCCCAGTAGTCGCGTATCATGCTGAAATCGAGATACCAGCTGACCACGGGATACTTGCGCTGATCGAGGGCCTTGA
>Ga0187862_10006176_pt1 | contig 10906 bp, 10 predicted proteins | sample June2016WEW_10_1_FD_133003 | JGI IMG/M metagenome (GOLD analysis project Ga0187862, IMG submission 133003) | Peatland microbial communities from SPRUCE experiment site at the Marcell Experimental Forest, Minnesota, USA - June2016WEW_10_150 | ecosystem: Environmental > Terrestrial > Soil >...
ACGACCTTCTCCGTCGAAGATCACGGCATCGTGCGGGCTCCGCCTCTCTATGTGCAAGTATTCATTTATCCACAGGAAATCCTGATCAATTTCGATCACTTAGCCGCTATCCGATCGGCATTGCAGCTAGGAGCCAGAACATTTCGGAGTCTTGGCGGCGCAACGTAACCGCCCGACGGAACGGTGGCAGTGTGACACCGACGTCGGCGTAGGCTCGACGGGGACCGTCGCCTTCAGCGTGTGAGGCCAACTCGCGCTTCTCGAAGATCGTCTACACCAAGTCGAGTGGGCGGTTGATCAGCAAGTTCGAGGCTAGGTTTGAGTTTGTCTCCCGACAGAGGAGCACGCCAGATCTTGGCTATGATCTATCAGTGGTCTGAGAATACCCTCAGAATTCTGAGGGTACGCTGGTGGATCGACGGTCGTAGTCTCACCTGCCGCCAGAGACCATAGCCACGTCTTTGCGAGGAAATTCATCCTACAACCTCGGCGCGAGGCGCGGCACGCCGATTGCTGTGTCGTTGAGCACACGGAAATCTCAATTTGGAAAATGTCCGCCTGGCGCATCGAGCTAACGCTTGCCTGCACAACGAGCCTCTTGCCTTTCCGGGGGCACGGGACAGAAGTGCCCTTGACCAACCGACCACTTCATAGTCGCAGGAGGTTTAAGGAATCAGATTGATAATGTGAGGGAACCGCGACAGCGATGTCGTGACAACGTCGCATCCGCTGCAAGGTTCGGCAGTGGTTGCGCGCTACTAGGCGACGGCACGCAAGTTGCTGCATGGAGGTGCTTGCCATGAACAAGATCTACTTGGGTTTAGGCGTAATCCTGATGGCGGGGCTTGCCGGGTGCAGCTCGGCAGCCGGAACCGCTGCTGGCAACGGCCCCGGGCCAAGAGGCGCTGGTGGTACCTCTGCTGAGATAGGGACAGGAACGGGCTCAGGCGAGGCCCCATTCGGGGCAAGTGCCGCTGGCGGCAGTACCGCGGCGCCTCCGGCTGGCTTGCCATCGGAAACCGGACAGACCCTCAGCTTCCTGCCCCCGAGCGCGGGTGCTCGCTACGTGTACGTTGCCAACCCAGAGCGCGACACGGTGAGCATCATCGACTCCACGACCCTGGCCATCACCGAAGTCACCACCGGCGACACGCCGACCTACCTAGCCACCGTGCCAGGCCAGGACGTGGCTCTGGTCCTCAACGTCGGCTCGCACACCCTCAGCGTTCTGCGCGCCACCACGATGGATAACAATCCCATCGCTGTGGTTCCCAATGCCAACACCATTTCGATCTCGCCCGACGGGCTGCATGCCGTGGCCTGGTTCGACGCTTCCCAGACGAGCACCAGCACGACTCAGACAAACTCCATCACACAGACCGGGAGCAACCAGGACGTCTCGGTCATTGCCTTGTCCAGTGCCGGTGACACTTCCATCTCCATGACCGTTGGATACCTGCCGAGCGCCGTCGTGTTCTCCAGCGATGGCGCAGCGGCCTTCGTGGTTACCGGCGATGGCATCTCGTCGCTTCGCTTCGCCAATGTCACGGAGCCAGCCATCGCGCCCCTGACCCGCATCGACAACCCGGCGGCCACGCTGGTGTCCGCGGACGCCGGAGTCTCGGTGGATGCGGGCGTCCCCCAGGATGCGGAGTCATCCGTGGACGGTGGCTCTTCGTCGGATTCCGGCGCGAGTTCGATCCCGACGACGGTGCCCGCAGGGACGGACGAACCGACCGATGTGTCGGTGACTCCGGATGGGCACTACGCCATCGCTCGGCGCGACGGCACCTCGGAATTGTTGCTGGTCGATCTCTCGGCCAATGTCGTTACGTCTCTCAAGCTTTCGAGTCCCGTGACCGATCTGGAAATGAGCCCGTCTGGGACTCAGGCGTACGCGGTCTTGCGCGCCGAGAGCAAGCTCGTCGAACTCGATATTCCGGCGGGATTCACCGACAGCACCCACCGGACGACCTGGCAACTCGCCAACGAGACCGTCGGTTCGGTCACCATCAGCGCGGGTGGCAAGTACGCCGTCCTTTACACGACGGCGGTGCCCATCAAGAGCCTGGTGATTCTTGACTTGGAGGCAAGCGCAAGTTCCACTCCCCAGTTGGTGGAATTACAGAAGGCGATTGCCGCGGTTGCCATCTCCCCTGACGAAACGACCGCTCTCGTCCTGCACACCAAAGATGCGGGCAGCCCAACGGAGACTGGGCTCGATCCGGACACGCAACTCGACCGCTCCTACGGATATAGTTTGGTTCGCCTCGCTGACGGATTCGCCAAACTCCAAATCACGCCCGCAAATCCCAACCCCTTCGCCATTACACCGCTGTCGGAGTACATCTTCGTGCTCCTACGCGACGACACCGCGGGCGTGCGTATCGCCGAGCGCATATCACTGACGAGTTTTCTCGCCAACGATTTTTCGCTGGGCAGTCCACCCACCTCGATCGCGGCGCTCTCATCCGCCATCCACAAGGTATTCGTGGGACAGGACTACTCCGATGGTCGCATCAGCTTCATCGATTGGGTGACCGGCGATGTCGATACTGTCACCGGCTTCGCTCTCAACGGAGGAATCCAACAATGAGACGCCGAGTCCTGCTCCTGTCGCTTCTGCTTTCTCCTCTTTCCGCCTGCAACGACGCCATTCCCAACCACTCGACGCCAAACGCTCTCCTTCCCACTGTGGCGCTCGCCGATCGCATGGCCTATGTCGAACAGAACTCGCACACGGCGTTTCTGCTCGATCCTGCGAGCAAGACCCTGGTGCCGCGGATGGTTTCGGTAGGCAAGGCCCCCGTCGCGGCGGTGAAACGCAACGGTCAAAATCAACTTCTCGTGCTCAGCCAGGGAGATCCCGGCTCGGCGCAAATTACTCCTGTCGCGGCTGAACTTGAAGAGATCGATGCGGATGCGAGCGTGGCCCCTGTGACCTATACCATGGCTAGCCGATTCAATGGTCTGGCCCAGTCCCCCGATGGAAGATTCGTTCTGCTCTACCATGGGTCCTCGGCGCAGAATTCCGGCGAGTCCCCGCTTTTCAATCCCAACGAACTGGCGATCGTCGATCTCACTTTGCCGCCGTCCGCCGCGACGCAGTCGACTGTGTCCAATCCTTATGCGAAATCGATTCGCAGTCTCGGCGGTGTGCCGACGGGCGTTGTCTTCTCGCCCAGCTTCACATTCGCCAGCACGCCACGAATCCTGGCCGTGATTCTGGCCGAAAACTACGTGACGATTGTCGACATGAACAATCCCGACCGCACCGAGATCACGGTGCCACTGTCCACGGACAGCAACAGCACGCTCAGCCCCGCGCAGGTCCTATTCGATACCGTCAACCCCAACATCTACGTGCTCGCCTACGGATCGGACGACATTTTCCAGATCTCGCTCACCGACCTTGGTGCCGCCGCGCCGGCCCCGCCCAGCAATGACTTCCGCGTCTCGCTCTCGATTTTGGCTGCGGGCACAAGTCCCTCGGACATGGCCCTTTATAGTACGGGCGGCTCCACACGCCTGGCCGTGCTCGCGCCGGGCAGCCAGACCTTGGCGATCATCGACCCAAGCACCAGCAGTACCACTAGCATCGCGACGTCTATCCCAGCGAATCAGATGGTGGTCTTCAATACCAGCAGCCCCAGCGCGCCAGATCAGTCCGAGCAGCAGGCGTTGCTTGTAGACGTGAGCAGCGGCAGCACCAGCGTGCTGTTCGCGGATTTGCAAAGCATCGAAACTGCTGGGAATCTCGCTCTGGTTTCGTATCCGTTGGGCGCAAGCGCCACGTCCGTGGTGCCGCTGCTCGACCAGGGAATCGTCGTGCTGATGTACTCCCAGTACTCGGCCAACGCTCTTTCGGTCGTGGATCTGGCCAAGCGCGAGCTTTCCCCAATTGGCGCGGGCAGTGGCCTGCAAGGTTCCGTAATCGATTCCACTGCGCCGAGTCGGCTGTGGAGCATCGATTCAGGTGCCCAGTACGGGCTGTGCTACCTCAACCTGGTGGCTCGCACTGGACAGGCAAGCCTTTCCACCGGCGAGATCTGGTTGGACCAAAATATCACCAACATTATTCCTCTTGGCCAGGCGAGCAGCGATGGACACCGCTACCTGGCGGTGGAACAGGATGACGCAAACAAAGTCGGGAACGTGACCCTGGTCGACGCGGACAATCCCGACCGAACCTCGGCGAGAACGGCCTACGGCTTCCTGCTGACAAACTACCTGGAGCGAGGACAACCATGACCACGACGAAGACGTTGACCATGCGTGCGACCTTCGCGGGGGTTTTGTTTCTGACGCTGCCTTCCGCCTTCGCCGCCGCGCAATCGGAGACGGATTCGAAGGCTGCTTGGCCCCACTTGAATCAGCCCACGCCACCGGCTCCAGAACTGCGGCAGACGGCTCCGACGCCACGGCCTTGGTCTTGGGATCCTTCGCGCTTTGGCGTTGCGCTTGAGATAAGAACAACCTGGCTTCAAGACAGCGTCGCCAAGCGACTGACAGGGAGCAACGTATCCTCTGGAGAAGGCATTTCTCTGCAATGGGACGCCCTTCGCTTGGAACGCATCGCCACGGTTTCCCTGGATCTCGGCTGGCTCACTACCTCGACCTCGACGAACCAGGATTTCTCTGGATTGGTGGAGGGGCTAACGAGCAATATGTTTTCCCTCGGGCTCAGCGTTCGCCACTACTTGCTCCCCTGGCTCGCACCCTTCGCGCGAGTCGCGGGTGGCATGGGTTGGGACAGGCTGACCGTGGGCACCGGCACAGGAGACCTTCATGACGAGCGTGTCTTCGGCCAAGGCTCCCTCGGTGGTGGTCTTTTCCTTCGATCGCCCAGGCTACTCCTTGGGGCTACCAGGGCCGCACCGGAAGTGGGCCTGATGGCCTATGTCGAAGGAGGATATCTTCTCGGAACCAGCAGCGACTTCACCTTGACATCCCAGCCGGCGACCGCGGCGTCGTCCCCCATTCCCACAAGCCCGGTGGCCATCGGCAAGGTCGGACGAGATGCCCCCTACCTGCGCGTCTCGGTCGGCATCGCGTTCTGACGTTCGAAGAGCGCCCAACTGGGCACCAGAACATTCTGGAGTTCTGGCGTCGCAACGGCAACCCAGCTGCGCACCAGAACATTCTGGAGTTCTGGCGTCGCAGCTGCAACGAGCGCGAAATTGCAGAAGAAATTTGCCCTGCCCTGACTTGCCCCGTGCCCTCGCGTGATCAACGCAGCTGCGCGCGAAGACCTCCAGCACATTTGTGTGCGCATTTGCGGCCCCCTCAATATCATTGAGGTTTTCGCAGGCGGGTGACATCCGGCGGGTGATCCTTTCGTGATGACAAGCGACCTTGTGGCCACGTCAGAGACGCGCCGCGCCTACGACCACCGCCTCCGGGAGCAGGTGTGCCACACTGGCAAGAGATGCCTACCAAGGCACGTCGCGATCCCGCGCTCCACGGTTTCCTCTTGGCACCGGCGCGGTGTGCGCCCTGTCGTCACCATCGAGCCGTTCGACCAGGACCGGCAGCAGCTGCTCCCCGACCCGACCATCGACGTCACGGTCATCAAACTGATCGACGGTACGCGCACGTATTTGCAGGCGGTGATAGACAATTTCAGCCGCCGAATCCGGGCATGGAGACTGGCTTCGCGACTGGAACCGCAAACCACATGTTTGGTTCTTGCCGAGGCAGCAAAGAATCTTCCCAAGAACGGCGACGGCGCCACCGTGATTGCCGACTCTGGCATCGAGAACGTCAATGGCGAGGTCGACAACCTTTTTGGACTCGGGCAACTGCATCGCATCCTCGCTCAAGTCGAGGTCAGCTATTCGAATTCCATGATCGAGGCCCTGTGGAGGTCGATGAAGCATGGCTGGTTGTTTCTGAACCCACTGGACACATTCGCGGCGCTGGAAAAGCTGATCGCGTTCTATGTCGAGCAACACAATTCCGTTGTTCCCCATTCCGCCTTCGCTGGCCAAACGCCAGATGAAATGTACTTCGGCCGTGGCGACCAAGTCCCTGTCGATCTTGCCATGGGTCGCGCGCGTGCCAGAGAGGTTCGCATGAAATCCAATCGGGACCTGTCCTGCGAAGCCTGCCGGCCGGCCATTCGAGAGACGCCCGGCTCCTTGGTTTCCTCTGTGATTTCCAGCGTGTTGCAACTGCACGATGAAATATCTGCAATGTCCTGATTCGTAGCTGGGTTACAGACCATAGCCTCCGTGGCGGCGGGCAGATACAACCTCGCCACCGGGTCGATGTCGGCCAGTGCGGTGACCGGGGGGGATGCGCTCGGCGGAAAGAATTTCTGCACAAACGTTCCCAATTGACCCGTGTCAACTTTTTTGTCCCTCTTCCATTGACGGGTCATGTGGGACACACCCGAAATCTTGGCACTCACCAACCGGGCGTTCCTTGGCAAGGACGGGCGGGATCTGCTTCGCGGCGTCGGATCCTTTTCAAAAATGAGGGTGTTCACGCCCAATGCCCACCGCACTCAATTCCCGTGGGCACTACACCACGCTCTTGCACGCCCCAGTCCCAAAGTTGAGTTTCTCCGCCTTGGTTTGCGAGCACACAAACTGCCTTGAGCGCAGATCCTGAGTCGGCCTTGGAGATCTTCCCAAGTCGTCGACAAGGCTCCAGGAGGTTTTCGCCGTGACGAGGTGTCCACGGGCAGCCAGAGTCGAGCCGGTCGAGGCGTGCGACCTCGACGCCATTTGCGGGTTCCTGTTGCAGACGACGTGCGGGCCATGCTTAAATTGCCCTTATGAAGCTCATTCGATCGATCTCGATGGCCGTGTGCGCAGCCGCGTTGGCTGCAAATGGTTGCGCGTCTGAAACGAATGGGGGCGGCAGTGGTGGCTCGACCTCACCTGGTGGATCGCAGACCGGCGGCCAAAAGGGTTCTGGTGGAAGCGGAACAGGCGGACGCACAGGTACCGGTGGCAATGGATCGGGCGGAAGCGTATCGGCTGGCGGTGGGAATGTGTCCGGCGGCGGCGGGAACAACGCCAGCGGTGGAAATGGGGCAGGCGGAAATGCCGGCGGCGGCAGTGGTGGCAACGGCTCTGGTGGTAGCGGTGGAACCACCGGCAGGGGAGGTGCATCGGGTGTTACCGGTGGATTGACGAGCACCGGTGGATCGACGAGCACCGGTGGATCGATGCGCACCGGAGGATCGAGCGGTGGCACCGGTGGTTCTGCAGCCGGCGGCTTCACTGGCAGTGGTGGCAACAGCTCTGGTGGTAGCGGTGGAACGACCGGTAGAGGAGGTGCATCGGGTGGCGGCTCAACGGCTACTGGTGGATCGAGCGGAAGTACGGGTGGTTCTGCAACTGGGGGTTCCACTGGCACTGGTAGCGGAACCGGAACATGTTCCACGTCGGCCGACACCTGCCCTGCGCCGAACGGTGGCGTGACGATCAACTGCAAGAAGCGCTTCATGTATGGGGTCAACTACGCCTGGTCGTACTATGGCGGTGACTTCGGTGGCATTTCGGCTTGGAGCCAGCAAGGTGTCGCCGCCGCCAAGGCCGCGCGCACAACTGACCTCACCGACATGAAGAACAACGGCGTGGACGTCGTTCGCTGGTGGATGTTCCCGGATCTTCGCGGAGACGGCATCAAGCTCGATAGCAGCAAGACACCGTCAGGGCTGGGCAGCACCGTCATAAGCGATATCAACGCGGCTCTGGATATCGCCGCGCAGCTCGATATCCACATCAAACTCACCCTGTTCTCTTTCAACGACTTCTACGCTGACTACACCGACAGCGGCATCACCATCGTGGGTCTTCAGCCCATCGCCACCGACGCCACCAAGCTGGCCGCTCTCATCAGCAACGTCGTGACTCCCATCGCTCAGGCGGTTGAATCCAGCCCAAACAAGGATCGCATGGTGGCCTGGGACGTGATCAACGAGCCCGAGTGGGCCATCGCAGCAGGTTCGGACCCCTACGGCGATCAACCATTCGACCCAACCATGACGGGCAGTAGCGGCCAGACTACGACGACCCTTACCTTTGCGCAGATGGAAACCTTCGTGAAGGACATCGTCACGGCACTCCACGGCACCAGCAGCGCACCGGTCACGGTGGGCAGCGCCGCGGTGAAATGGGCTAAAGCCTGGAGCAATGTCGGCCTCGACTTCTACGACTTCCACTGGTACGGCTGGGTCGACGAGTACTTCCCTCACACCAACCCCCCGGCGTACTACAATGTCAGTGACAAGCCCGTGGTTGTGGGCGAGTTTCCCCTCAATCCGGCCAGCGACACGACTGGACTGTCGTTCGGTGGCATCACCTACAGCAAGCTCGTCGGCGATTTCTTCTCCGAGGGCTATGCCGGCGTTCAAGGATGGGCCTTCAATGACACGACTGACGCCGCCTTTAGCTGGCCAGCCAACAAAGCCAACGTTCTGGCGTGGGCCGACGCCAATCCTTGCTACACACACTACTAGCGACCATGACCAACCCCACGGCCATGCGATGGCTGGCTTTGCTATTGCTCGTGGCCACCTGCGCGAGCACCAGCGGACATGCTGCGACGACGATAGGACAGCCGGAACTCGACGAACCCGCCCTGATGGAGAAGCTCCGCAGCGATCTGCAACCCAACCCAGCCTCGGCCCTGGCGCTCGCCGACGAGGGCGAGCATCGTTTCGCCGATTCGCCGCGCGCCGAGGAGCGCCGAGCCCTGGCCATCCAAGCGCTCATCAACCTCGATCGCATCGGCGCGGCCCGTTCGCGCGCTTACCAGTTTCTCGCGCACTACCCTAACGGCCCCTACTCGGCGCATGTGGCAGCCATGACCGGGGTTCATCCCACGCCCGCAGGGCCGGGCGGGCTGCACTAGATGTGGCGTGCTCGGCAGATCGGCTTTTTCGTCGCGGTCTTGGCCTGCGCCGTTTTTCTCTATTGGCAAAGGAGCGGGCCGCAGCCAGGGCACGCGAAGACTGCAGGCGCCACGAGCGAACAGGCTACGCTGGCCGCACCGACTCCTCGCCTGACGCCCCCGCGCCCAAGGCGGGACGCGGGAATGGCTGACGCCGGCCGAGACGTGCTGGACGAACAGACCCTGATGCAGCAGATCCGCGCGCATGTGAAGAGCGACCCGCAGCTCGCCGAGGCCCTGGCGCGGGAGGGAAGACAACGCTTTGCGGACAGCCCGGATGCCGACGAGCGCGACGCTCTTCTGGTCGACGCGCTCATCAACCAGCAAAGAATCGGAGCCGCACGCTCCGAAACCTATTACTACTTCGATCACCACCCGGGCGGCCGCTTCGCCCAGCATCTCCTCGTCATGACCGGAGTCCATCCCCGCCCGGCGGGACCGGGACATTAGAGCGAGCCGTCATGACTTGTGGAAAATTTGCGGGGGCTTTGAAGACGTGATGTCTACTGGTCCATGCAAGCCAACTCACCCCCTGAGGCGGACCGCAAGCGAAAATCACGTTGATTGAGCGGCGAGGGCGATGATGGGCGAATGGCGCTTCTGGAGGGCGAGGAGGTGGCGAGCCTCGTCGTAGGGTTGGCGGTCGTGCCAGCAACGCAGCTGTGCGCGGTAGAGTAGGGCCCGGTCGGACGTGGCGGTAGCGAGGCCGTAGCTGTTACCACCCCTTTCGGTAGGTGGTGCCTGAGTATCCTCGCCTGGGTGTCCGACCGGCGCCCCCTCCTCCAACCGTGCATGCGATTTTCTCGCACACGGCTGTCCGACCGACTTCGCGAGCGCGCCCACGCGGCACTCACGCTGGCTTCTTCGGGCGCCACCATGTCACGAGCCCATGCTCGCGGTACAGTGGTCCCCCCCGAGCGAGCGACCACTCGGGAAGCCGACGGCCGCGCTTATGGCGTGACCATCGGGCGATGCGAGCCAAAACGAAGCGGTCGAGATTCCACAGGGTCCTCGGTTCCGCCCGTTTGAAGTACTCACTCGCGCCACGGATGTACAAGTTCAGCTCGGAGATGAGATCATCCGAGGACAAGTAGGTCCGGCGGGTGATGTCGCGGAGCGTGTCGCGGATTCGTGTCTTCGCCTTATCGGCGATGTCGAGCGCGACCCGTCCGTTCGGTCTCCGACGGACCTTGTAGCCCAGGAAATTCACCCACTCATTTCCGACATGGACAACCCGCGTCTTTTCCGGATGTAACGTCAGCCCCAGACGCTCCATCAGTTGGCCCAACCATCGCTTCTCTCTTTCGGGAGGGCGTGGACAGACCACCACGAAGTCGTCACAGTAGCGCACGAGACGACCTTTGAGGTCGCCTCGCTCGACGTGTCTCCGAAAGTTCCGGTCCAAAAGGTGCAGGTAGATGTTCGCGAGTAACGGCGACGCGGGATTTCCTTGCGGGGTTCCGGAGGGCCGCGTAATCAATGAAGTTCTCGACGGACGAGCAAGGTAGCCACCGCGGCGCCGAAGTATTCTGTCTTGCTGCGTGAATGCCAAGAACACAGCCGCGCTCGGCGCGGCCGAAAGACCGCGTATCTGCCTGCGCTTCTCCAACTATAGACGTTGGGTCCAGGTCGCCCCGGAGTCCACTGACGTGTAGATGTGGCCCTCGTAGTCCCCGTCCACGGCGACGAGCTTCATGCCATCCGAGGACGACGCCACGGAAACCCAGTTCAGCCGGGGAGCCGTCGCCTGGGTCCAGGTCGCCCCCGAGTCGGTTGAGGTGTAGATGTAGCCGTCGTAGCTGCCGCTGAGGCACGCGCCGTTGGCCACAGCGACAAGCTTCGTCCCGTCAGAAGACGACGCCACCGACGTCCATGCCTGCTGGGTACCTGTCTGCGTCCAGGTCGCCCCCGAGTCCACCGACGTGTAGATGTAGCCGCAAGCGGGGTTGATGTAGGGGTAGCCGCCGCTCACGGCGAGGAGCTTCGTCCCGTCAGAAGA
>Ga0187862_10006179_pt1 | contig 10905 bp, 4 predicted proteins | sample June2016WEW_10_1_FD_133003 | JGI IMG/M metagenome (GOLD analysis project Ga0187862, IMG submission 133003) | Peatland microbial communities from SPRUCE experiment site at the Marcell Experimental Forest, Minnesota, USA - June2016WEW_10_150 | ecosystem: Environmental > Terrestrial > Soil >...
ACCCCGCTGTAGCGTTCAAAGTACCGGTCGATAGCCGCCTTTGCAGTCTTGGTGCTGATTCGAAGCCTTTGCGACAGGCCGAAAGGACTCATGCCGTAGGCGATGCCGAAGTTTATCATTTTGGCCTGCCTGCGCATCTCGGCGCTTACCTCCGTAACCAGGACGCCAAATATTTCAGCGGCGGTCCTTCGGTGCACATCCTCATCTTTTCTAAAGGAATCCTTCAGGCTTTCGTCTCCGCTGTAATGGGCAAGCACGCGAAGTTCGATCTGCGAATAGTCCGCTGACATGAGCATATTTCCGGGCGCCGATATGAAAGCCTGGCGAATCCGTCTGCCCTCGTCGCTCCTGATCGGAATGTTCTGCAGATTGGGGTTCGAGCTGCTCAGACGTCCCGTGGCCGTCACGGCCTGGTTGAAAGAGGTGTGAATGCGGCCGGTATCCGGGCAAACCAGCTTTGGAAGGGCGTCGGCATAGGTGCCCTTGAGCTTTGAGAGGATGCGGTAGCCCAGTACCTGCTCTGCGACCGGATGCTCCAGCGTAAGCTCCTCCAGAACACTCGTATCGGTCGAGGGACCGCTCTTGGTCTTTTTAAGCACCCGGAGTCCGATTTTATCGAAAAGGATGGTTCCGAGTTGTTTTGGCGACTGAATGTTGAATTCCTCGCCTGCCATCTGGTAGATGAGCGCTGCTTTCTGGTCCAGGGCTTTCTGGAACTCGATCGAAAGCTCCTCCAGCTTTTTCCAATCGACCAGGATTCCAGTGTACTCCATGCGCGCCAGCACTTCGGTAAGCGGGAGCTCGATTGATTCATAAAGCTCTATCAGCTTGTTTTCCTCGAGTTTGTGCCGCAAAAGCGGCACCAGGCGCCAACATGTCTCGACGTCGCAGCACGCGTAATCGAGGGCCTTTTCGAAGTTGATCTCGACAAAATTTACCTGGCCCCTGCCTCTGCCGGTGAGGTCTTCATATGAGCATATTGCCTCGCCCAGGTGCTCGGCGCAAATACGATCGAGCGCATGCGTCTGTCCTCCGGGATCAAGCAGGTAGCTTGCTATCATGGTATCGAAAATCATTGCCTCGAGATTGATTCCATACCTCTTGAGCACCATCCACTGAAACTTGAGATTGTGCCCGGCCTTGCCTACCGTCTTGTCGCTCAGGATTGGATAAAGCCCGAGCAGCGCTTCGGCCGCTGTGAGCTGGACGCCGCATTCGCGATGGTGGCCGACGGGAATGTAGAAAGCGGTGTTGTCGTCCCAGCAGAGCGCAATGGAAACGAGACCGGCGTTCATGGCGTCTTGCGAGGTGGTCTCGATCTCTATTGAAATGAGCGTTTTTGTCTGCGCTATTCTGACAAGTTCGTCCAACTCTTCGCGAGTCCGGATTAGCCGGTCGACCCTTGTACGCTGCTTAAGACCGGGAGCCTTCACTTCTTCCGGCTCCGCCCATTCCCGCCTGAGCATATCGAGAAGCGTTTTGAACTCGAGTTCCTCACACAGTCTGAACATTTCCTGCCGGATGGGCGGCGCAGGCGCAAACTCCTCCAGCTCCTTGTCTATCAAGACATCCAACCGAAGCGAGACCAACTCTCGCGAGAGATAGGCACTCTGATTGCCCTCCGAGAGCTTCTGCCGCAGAGAGTCGGGGGATATCTCACTGAGATGCGCGTAAATCCCGTCAAGTGAACCCCATTTCTTCAGCAGTTGGCTTGCAGTTTTCCCCCCTATCCCCTTCACACCGGCGATATTATCCGTTGTATCGCCTACCAGCGCCAGGTAGTCCACCATCTGCCCGGGGGTTACTCCGAACCGCTCAAAAACGACTAATTCCGTAAAAACCCGGTCGTTTTGAGGGTCCCACTGCCTCACCACCGGATCCCGGATAAGCTGATGAAGGTCTTTGTCCCCCGAAACCACCACGATCTCCAGGCCGCGTGCCGAAGCCCAATGCGTGAGCGTGGCTATAAGGTCGTCGGCTTCATAGCCTTCTAGCTCCATTTGAGGCACCCCGAAGTATTGAACCGCTTTCTTGATGTACGGGATTTGAGGTATCAGCTCTTCCGGAGTAACCTGACGAGTGGCCTTGTAAGCCTCGGACAATTCGTGCCTGAAATTGCGCCCGGGCGCGTCGAAAACGACGCAGATATATTCCGGCTTGCGCTCGCGAATCACCTTCAGGAGCATCGTGACAAACCCGTATACGGCCTGGGTCGCCATTCCCCTGGAATTGGTCAGCCGCCGGATCGCATAGAAAGCCCTGTAGATATACGAGCTTCCGTCGATTATGAAAAACGTTTTCCCCTCGCTTCTTATCTGCTGGTTCATTGGCCTCCTATCAAGCCAGGGCTGAGTGCTGAGGACTCCCTCCAAGGTCGGGATAAATTCGGACTGAGTGGAAAAACACCGTGAATATTGAATCGTGAATGGAAAAAGCCCTGTCAGGAGCTTTCTTACTCAGTCCTCAGTCCTCAGTCCTCTTACTCAGTCCTCAGTCCTCAGTCCCCTTACTCAGTCCTCAGTCCTCTTACTCAGTCCTTTGCCTTTTACCCCTGACCGGAAGTCCCTTCGGCAGGTACTCGAGGTTGATGTTGCTCATTGCATGGTAAATATTTCCACGAACCTTGGAATTTTTCCTGAAAAGCCCCTCCAGCATATCGCGGATTTCCGTCCTTTGGTTTTTTGAGGCCGAAGGGCACTTCGTTTGCACGATGGGCAACTCGAGGTTCTTGCACACCTTGAGTATACTCTGGGCGGGAACCAGCGCAAGAGGTCGTATCAGCGTTATTTCACCGCCGAAAAACTCCTGTTTCGGCATCATGCCCGCAACCTGAGCCCCGTAGCAGATGTTTAGGAAGAATGTCTCGATCATATCGTCCTGGTTATGGCCCAGGGCGATCTTGGGGCAGCCCAGTTCAAACGCCTTCCTGAAAAGCACGGACCGCCTTAGCCGGGCACAAAGGAAACAGGGGTTTTCACGATTTTCCGGCCCGTGCGCCCTTGGACCGTGATCGGTGCGGATGATTTCGTACCGGAACCCCTCTTGTTTGAAAAATGCTTCGAGCCGGTCCGCCGATTCGGAATCGAATCCCGGATCTACGTGGACGGCGATAAGTTCATAGCTGATCGGAACGCGTCGAAGTCTTTCGCGAAGCAGCCACAAAAGGAGCATGCTGTCCTTGCCCCCCGATACCCCAACCGCAATTCTGTCCTTGTTTTCTATGAGCCCGTAATGGTGAATCCCCTTTCCGAGCAGCCTGCGAACTTCCCGATCCACAAAAGCCATGATTAAAAGCGCTTCCCCCTTTCGAATTTTGACAACAATCTATTTTAACCGATTTTGCCTTTCATTTCAGAGCATATTGCGTTCAGTCTCTGATCCGGCACTGTGCGCCTCCCGGCATCGCTGAAATCGAATTGCCCTGAGATGATACAGTGTTTATTATTAGGCAATTCATAACATCAGCTACAAAGACACATTTGGTGGGTGCAATGCAACATAAACTGGTCGAACTGATCGACGTCGCAAAAACTCAGGAGATTCTCGTAAGTTTTCTCGGTGCAGTGGGAATCCCCGCCGCTATCGCCGATTTGGAGGGAAAAACCGTTATTGCCACGCATATGCTGAGAATCTGCACTGATTTCCACAGACTAAACCCCGCAACCTGCAAAAGATGCATCGAGAGCGATACGATACTTGCCAATGAACTGATGCAGGGAAAGGGCTTTTCACTGTACAGATGCCTTAATGGCCTCACCGATGCAGCTTCCCCGATTGTCATCGGAGGCGAACACATTGCCAATGCATTCATAGGCCAGTTTCTGACCGAAAAACCCGACCTGGATTTCTTCAGCCGCCAGGCCGATGAGTTCGGGTTTGATAAATCGGATTACTTCCATGCCCTTTCGGAGGTGCCGATAGTAGATCAAAACGTTCTGCCCCGCCTCCTTGCATTCCTTACCTCGTTTGCCGAGATGATAGCGAACCAGGGCTTGAAGCAGTTGAGGCAGTTGGAAATAGAAAAAGAATTGGAGGCGGCCCGTGACAAACTGCAATTCCAAAATGAGGAACTCACCGCATCGGAAGAGGAACTGCGGGCACAGAACGAGGAACTGCTTTTATTCCGGGAGCAAATCGAAACCCTCGCAAGGTTTCCTGGTGAAGACCCCAATCCCGTGTTGCGGGTAGCTGCAGACGGCAGGCTTCTCTATTCGAATGAGGCTGCTCGACGCTCAATGGCCTGCCCGCAGGATTGGCGGGAAGGCGGCAATGTGCCTCCGTTCTGGCGCCAGGTGGTTGCTGAAGCTTTCGCCAAAGGTGCGTCAAACACACTGGACGCCCGGATCGACGATAAGGTCTTTTCATGTACTGTCGTGCCCGTTCTCGACAACGGCTATGTAAATATATACGCGACGGATATAACCGAGCGCAAACGAATGGAGGACGAATTACTGCGGGCCAAGCAGGAGTGGGAACGCACATTCGACAGTGTTCCCGACCTGATCGCTATCCTCGACACTCAGCACCGGATTGTCCGCGCCAACCGGGAGATGGCCCGGCGGATCGGATTGGAGCCCGAACTGTGTGTCGGCCTGCGTTGCCATGAATGCGTCCATAATTCGCCCACAGCGCTCGAGATTTGCCCACATCAGCGGTCGCTGCTGGACGGGCGGGAGCACATTGCTGAAGTGCACGAGGAACGTCTCGGCGGCCACTTTCTGATAAGCACGACCCCGTTGCGCGACGAACACGGCGATATGGTCGGCACGGTACACGTAGCCCGTGACATCACCGGGCGCAAAAAGATGGAAGAAGAACTGCGCAAATCACGTGATGAGCTCGAGGCTCGCGTACATCAACGCACTGCCGATCTGGCCGAGGCCGTGGCAAGGCTTGAACTGATCAACCAGGAACTGCAGGAGTTCGCTTTCGTAGCGTCACACGACCTCCAGGAGCCGCTTCGAAAAATCCAGAGCTTTTGTGACATGGTGGTGCGGTCTAACCGGGACAGGGTCGATGAAAAGGGCAAAGATTACCTGGCGAGAATGCAGCAAGCCGCAAAACGGATGCAGCAGCTCCTCAAAGACCTTCTGAACTATTCGCGCATTGCTACCCAGCCCGAGCCTTTCCAGCCGGTCGACATGAAGGAGGTCGTCACGGAAGCCGCCGAGGTTTTCGAATATAAGATTAGAAAAGACGGCGGCAAAATTGAAATATCGGAGATGCCGGTTATCGAAGCCGATTCGAGCCAAATGACCCGGCTTTTCCAGAACCTGATAAGCAACGCCGTAAAATACGCAAGCTCGCAAGAGATTCTCATCAGGATTTACAGCGACAGGGACCGTTCTTTTTGCCGCATTTATGTCGAGGATAACGGAATAGGATTTGAGGAGAAATACCTTGACCGCATCTTTTCCCCATTCCAGCGCCTGCACGGCCGCTCAGAATTCTCCGGAACAGGTATGGGGCTTGCCATCTGCCGGAAAATAGTCGAGCGCCACTCGGGTAACATTACCGCCAAAAGCTCGCCGGGGAAAGGATCGACCTTCATAGTTGCGCTGCCGTTAAGACAGAAACAGGCAGCAGTGAAAGGGAAGCAGGCAGCGTTTAAGGAGAAGACTCCGAGCCCCCAAAGCTGATCAGGTTCCCGCTTGGGCGCATGGCTGGTACATTGTCAACTAAGTTCGGATGGGTGCGGACATGCAACCCGTCATTCCGGCGACGATCCATTGCAACATGTCATAACTTTGTTGACCTTGCACTCGTTCCCGTCCGGATCTTTTATCCTGAAAGAGTCCTTTCCCGCCCTTCGGCAGGCTGAGGATAAGTTTGAGTCGTTTCCAGATTGACTAGGGCAGGCTGCTTTGCTATCATGAATGTTTCCTGGAAGCGCCCGTAGCTCAGGTGGATAGAGCGTCGGACTTCGAATCCGCAGGCCGCAGGTTCGAATCCTGCCGGGCGTACCAATAAATATTGTTTCCGGGCCGCTAGCTCAACGGTAGAGCAGCTGACTCTTAATCAGGAGGTTCGGGGTTCGAGACCCTGGCGGCCCATCCTGAAACTTCTAATTAATCGAGTGACTTGCAAGGGATTCTGGTGTGTGGCTCAGAATCCCTTTGCTTTTTATGTGTGAATCCGTGTGAGACTTTTGTCTGGCTTGCTCGTAAATCTGCATAACTTTCCTCTCTGACCCGTCTAGTTTGTGGAGGTAGATCAGAGTCGTCGTCCTGGTTTCATGGCCCAGGACGTTCTGTATTCCATCTAATGGGGCATTATTGTGGTCCATCAGCGATGCACCTGAATGCCGCAGGGCATGATACCGGAAGTACTTAACTCCAGCCTCTAGGCACAGCCCTTTCATCAAAGTCTTACGATCCAGAAATGGCCCCTCTTTCCATTCACCGGCTTTCCTACTCCAGTATCTGTGCCAGAAGACCCAGGGCTTTGTCGGGTCATGCTGGAGATACCTTCTTGATAGTATTTCGAAAAGCTTTCCGGTCATAGGGATCTTTCGAGGGGTAAGGCTACCGCCTTTCTTTTTCCGGGTGTAAAGAGTCACGAGGTGACCTTCCAGATCCACATCATCCCATTTCAGCCTGTTTATCTCGCTGACCCGAGCCAAGGTCTCCCTGATGCACCAGAGGTAATCTTGCGTTTCGGAATCGGCTACAGCTATAACCTTATCGATATCCTGGAGCGGGGGAACATATTTTGCCCTGTTTTCTACGGGGAGAAAATCAACGCCGCTCGCCGGATTCAAGGCTAGAAGCTTCATGCGGACCCCGTGATTAAAAAGAGCTTTGATAAGAGTCAAGTCGTAGTTCGCTGCATAGTGTGACCTTTTCGCTCGGATCAGAATGAAATCCTGGATCTTCTGCGTGGTGATTTCCGATGCATTGAGACCTTCCCATGCTCGCACGAGTCTCCCGAGCGCATAGCGATTATCGTCGTAATACTTCAGGGTCTTATATTCCTTGATAAAATCAAGCCTCATATTGACTAGATCCAAAAAGGTTGTGTGGGTCTGATCCTGGGTCTGCGGTTTTGGATTTTTGATTTCCTCCCTTCTTTTTGCCTCGGCTGCCTGAGCGGCCTTTTTCGTTTGGAACCACGCTTCGGTGTACCTCTCGCCTTTCAGCGTGAAGTCGTGCCGGAAGCCCTTCCCTTTTACCAAATAGATGCTCATGGAGGTCCTCCCTGGACGGAAAAAACAGAGAACCCCTGAGCTTCACACCGCCGAGAACCTTCCAATTCTTGTAAACCCAGCTCGGGCTTTTGCGAAGGTAGTCGGCAACCTCCTCAAGGGTCATTATCGATCTTGTGCCTGTTGTGTCAACCTGGATTTGGGCCATTTGCGCTCGCACTGTTTTGACCGCCATATTCTGTTCCGACCTTCAAGGCCGGCTTTGGACTGCATCTCGAAGATGCTTGCCTACTCGCATTAAACAGCAGATCGCAAAGGCACACTCTGGGAGAAAATGGCTGAAATATTTTTCAGATTTCTACCAGAATATGGATGAATTGGACCGAGCAGGTCCAATGTGCAGTGAGGCTACAGGGATAAAGCGGGTTACTTGCTTGTAAATTAAGTTACTGGGGCATCTTAGTTGAGGTTTTAAAAGAAAGGCGTTTTCATTGGGTCTGAATTACGATCAAAGACCAATGCTCTCCTGCTCTCGAATATTTTCTTGAGATTCGGCAGTAAACTGTCTAGCTTTTGGTACAGAACGTCGTGCTCCAGTTCCTCAGGAGTATAGACTCCAGCTACCGGAGCCAGTTCGCTCGCGAGCAAGATGTTTTTGGCGATTTTTGCCGGTTGGACGCGACCACCCGCGGCAGCGTAGAAATCCTTCTTAATTTCCTTGATATCGACACTGAATCTCTTAGCAACCATCGATGGTATTAGACTCTTTGCCTTCATCATCTTTTTCAGTTCGGCTATGACTTCAGAATAGCGTTCTTTTAGCTGCCTCGCCGCATTCAACCTGATCCATAGGTCGTCCACCCTCTTCTCAAGCTTATCATCCTTATGTGGGCAGAAGAGGCGTCCAACCAGCTCTGGGCTGACGTTAGCTTCAAACTCTCGTAAATGGTCGTTCACACATTTACGGATTTTACGCCATTGCTTTTCATCCAGTTCAGCATCGGAGAGGAATTCCACTGAATAGGAGAAATTGGGTGGCTCAACAAAAATTAAGAGCTCCAGAAATGGAGCAAGTTCCTCGGCGGTCTTACTGCGAGCCTCAGCAGATTTATCCAAATAGGCCAATATAGGCGTATAGGACCAGTCAGGAGGATCTACGTTCATGACCTCCTCCAAGGCATGGTTGAAGACAATTTGCCTGACGATTGGCTTTTCGTAAAGCGATACTGACATGGTTCTTACCCCCAGATCGTGTTCAGGACTCGCAGCATAGCTTCTCCGATAGATTTCGGCAAGACTTGCAGTTTCCCCTATCGAGAGATTCAAATCATTCCCATCTTCTGGGAGATTCCAGCATTTCTCACCCCCCTTTTTCTACCAGAGTGTGCTCCTGCAATTTCACATAAAACAGTCTTAGGGACCTTTGCAATCTGGATTTAACCAGGGTGTTCCTGGGAATCTAAGGGTCCCTATCACTCTTATGCGAATATTGGGAAGGAGAATTCATGATTTCAGAGAGATTTACATTTCGTCCGGACTGCTTGAGGCGACTCATGTTTTCCTCTCGCAAAATCCTTAAGCAACCAAAGCCGTATCCGCGAGTTAATTTCTTTTCGATAAACAAAATTACCATAGAGAACAGTGCAGGTTTTGCCGATGGCCATACTGGAGTATACCTAGGCGTGTACCCTCAAACAGAGCTTGTCTTGTGCACTTTCACTGTCGACCATTTTATTTTCCACGACAGTGAAACCCTTCCAAGAACCTATATCTGGCCGATCTACGACATCGATGGCGACGGAAAGAGTATTGCATCTGCCATTGACCGTGCGCGGAAGACGCACGAATTCTTGGAAAAGCGGGATCTTGCCAAGCACACACACTGGCTTCTCAGCGGCTCTGGTTTTAGGACCATTTTCGACTTTCTGATCCCGTTCTCCCTCAACGACGGATGGCTGGAGCATCTGGACTGCCTGCATCGAGAGGGTTTTGGTGTAGATAAAGGTCCGTATGCCGTTACCAAGGATGGCGGGACACCGATCCGGCTTTTCTGCTACCGGGGCAATATTCTTCAGTGCGGGGGAGAAAAAGACAAAGTTGACCGCCATAGTGCTCTCATTGCCCCGGAGATGATCTTTTCTCTGACCGAGAAAATGTACCTAGAGCTTACCCAAGGAAAGCCAGACCCCGCAGAATATGTCAAATGGACAGACCAAATACTGCCAGGCGCCATCCACGAGGAAGCCGATGAACTTCCGGATGAGATCGCAGATTTCTATGACCTTCTTCGGAAGCACCAATATGAGCGTCAGCTCAGAGGCAACATCCGCTCCGGTTCACCCTTCTTAAAGGTCAAAAAACCAGCCATCGAACAGACTTTGGCGTATGTTGAAAGCTTGGGGATTGGTTACCATGAAATAGAACGACCATTTCACTTCTGGAAGCTTTCAGCCTGCCCGTCGTGTGGGGAAAAAGGTGGAAATCCCTGGGTACTTGAAGCCGGCATCCTGCGCTGTTTCCGTGACACCTGCGAAGCAAATAGTGCTGATGGCGGCCTGCCGCCCTCGAAGTGGATCCCTGGCGAGTTTTTTTCTGGGGTCTCTGCGGAGCCGTCCGAAGAACTTTCAGAAACAAAAGTTGACCTTGCTGCCGCCGAGAAGATGATCGAAGACCAGTTCTGTCTAGAAGGTGATCTGGCAATCGCAGTCACCCCCGGCGTCGGCAAAACTCATTTGGCAATGCAGAAGGCGGTCTCTTTGGCTAGGGACGAAATCGTTGCTTATGCTATGCCGGAGCATGAACTGATAGACGAGTGGGATGAAAAAGCCTCCGCCATGGGTCTGGGAATTCCCATTGTTCATTTTAAAGGTAGAAACTCAGCGACGTGTGGAAGGTATATGGACATCCAAGCAGCGATAAAAAAGGGTTATTACCCATCTCAGGTTGAGTGCTTCAGGTGCCCAGACCACCCAGATAAATCAGGGTCCTGGTTGAAATGTCGATATTATGAACAGTTTGAAAAAATCGTTTCTGAAAAACGGGGGCTCATTCTTTGTCCGACAGGCCAGCTTCGATATCTTGTTGAAAGCGACCGTATAGGCGAAATAGGCACCGTCTTCATTGACGAACAGGCACTGAACGCAATGGTTCGAAAGGAAAAGGACCTGAAGCGAAACGATTTCCTATTCCTCAAATTCTATCTCTCGAAGGATGCTCATTCACAACTGCTGAGAATCTTAGAGACTGGTGAAGACCTCTACCGAGAAGTATTAAAGAGCCCCAAGCGAACCGTAGGCAACATTTACACGTCATGTCCCGCAGGTACTTGGTGGAAGGACAAACGAACCCTCTGGGACCTATGCGGACTCACCAAGGAAGATGCCCGCTCGATTTTGGGGAAGGAAGTTGACAAGATGTTGTCTGAACGGCAATGGGACTTATTCAGGGACGGGATAAATAGAAGGTCTCTTCTTTGGATTCAGGCTGCCCTTGACGATGGACGATGTGCCTGGATTCAGGCTTCAAAATCTGAGGAAACTAGGTATTCTACTCTAGAAAAGCATTGTCTTCCAAGAGAGATCAGTTTCATCGTGTTGGATGCAACCGCATCGCAAGAGGAGCTGAAGGCCTTGTTCGGGCGGGACTTTAACCTCCTCAACCTGAATGTCGGGTGGGAAGGCATAAGGATTCATATCAAACATGGGATGGGGAAGACCAAAAAAGCAATGCTTACGGAAGTGCAATTTAAAAAGCATTGCAAG
>Ga0187862_10006187_pt1 | contig 10896 bp, 13 predicted proteins | sample June2016WEW_10_1_FD_133003 | JGI IMG/M metagenome (GOLD analysis project Ga0187862, IMG submission 133003) | Peatland microbial communities from SPRUCE experiment site at the Marcell Experimental Forest, Minnesota, USA - June2016WEW_10_150 | ecosystem: Environmental > Terrestrial > Soil >...
TCCTTTGATTCACCCCCTACGTTCTGCAGTTTTTAGCAGGATTGTAGCGGGCAGCTACGGTGGGTCAATTTTGGACGCCGATTTTCCTCAAAGGTGGGTCATTATTGCATGCCGGTTAACAAGAGGTACAGCAAACGGAAGCCCTCCCGACCGAACTGCCGTTTTAGGCCAAGAATATGCTTCACGAGCTGAGCGGGGTGCAAATGAGCGAACTGTTGATCTTCAGGGGATATGCAATTAGCAAAACGCAGTAAATTGGGAATGTCTGCCCAGAGATTATCAAGGCCGAGGTACTTTGCTTTGAGTCCGCCGTGCTTGTGACCACCGTATGCCTCAGAGAACTTGCACTCGACGGCAAACCTCTTGATTCTTGATGATCGCGCGTTGTCGATGACCACGTCGATATTCGGGTGATGAGCAAATGCATTGTCGATTGGATGCTTCTTCTCAAAATGTATGTCATCTGACACCTGCGAATCCCTACGACAAAGGCCGCAGTAAGATGCAATCACTGGGACGGCTTTTATCGATTTCCAGTATTGGAAAACGTTGACGCCAAGCGCTGAGGAAGAATGCACTGCCTGCATTTTACCGGGGAACTCGGCCGAACCGAGCTCGCCGCCATCCCCAGCGGCGAATGACTTCCGCACCTCTGGCAAGAGTGGTTGAAATAAGTTCTGATCCAACTCGGAGGTGTAAGCAGGTCGTCCGCGTGCGCCCTTGCTTCCAACCAAGGTTAGACCGTAATTGGCCGCCCACGCCGTTTGCTTCGCCAAAATGTATTCGTATCCGTTCATCTTCATCCGCTCCGAGCGATAAGGCTGAGTAGTAGCGACCCAAAGTGCTCCTGGAACAGTCTACATTGTCGAACGCTGGAGTCAAGCCCGGATTATCCCTTTCAAGAGATTTGCCACTACGGAAAATTCTGCTCAAGCCGTGGTGCATAACGACAATGATACTGATATGTTAATCAAGTAAGCCGATGTGGATTCAAAAAGCCGTATGATTCAACGGGCTGTTAAGAGGGATACGATCAATTCATTTCTGCCGCCATCACCGCCAGGGCCACTGCGTCAAACATATTCTGGTGGAATCGCTCTTTCCAGGCCCGGTCCTGAGTGAGATAGACTTTCAGTTCCGGGAATATCGATACAATCACCGTCGCCACTTGAAACTTGCTGGCCCAGCCGTTGCCGCAGATAAATTTCTTTAACGTATTCGGGGCAAAGGCAATGACTTTGAGTCCTTTTCTCCTGCCGATAGCCCGGATTTCATCGGCGAAGACATTGAGCAAGGCAGAGCTCCTGTTATTGGCAAAAAAGGTTTTTTCGACCACGAGCACCCTCGGCTTCAAATCGTTAAAGAGTCTCAGGATGGCTTTTCTTCCTTCCCTCAGAGTCTCATGAGGCGTTTCCTGTTTTTTGATTATCTCCACCCCGTAATAGAGAAGCTCGCCATTTTCCATGACCGCCACGCCCATGTGCCGGGTCCCTGGGTCAATGGCCAGGATTCTTGCTTTTGTTTTAGGCATGTTGTTTTGGGGCGGAAGAACACCGCAAGGGATCTCGCCGTCTGTTACGTTGATTATTAATTTTATGAACCCCTGCGGCTCCAAGGGCCACGGCTTCAAACATTCTCATGTGGTAAGGGTTCCTCCGCTGTTTTTCGGTATTGAGATCACAGGTGAGTTCGGGGTACAGAGCCGTTACCGCTTCAGCCAAGTTTCTTTTGTTTCTTCTTTGTTCCTGGCAGAAGACGACTTCAAGTTGCTTGATCGTATATTGGGTGAGGGTGAGTTTTTTTCTGAGGCACAGTTTCTGAATCTGATTGTGGAGCGAGTTGAGGCCGCGAGAGCTACGCGAGGGATGCAGTCTTTTCATGGCCACAAGGTCCGGCCGGTATCGTTCGATCCACGTGGAGATGATAGTCAGCGCCTTTTTCAGCTTCTCCTTGGACCATTTCCCTTTGAGGATCTTTACTCTCCAGTCTTGAAGCTGATGTCCCCGGAACACTGCTATTCCCAGACACCTCGTTCCGGGATTAACGGCGAGCACCGTGTGAAAGTTATTTCGCATGTTGTTGGATTAAGAAATTAAATAGGGCGCCACGGCTGGTTTTGATTTTGCTCGGAGGAACTTCTCTCACTTTGCCCACGGTCTCTCGGAGCAGAGCCTCGGGGTATTTTCGAGCATAGGAGAGGTACAGCGGAAAACCGGGAAGGTCATGGAGGGCCCTGGCCAGGTCGTAGGCCAGGAGTTCTTCCCTGGTCTTACACGCCGAAGGGCTCAGGTGTTTAAAATCGATTTTTATACTATCGATATCGCTCTTTAATATATTCTCTTTAATCGTATTCTCGTTAGGCACACGAGGCTTGCCCGATTCTTCCTTTACTGGAGCCATAATTGCGACCTTTTGAGGCATTTCAGAAGTCCCATTTATGGCACTTCTGGAGTCCCGGAATTGAGACTTCTCCAGTCTCAATCCTGGGACGTTTCCAACCTGACGCCACTTGCGTATCTGAATAGTGAGGGCATGACCGGAACTGAGCGTTTCAATGTACCCACCCTCACGGAGGATTTTTAACCATCGGAAGGTGGTCGATCTGGGTAGCCCCATGTCGAACGATATGGTCCTGGTTCTTCTCATCAGAACGCCTGTGCTTCGGTTGGCGTTCAAGAGAAAATAAAGAAAAAGCCAAACGGCGTTTCCCATTGTTTGAAAATGAACGGCGTGAGCGTCCATGACCAGGCCCTTCCAGACCGGTGCCCACCAATCTTTTTGCTTTGTCCCATCAACGTTCCTCATGCATTGCATGTGCCCCTGACATTTCCTCTCGGGTGGCTATTTTGTGGCGCCTTTCCTGCACATAATCGTGGTACAGCGCCTCCGACGTGCTTCGATAGACAGCGGCCAGATCGAAAAGATTTTCGGTGTTAGGAAAACACCTGCCGGCCTCCCATCGTGAGATCATGGAGGTACTCTTGAGTTCCATCAGTTGCGCCACTCGCTTTTGGCTCAAGCCACGAACTTTTCGGCAACGCCTCAGGCTGTTGGGAATGAATTTGTGTTTTTGATCCTTCATGCTCGGCATAGAAGAACAGTTATGGGTTCTAAGCTATTAAAAAAATAATAGCGCGGTAAGGAGGGAGAATTTGCTGTGAGAGGCAAATGATCAAAAAGCTCTACCCGGAGTGGAGCTTCAGATTGACCCCAAACCCAGGTTAATTCAGTCGACAACCCACAGATTCACCCCATCGGTTAATACAGCCCTTTGCTAAAATACTTTGTTATTCTGCACAAAAGTAGGGTTTCGCTGTATGGCGTTTCCGTCGAGGGATGCAGATTTTTGTTGCAACTAACAAGATTTTATGCTCTCTACTCTAATCTGATTCCCCGGGAGGAGAGAGAAGGAAGGAATTCGAAAACAGGCAATGGTTTTTGGTTGTGAGATTGTATTAGTTGGCAAAGAACTCAGGACAAACAACTGGATTTATCACTTACAATGCTGTGGGTTGATGGTGGCGTGGTGCTTGGGGAGATATAGTACCTTTTTTCGCTTAATAACTATTTCCTTCCAATTTAGACCTTCCGGGAATTCTCAGAATTAGTCGTGTGGATGAGTGCATCTCGCTTTATTCATTTCTATTGGGGAATGTTGGTCTTTCTGGGGTGTGCCGTTTTGGCTCAAGACAAGATTTCTCATCACCACTGTTTTGAGTATTTGGCTAAATAATTCACGTACATATTGCGAATGTAGTAATTATTACGGAGTCTATGCTCTCTCACTTGTAAATATTGATTTAAGATTTATCTAAATAATGCCGAGTTTGTGAATGCCATCTTTTGCTCACTTTGGGAAAAATGGCCGCAGACTTAGGCCTCAACATCTCTTAATGTAGTTGGGGGAAAGGTTACATTGAATATCAAGATTATTACCTTGAACGTTAAATCAGTTGTAGTTGCATTAACATTAGGAATGCTATGGCTAGTGGGATACAACATAGCAACGACTATTCCTCATTCTCTATGGTTTTGTGACTTACTATTAACGTACTGTAATTCGTCTTTGGATAAAGCGCTTACCCATCCGATTAATGCATTCTACTTGGACGGACGGTTCTACACCTTAGGTTACGCAGCTTTTTTTGATTCTGCTGTATTGGTGTATCTTAGATTTTGGAAAGCTTGTGTACCTTCGGTTAACACGAGAATGCCTAACTACATTCGGTGGCAGTTTGGCATAGCTTCGTTTTTGTTGGTACTTTTGGCACTAATATTTATATTTATGCTGTTCTTTAAACTATCCCATCCAACTCAATGGATTATAAATGGATCTACCATTTTGTTACATTTGCTTTTTGTCGTTGTATTTATGTTAAAATCAATAAGTTATATGCCGTCGCCTGTTGTGATTTCTAATGTTACTCTCAAAAGTGACGTGATTTCGAAAATTGATAAGAATGAGAAAGATTCGTCGAAGAAATGTGGGTAGCATTATCCACAAGAAAACGAATTGCGTTTTATTGATATTTTTGCTATTGTCATCTTCGGAAACTGGCCGGATGAGCCGGTCGATATGTACATTCAAATGGAAAGGAGTATTACATGAATGCGTTTTGTGCTTTCATACCAGTTATATCATTGATTGTCTTGCTAGTTTCTGTGCTCATCTATCACCGACTCACAGATCCTCCTTTGACACAGATCATAGCAGGAAAAGTTACAGAACTAATACCCCTTCCTAACAAAGGCAGATATCGCAGGGCATTTAACGGCTTTGTGGCAGAAGAGGATGGGAAAAGACTAACCGCCGAAGAGTTCCCAGTAATAGGGACTCTTGTAGGTGATTCTCTTAAGGAATTTGAGCTTCCGAGTGGTACAATCGTCTTCTGTGAGCAAGTCACTGTCGAAGAAGTTGAAAGAGGCGATATCCTGATCCTAAGAATCGATGAAGGACCAAATGTGGGTAAAGATAAAGCTCGTGTCTGTCTTGGGCTGTGGGGACCAGAGGATCAACCCGACGAGGATCTGAAGCTTGTTGCTTGCTATGAAGGTAACGTCCGTCAATATTTTTCTGTCGAGTCCCCGAAGTACCGTAAGGATGGTAAGCCTTATAGCGGACGTATTGAGGGGTATCTGAAGACTCTATCGGCGGAAAATAGCATAATGAAAATCTCCAGACCTCACAATCCCGACACTATTCTTGGTCGTGTTAAATACACGGTCAAACAATCGTCTATGATGCTAAAACAGATGGGTCAAGTATCTGCTACATCGAGTAGCTAAATCCATTTCGGCCGGAAGAACCTTTCCGGCTTTTTTATATTCAAATAGTTCGTTGTAGAAACGAGAGAAAGGGAATTTATTTTTTAATCTTCAATGATCAACTTTCCCCGCCGACTCTTTAGCCTTGCACAAACTACAAGATCATAGCTTATCGCTACCAATGCCTACTGGGATTTATCTTGAAGAAAATAAATTCAGTTGACCCTGCGTCTCTCCTTGCTCAAAGCGACCCACCGAGTGAATCTCTTTCTCCACTTCCTTCCTATCTACTGTATAGTTTCCCCTGGATGATTCTATAATTTCTTTTTTGAAAGATGCCTCTCCTGTAGAGGGCGGAAGGGTGACGGCGCTAAAAGGGTGGGAAGATACGCCGTCAATCATCAGCTTGAGGTAAATGTGGTGGTTCGGAAGATTCACCAGATCGGCTTCGGTGAACACCGGATAGAATTCTCTGGCCAGGTATTTGGCGTCTTCCGCTCCCACTCGAAATGAAATGAGCGTACCGACATTTCCCAAGATGGCGGCTCTCATTTTCTCGTCCAGTTGATCCAGGTACTGGTGGGCCAATACCATGGCGAGTCCATACTTTCTCGCTTCAGAAAGAACGCCGGCAAAGGACAGGGTGAAGAAATTGTGCACTTCGTCCACATACAGATAAAATGACTTTCGTTTTTCTTCCGGCACATCAGCGCGACCCAAGGCCGCCAATTGGATTTTGGTGACGAGCATGGCTCCGAGAAGGGCACAGTTATCCTCCCCGATTTGCCCCTTGGCCAGATTGACGATCAGAATTTTCCCGCTGTCCATCACGTCGCGGAGATTAAACGTGTTGTCCTTTTGGCCGACGATGTTTCGGAGCGGACGACTGGTGATGAACTGACCCACCTTGTTAAGAATGGGGGAAACGGCTTCGGACCTCATCCAGGCGGAATACTTTTCAAATTCATTGAACCAGAAGGAGCGCACCTGCTCATCAGTGACGAGTCTGATAACCGCACTGCGGAATTCTTTATCCGTGAGTAGTCTCGGTAGATGAAGGAGCGTAGCGCCGGGATACTCCAGGAGCGTGAAGATGGAGTGCCGCAGGATGTGTTCCAGTCGTGGCCCCCAGAACTCCGGCCAGATTTTTTTGAAAACTGAGATCAGCCCGGATGCTACCAGGTGATGCGTATACGGCGAGCATTTTTCCAAAGGATTAAAAGCAATGGGATATTCTAAGTCCCCCGGATTGAAGTAGATCACATCGTCAATTCTCTCCTTAGGGACACAATCGAGGACCCTTTCCGCCAGGTCTCCATGCGGATCGATGAGCGCCACCCCCCGGCCTTCCCTGATATCGGAAATAATCATGTTGGAAAGCAGGGTGGATTTTCCAGTCCCGGTCTTTCCGATGACATACATGTGGCCACGCCGGTTTTTCTGCTTGATCCCGAATATCTTCCGGATGTCCCGGTAGTTCGTGACAGCAAAACGAGTGACTGCATTTGAGTCGTTGGTATTTTCGGTCATGCTCCCATTTTGCTGACCGGCGAGGTTGGAAATAAGCAAGGCAAAGCTGCTTCCAGCAACAATTAAGCCCTCCTTACAGATCCCACCCGGTTTCTCTAACCTTATCTGCGGACAGCACATTCAAAACCCCAAGAAAGAAAGGAGAAAACCGATGGGAAGGACAGTCAAAAGTCTCGAACTGAGGACGGCCGAGGGCAAGCTCATTGTGAGTCTGTACCTCGTCGAAAAAGAGGTGGACTCGGAGGGTAACTCCAGAGGTCCTGGTAACAGGAGTCCGGAAAACAGGACGGAAAAGAGCCAGGGCAACGGTCCCCAAAATGGTGAATTGATGAGCGAGGCCCAGCGGCGGTATCTTTTCCGCATTCTCGCCGAGCAGGGCATCGAGGAAGACGCGGCTTTTGAGCGGCTCAAATCCCTTTTCGATGTCAGCGTTCTCAAGGAGGTGAGCAAGCGCGACGCCAGCAAAATGATCGAGCGCCTGCTGGAAGAACAGGGAGGGGTGAGCGATGGACCACCTTTCTAGCAGCCAGATGAATCTCTATTTCCAGTGCAGCCTGAAGTATAAGTTTCAGTATATTGACGGGCTGCCCAAACCTTTCAAAGCTTCCGGCTTAGTGTTCGGGGGCGCCATCCACTCGGCCATTGCCTGGTTCCACAAGAAGCAGCTCGCCGGGCGGAATGTGCCTCTGGAAAAACTGTACGCCATTTTCAGCGCCGACTGGTACGGCCAGAAGGTGGAGAGCGACATTCGCTACCGGGAAGGAGAGACGGAAACAAGCCAGATCCTTCTGGGGAAAGAAATTCTCGGTCTCTATTATCATCAGCCGCGAAAGCAGGTGAAGGGAACCGAGATCCCGTTCACTGTTCCCCTGGTGAGTCCCGGAAATGGGGACCACCTGGGCATCAATCTGGAGGGCTACATTGACCTCCTTGAGGAAAATGACGGCATCGTGGAGTTCAAAACCTCGATCAGGACCATGGATCTCAAAGATCTGAACCTGCAGCTCACCGCCTACAGCTACGCCTATGAGATGCTCTATCAGAAGCGGCCCAAGAGTCTGAGAGTAGTGAATTTCCTCAAGCTCAAAAAGCCCAAGATGCTTTCGCTGGAAGTAAAGCCGACCAGTATCGACCACCACCGGTTCTTCCATCTGGCCAAGGAAGCTCTCAAAGGAATTCGTTCCGGGGTTTTCTTTCCAAGGCACAGTTGGTGGTGTGATGGGTGTGAATACGCGGAGCCGTGCCGGGGTTGGGGTGGGAAATAAAGCGCCCTCCAAGGGAAGTAGTCAATACTACTTCCCTTTTTTAACTTTCTAATACAAGATATCCATTTCCTGCTCTATGTAGAAGTCAGACGAAACTATTGACAACATGTTTCTGTAAATATACTATTAAAGTATATTATGAGAAACGATGATATCAGAACAAAACGAGTCCTCAACCTGGTAGCGGCTCTGCCGTCTTTTGGCGCGGGTGACCTTGCTCCACTCGGCGAAAAGCAGCCCTATCTCAATATCATCCTCTCTCGCCAGGTGAAGAGGGGGACCATGATTCGCTTGAGAAAGAACCTGTATGTAACGAGGAGCTTCCTTGATGCTGCGGAGCGAAGAGGTTTTTTCTCGGACTATGTCGAATTTGTGGCCAACACACTGTATTCGCCCTCGTATCTGAGCCTTGAGTATGTGCTCCACGAACACAACATGCTCACAGAGATTCCCCGCAACATTACATCGGTGGGACTTCGGAAGACGGAGCAGTTTTCGAACGACCTGGGCACCTTCATCTACCACGCGATCAAGGAAGAATTATTTGCGGGATTTAAGGTGATGAAAAAAGGCGACTTCTTAATTCTTAAGGCGACGAAAGCCAAGGCGCTCTTCGATTTTCTGTATTTCCGCAAAAGACTTCTGGTGGACAAGCGGGCGATCGAGGAACTGCGGCTCAACCTCGATGAGTTGACCGAGGGTGATCTTGAAGAGCTGAAAGGATACGGGGGACTCGAAGGATCACCTCGGATGAGGGAGATTATTCATTGGCTCACGTAACCACCATCATGGAAACTATCAAACCGGTCCTCGCAAGCATCCTCAGCGAATCTCCGTCCCGCAATAACCTTCTGAAGCGGAACCTTTGCAAGGAATACCTGCAGATTGTGGTGCTTGATTTCATCTACTCCCATCCCGCGTATAGCCAGCTCCTCTTCTACGGAGGCTCGGCGCTCGCGCACTGTTTCGGGCTTCAGCGGCTTTCGGAGGATCTGGATTTCATCGATGAAACGAAGAAAGTCGACGTCTTGAGGCTGGCCAAGGACCTGGAGGATTACTTCTCCGCGCGCACCGATCTTGAAGTGACCACAACCGTCCAGAAATTCCGTATCTACCTCAAGTTTCCGGTCCTGCGCGACCTCGGCATTTCCACGAGGGATGAAACCGATTTTCTATTTCTCAAGATTGAGGTCTATTCCAAGTTTGATTTTTGTGAGCGATATACGACGGACATCCGTCCGATATTCAAGTTTAACCGCTCGGTTCTCATCAAAACGCTTGATCTGGCCACGCTCATGGCGACAAAGATCAGAGCCATTCTTTTCCGCAAATGGGAGAAGACGGACAAGCAGGGGACAACGACGGTGAAGGTTAAAGGTCGGGATTATTTCGATCTCCTTTGGTATCTCCAGAAAGGCGTTAAACCCAACCTTTCCTGTATCGAAGGGTTCGATACCATGGAAGCTCTCAAAGAGAAGCTTCTTGCCATGGTTGGTCACATAGATACTCGGAGCATCCAGCTTGATCTTGAAGCCCTGATTGACAACCCAAATTTTGTCAAGAATATGAGCCGGAACATGAAAACGATTCTGGAACAGGAGATTAAAGAGAAATTGTGATGTTGTGGACAGAGATTTCGGGTACGGTACGCAGCGCATCGAGATAACGCTGTTGTCGCGCCGGAGCACCCGGATCAATCCGGCCGGACACTCGCGCCGTATAGTATTTGACGCCAATAACTTGGTTAGCAGGGTTCAAGAGCCTCTCGGCAAGGGCTTTGACGTTGAGCCATTTCAACGCTGGCCGTTTTTCCAGCAGTCTGAAATACAGGTTGAACCCGTCAATATAAATGATCGTTCGCATAGGCAGGAATAATCCTGAAAAAAGCAAAGGCCGCGCAGGATTTCTCCCTACGGCCTTTGGGCCGACAGCACGCTGCCGGCGGGTTCGCTATTATGCATAAGACAAAATCTGCTACTATGCAATCGGCAAAATAAAAGACTTTGAAAAATATTTTCTTCCACAAGGCATCTCAAGCCTTGGGTAACTTACTTGGCCGGCAAGGCACATAAAAAGTGTCGCCATTGGTGGCATAAACCGTGTGCCCCCCAGGGCGCCCGGATTCTCCGACTCGCCAACACGGTCGGGCTTATTGTCGTAATCCCATGATTACATAACCCTCAGGAAAACCGTGATCCAAGTGCTTACTCGCTTGTTCCCACTTGCTTCCTGGAAACTCTCTCGAAACCAAAAAACTCTTGGAGTAAAGCCGGCCAGTATCGACCACCACCGGTTCTTCCATCTGGCCAAAGAGGCTCGCAAAAGAATTCGTTCCGGGGTTTTCTTTCCCAGGCATAGTTGGTGGTGCGATGGGTGTGAGTATGCGGAGCCTTGGCGGGGTTGGGGCGTGAAATAGGCGACTCGAAAATGCTTTTAAAGGAAGTAGAAAAATCTACTTCCTTTTTTGACAGTATGGAGCAGAATTGGAGTATCCTGAAAAAGCGCGGAGTAACTAGCGGTCGCTAGGTCGAAAGGCCAGCTTCCCGATGCGGAGCAAATTGCCAAGCTGCTGGAACACCTGTAATGAAAACTGCCGACGATGCCGAAGGGGAGGGGCGGCGGCAATATAAGACTGAACAAGTTACACTAAAATCACGGGGGGGATTAATGGCAGGAACATTCACACATTGGATGGTGGTTGAGGAAGCATTAGCTAGTGTCCATCCGGAAACCCCTATTGTACTGAATTAATTTAACAAATTGCCAATTTTATCATTGCATTTTGACTCGTTTTCTGACATTCTGATAGCGCTAACTTTCGGATTTTTATGATAAA
>Ga0187862_10006192_pt1 | contig 10890 bp, 10 predicted proteins | sample June2016WEW_10_1_FD_133003 | JGI IMG/M metagenome (GOLD analysis project Ga0187862, IMG submission 133003) | Peatland microbial communities from SPRUCE experiment site at the Marcell Experimental Forest, Minnesota, USA - June2016WEW_10_150 | ecosystem: Environmental > Terrestrial > Soil >...
GCTGACACGATATGCGACTTGCGTTCATGGGCACCGCCGAACTGGCCGTTCCCTGCCTCGAAGCGGTGGCGAACATGCCCGGTCACGAGGTGGTAGCTGTCATCACACAGCCCGACCGCCCGAAGGGACGCGATCTCAAGCCTGTGCCGCCGCCGATAAAAGTTGCCGGAGAGCGGCTGGGAATTCCGGTGCGACAACCCCTGAAGATCCGCGAGCCCGCGGCGACGGATTCGTTGCGGGCCGAGCAGCCGGACCTGGTAATCGTCGTCGCCTATGGCCAGATTCTGCCGAAAGCGGTTCTGGAAATCCCGCGTCTCGGCTGCGTGAATGTCCATACATCGCTGCTGCCGCGCTGGCGCGGGGCGGCGCCGATTGCGTATGCCATTCTCCATGGCGACCGCGAAACAGGCGTCACCACGATGTATATGGACGAGCGAATGGACACGGGCGACATCATATTGCAACGGTCGAAAGCCATTGGCGATGACGACACCAGCGCCACGCTGCATGATCGCCTGGCAAAGTTGGGAGCCGACTTGCTGGGGGAGACAGTTGGGCTGATCGCCGAAGGGAAGGCCCCGCGTTCGAGGCAGGATGAGGCACGGGCCACCTACGCGAAGAAAATTGTCAAGGAAGACGGACGGATCGACTGGGCGCGTTCGGCCGTCGAGATCGAGCGACAGATCCGTGCCTACAATCCATGGCCAAGCGCCTACACGCAGTTGAGCGGCTTAATCCTGAAGATCTGGAGGGCCCAAGTTGTCGAAAACGCTGGTGGCAAACCGGGCGAGATACTCACAGAGTTCGTTGTCGCCACCGGCCAGAGCGGCCTCCGCATTCTTGAACTGCAACCCGCCAATGGCAAGCGGATGCCCGTTGACGCCTTCCTGCGAGGACACCCGGTCAAAGCGGGTACCGTGATGGGATAATGACACCTTGGCCAAGGCGCTTGGGCGGATCAGCGCTCAACGCTTAACGCTCAACGTTCGAGGACCAATATTGAACCACATGGATTCACCCGCCAGCCCGCCGTAGGCGGGTAAAAGGCGGGCAGGCAGAGCTCACAGAGCGAGGCGGCTACGGTAGGGCCGCGCTGCCGCGCGGCCAGATGAGGATGGACGCGGGACGCCGCGTCCCACGGCGCCGAAGGCGTTGCCCTTGCATTGAAGTTTGACGAAACACTACAATGGCAGAAATGCAGACCGTTTCGGATCGTGGGGCATCCGCCTGGCTTCGCCCGGAATTCGCACGGTTTCTTGCCATGGTTTGGGTTGTCGGGGTGGCGTTGATTTATTTGATCCGTTTTGACGCCTGGGTGTTGCCGTTGCAGCTTGTGGCCACGATTCACGCGTCGATGCCCGTGCTTTATGCCGGCCCTCACCTTCGCGAATTCTGGACGGCGAGGATGTACGATTTGGGCTGCGTGGTGGCCATCCTCGCCGCGGCGTTGGGCTTGGGGGCAACGGCTGCAGACAAGCTCATCGCACGACGCGATGTATTCGGCATGCTACTGGCGTTGGGAGTCGGTCTGTGGTTTCTGGCGGTATTGGTATTGATCGTGGGGACCGGGTCGGTCGCGGCGGTGCCATACGTGTTGTTGACGTTGGCATGCTGGGCTTTGCCGTCGGCTCGCAGGTTCGTTGGAGGTTTCCACCTGTCCATGGAGCGGACTGATGGCTGGGCGAAACTGATGCTGGCGTGCATCGTTGTGGCTGCGGTGCTGAATCTCGCGGGTGCATTGGCGCCGCCGTTCGAGTACGACGAACTGGAGTACCACCTCGGCGCGTTGGCGGACTACCAGCGGGCGGGGCGCATAGTATTTCTACCGCACAATTTCTACAGCAACATGCCGCAGTTGACCGAGATGCTGTATTTGTTGGCGAAGACCACGACGTCGGACATTGCAGCGAAATTGTTGCATTGGCTGTTCGGCCTGCTGGCGGCGGCGGCGGTGTATGGTCTGGCACAGAGATTGTGGTCGAAAGCCGCCGGACTGACGGCCGGAGCTCTGTTTTATTGCACACCATTTGTCCAGGATCTCAGTCAGACTGCGCGAATTGACCTGGCCACGGCATTTTTCGCAACGCTTGGATTTGGCGCACTGGTATTGTGGATGGAGGAACAGGAGAACCGGGACCTTATCTGGCTATCGGCGCTTGGCGTTGGCGGGGCCATCGCCACCAAGTGGCCGTCGATTGCGGTGGTGTTGCTTCCGTCGGCGGCAGCATTGGCTTGTCGGCGGCGATTCCTGCTGCTGGCCGGATTCTGCCTGGTGGCCATCGTGATGGCAGGTCCGTGGTTGATAAAAAACTGGTTGCTGACCGGCAACCCCGTGTACCCAATGTTTTATCATTGGTTTCCGAATCCGCAGTGGAGTTCAGCGCAAGCACGGGTGTTTTTGGAGAGGCATGCGCCAACGTTTGGATTGGCGGCTTCGGGGAAATTCTTTGCGCTGGTATGGAAGTATTCGTTTGTCGAACCTGGCGCGGTGCCGATGTTGTTGCTCACGATGCCGCTGATGGTATTGGCTCCACGAATGAAACCGGGGGCGAAGCGCATCGGCTGGCTGTTCGTGGGCGCCTACGTGGGATGGTTCTGCGGCACATTTCGGCCGTGGAGGTTTTTGGTTCCGGCGTTCGGCATGGCAGCGGTTGGCGGCGCGTTTGCCATGGAGGAATTCGGTGGGGACGGTCCCGCTCGGGCCACGGTGCGCATTTCGGTCGGGCTGATGATGGCCATGAGCCTGGCGTCGGCGGGCTTGAATGACCTGGTGGATGTCAGTGACCCGCAACGGGTCCCGGCACAGATCAGCTTTGCCCAATATGAACTGGGCCAGATGACGCGGGACGAATTTCTCGCTGGCGTGGGCAAGGGAGTATTGGAGCCGATCATCTGGATGAACGAACACCTGCCCCGTGATGCCAAAGTGCTTTACGTGGGAGAAGCCCGCGCGTATGACGCCAGGCAATCAGTGGTGTACAGCACGGCGTTCGATCGGAATCCGTTGACGGCGATGTCGCGTCTGGCGAAGACACCGGAGGAACTGGTGGCGGCATTACGCGGCCAGGGCTTCACCTATCTGTACATGAATTCTCCGGAGGTGGATCGCTTGCGGCACGGCTACGATTACATGGCGGGGGCCAACTGGACCCTGATTCAGGACACCCTGGATCAGGAACGGTTGGCGAAGGTGGTCCATGCGTACGGGCGGCGAACCGTGTATGAATTGGAAGAGTAGGCAATGAGGATTTGTCACGTCATCACGCGGCTGATTGTCGGCGGGGCGCAGGAGAACACCGTGTCCACGTGCATTGGGCTGCGAAAGCTGGGTCACGAAGTGGATCTGGTCACCGGCCCGCAGACCGGGCCGGAAGGTTCACTGCACGATGCGGCAAAGGCGGCGGGCGTGCCGATCACCGTGGTGGACGAATTGCGCCGCGCGCCGAATCCGTGGCTCGACGTGCGCGCGGGCGGGGTGTTGCGCCGGCTGTTCCTGGAAAAACGCTACGATGTGGTGCACACGCATAGCGGCAAGGCCGGTCTGATAGGACGGCTCGCGGCAAAGGCGGCGCGGGTGCCGGTCATTGTGCACACCATTCACGGTCCTTCGTTTTACCGCTACCAGAATCCCCTGGGAAACTGGGCGTTTCGCTGGGCGGAAGAGGTGGCCGGCGCGTGTACGACACAGTTTGTGTCCGTCGCCGACGCCATGACCGAGCAATACCTCGCGGCCGGAATTGGGACAGCGGACCGGTACGTTACGATTCACAGCGGGATGGACGTCGAGGCGTTCCTGAGGGCGCGCCGCGACGACGCCCTTCGCGAAACCCTGGGCATCTCGGAGGGCGACCTGGTAGTGGGGAACATCGCGCGGTTGTACCGGCTGAAGGGACATGAGTATCTCTTCCAGGCCGCGCCGCGCATTGTGGCTGTCGTTCCCAACGTGAAGTTCCTGTTGGTGGGGAATGGGGCGTACCGCGAACGATTTGAACGGTTGGCAGCCCGGCTGGGGTTAAGAAGCCGATTTGTATTTGCCGGTCTCGTGCCACCGCAAGAGATCCCGCGCTACGTGTCGTCGATGGATATTCTGGTGCACTTGTCGCTGCGCGAGGGCTTGCCGCGAGCGTTGCCCCAGGCGCTGGCCTGTGGCAAACCGGTCGTGGCGTTCGATGTCGATGGCGCGCGCGAAGTCTGTGTCGACGGTCAAACCGGTTTGCTGGTGCGCGTGGGGGACGTGAATGCGCTGACCGCTGGGGTGATTCGGTTGTTGCAGGACGCGACGCTGGCGGATAGAATGGGTGCACGAGGCAGGGAATTGGTCCGGGAGCAGTTTTCGGAGGAGCGAATGGTGCAACAACTGGACGAGTTGTACCGACGACTGTGGGTGGCACGGCACTGATATGCACTGGCTGCTGGTCTACCTTTACGTGTTCGATGTCAGCTTCGTGCTGGCGCTGATTCTGACGCCCGGGTTCAAGCGTATTTCCTTCCAATGGAAGTACGTGGACGAACCGGACCGCGAACGGAAGATCCACACCGAGCCGATGCCGCTGTTGGGCGGAGCGGCAATCTACTGCGCCTTTGCCGCCAACGTGATCTTCAACTATGTGTTCATCCTACCGCTGGGGAGCCGCGGGACCCTGCCGTTGATCGACATGCCGGACGTGAAGATGTACCTGAATGGCGCATTTTCGGTCTGGCCGAAGCTGCTGGTGATCGTGTTGGGCGGCGGTTTGATGGTGGCGCTGGGGATGTACGACGACAAATACGAACTGCAGCCGCAGACGAAACTTGCCGCACAAGTGGTCGTGGGCCTGTTAGTGGCGCTGGCGGGCATACGGATCACGGCGTTCATACCCAATCGATTCATCAATTACTTGATGACCGTATTGTGGATCGTGACGATCACGAACGCGATGAACTTTCTCGATAATATGGACGGGTTATGCGCGGGAATCGGGCTGGTCTGCGCGTTGATGTTTGCCTTCATCGCCGGCATACTACACGAGTACTTTGTGTGCCTGCTGGCGGTGGCGCTGGCGGGCGCGCTGTTGGGGTTCCTACCGCATAACTTCAAGCCCGCGACGATTTTTCTCGGCGATGCCGGCAGCCACTTTGTCGGCTACATGCTGGCGGTGTTGCCCATCTGCGTCACGTTTTATCGTTGGGGCAAGACGCCGACGTTTTTGCCGGTGCTGATACCGCTGCTGGTGCTGGCGGTGCCGTTGTTCGATCTGGTGATGGTGATGTGGATTCGCATTCGGCGCGGCCAGCCGGTATACCGCGGGGATGTGAACCATCTGTCGCATCGTTTGGTGCGGCTTGGTCTGCCACAAAGCTGGGCGGTCACACTGGTCTACCTGATTACGCTCACCCTGGGACTTGGCGCGACGATCCTGTTGTGGTCGCAAATGACCGCGGCGCTGATCGTGATCGTCCAGGCTCTCTGCGTCCTGGCGATAGTCACCTTGCTGGAGCGCATGGGGGGGAGGTAAAATTCACAGGCACGGAGGCCTTCGATGAAATGCTGGAATTGCGGCAAGACTTTGCCAAAAGACGCCACAACCTGCGGCTACTGTGAGAAAAAACAGGACGACCTCAGCGGTGAGCTGGTTCGGCTTCAGGAGATGGCGAAGACAGGGGGGTTGTCGCCCAGGGAACAAGAAGAACTGGAGAACCTGTTGGAGGTACTTCATACGGCGATTGATCGGCTGGACGAGAACACAAAACAAGAACTCCAGCAACTCGTGGAAGACTCGGAAACAGCCGAAGAGTTTGCGGCAGCGATTTTTGTGGGAAGCTGCCCCAAATGCGGAAGCTCCGAGACCGAAGATTGTGAAGAAGTCATTAAAATCGAAGACCCTTTCGTGGGACGTTGCAAAAAGTGTTCGACACTATTCTGCACGGAGTGCGGACGAATTCACGAGGGCGATAAGATCACGCAGGCAACCGCGCGCTGTCCGAGTTGCGGCAGCATGAACACCAGTTTTGAGAGTATTCAGAAGCTGTATGAAGAAGAACGATTTGAAGAAGTTGGATACAACGAAGAGTATGAGTGCTTTGACTGCGCCAAGACATACTGCTCCAGCTGCGGTAAACCTTCTCAAACCTGACGCTTGGCGAACCCATCCGACCGAGCCTGTTGTTTCGGTCTGGCGCCTGCCCCGTCCGTTTCCAGCGGTCATGCCGGCGGCATGACCCTCTCGGTCTTTGTCTTGAGATTCCGAGCCGGAAACGACTGAGACCCTCCACTTCGTTCAGGGTGACCCCCGGAGAAAGCTAACGGTGACGAGGTGCGCCCGGTTTTCAGTGAGCGGCTTACGGGCGGTTGACTCGGTAACAGTAAGCTGCGATGATTTCGCGCCCATGAAATTTTACGTTACGACTCCGATTTATTATGTCAACGATCGGCCGCACATTGGTCACGTGTATACGACCACGATCGCGGACATCCTGGCGCGTTTCCACCGGTTATGCGGGCATGAGGTGTTCTTTCTCACGGGCACAGACGAGCACGCGGCGAAGGTCGTGGACTCGGCGGCGGAGCATGGGGTGACGGCCCAACAGTGGGCTGATGAAAATGCCCGGGCATTTCAGGAGACGTTCGCCAAATTAGGCATACGCAATGACGACTTTGTTCGCACCAGCCAGGAGCGTCACAAGATCAAAGTCCAGCAATATGTCGCTGAGTTGCTAAAGACGGGCGACGTCTACCTCGGGGATTACGAGGGTTGGTACGATGCCGGACAGGAAGAGTACCTGCCGGAAAACAAGGCGAAGGAGTATGAGTTCAAGTCGCCGTTCAATGGCAAGCCGCTCGTCCGCAAGAAGGAGAAGAATTACTTCTTCCGGCTCAGTGCATATGGCGACTCCCTGTTGAAACTTTTGGAGGAGCAGCCGGACTTCGTGCGTCCCGACGTGCGTCGGAACGAGGTGTCCAATCGCATTCGAGAAGGGCTCAACGATGTCCCGATTTCGCGCACCGGAGCCGGTGACTGGGGCATCCGGGTGCCGGGGGACCCGGACCACACGATTTACGTGTGGATTGATGCGCTGTTCAATTACATTTCGACGGTCGATACGGATGAGCGTCGGAAGTTCTGGCCTGCCGATGTACACCTGATTGCGAAAGACATCCTGTGGTTTCACGCGGTTATTTGGCCGGCGATGCTGATCGCCTTGAAGCGGGAACTGCCACGGCAGGTGTATGCGCACAGTTTCTGGATCAGCGAAGGCCAAAAGATGAGCAAGAGCCTGGGGAATTTCATCGACTTGGAGAAGATCGACCGCTACGTGGCGAACTTCGGTCTGGATGCCTTCCGCTATTTTCTCGGACGGTACGGTCCCCTAGGGATTAACGACAGCGATTTTGCCGAGGCGAGGTTCAACGAAGTGTACAACGCGGAGCTGGCCGACAAGCTGGGCAATCTGGTCAATCGCACGTTGACGATGATCCAGCGGTATCGGAGCGGGTTGGTGCCCGAGCCCTGTGACAAGGCCTTGAAGGCCGAGGCGGAGAGGATGGTGAAGACGTATTGCGACGGGATGAACCGTCTGGAATTCGTTCCGGCATTGGAGGCACTGTGGGGGTTCGTGGTGCGCTCGAACCAATATGTGGAAGAAAGCGCGCCATGGAAACTGGCCAAGGACTCCGCGCAGGCACGACAACTCGACGGCGTGCTGTACAATCTGGCGGAATCGGTGCGGCTGATTTCGGTGTTGGTCGCGCCGTTTATGCCGACGATTGCCGGAGGGATTCGCTCGCAGCTGGGCGTCGCGGACAAGATGGATTTGCTCGATGTGGAAATATCCTGGGGCCGCCTTTCCCCCGGTACAAAGATCGGGCAGGCCACTCCGCTGTTTCCGAAACGCACATGATCCAGTTTCCCGAGTCGTCCCGATTTCACGTCATCGACGAATCGAAGATTTACCCGCGATTCGGGCATCTTACGCCGCGGCCGGTTTATGTGTATCTACCCGAAGCGGCCGAGGAGGATCACCGTCGGCGTTTTCCGGTATTGTACTGTCAGGATGGGCAGAACATCTGGGACGACCCGCACTGTTGTTACGGACACGGCAGCTGGTTTCTCAATCAGATTGCCGATCAGTTGACGCGCGAGGGAAAAATGGAGCCCATCATCCTGGTGGGAATTCCCAACACGCACGCGCGGTACCGCGAGTACACGCCGGTCAAGTCGTACGACGACATCCTCTCGCATCCGTACGCGAACTATTTGGTGGACGTGGTGAAACGCCACGTGGATCGGAGATTCCCGACGAAGAAGGACCGCAAGCACACGGCGCTGATGGGGTCATCGCTCGGCGGATTGGTCGCGTTATGGATGGCGCACAAACTTCCCGAGACGTTCAGCAAAGTCGCGTGTTTGTCAGGCGCATTTCAGGTGCGCGATCGGCAGAAGAAATCGTTCGTCGAGTTTGTTCGGGAACGCCAGCAGCAGGACCTGCGGATCTATCTCGACTGCGGCACGATCCGCGACGGGCATCGCACATCCCGTCAGGTACACGAAGCCTACCTGTCGCGCGGGTGGTGTGAACGTGGGGACGTGATGTATTTCGAGGACAAGGGTGGAGAGCACAATGAACGGTGCTGGCGGGAGCGGGCGTGGCGAGCGTTAGTGTTTTTGTTTGGAGGCAGGGAAGCCAGGGAATAGTTGGTCTGCGCGGCGATCGACGGCGCGCGAAAAAAAATTCAGTTTTTCCACATAAAGGTATTGACAGCTTTGGGGGATAGTGTGTAGAAGTGGGGCGAAGTGGGGAATGGTGGTGTTCAAGGAGGCACCACGACTCCCATGGTCAAGGCACTTACAAGGACGGTGTTCTTTGGCACGTTTCGGCACACGGTTGACGAGAAGAACCGTGTGGCCGTGCCGGCAAAATGGCGGGCCGGGGCGAAAGGCTCCAAGGAGTTTTACGTATTGCCCGATCCCAAGAATTGCCTGTTGGTGTTGCCAGCGTCGGAGATGGAAAAGATGCTGGTGCGCGCCGACGGCATTTCGATTGGAGAATACGAGCGACGCGACGTACTGCGAGTCATTGCTTCCCGAGCGCACGGTTCGCCCTGTGATCGCCAGGGGCGGATCGTTTTGACAGACGAGCTTCTTCGCCACGCCGGCATCGTAAAAGAAGCCGTTCTGGTGGGCACGTTGACCCGGTTCGAGATTTGGTCGCCCGAGCGATGGAGTGAAGTGGATCGCAACGCAATGCAAAATTTTGGGGAAGCCGCCAAGCAGGTGGGATTGTGAGGACGCAGATGGAAGGCATCGTGAGTTTTTTGAGTGTGAGTGGCAGCCTGACGAATCAGGGGGCTGAAATGCGGCAGTTTCGACTGCCGCGAATGAATCCATTTCCGAAGTTGGACAGTCGGATCGTCCGATCCACCGGCACGGCCGGCGTGCAGCGGCCGGCGTCGCGTCCCGTGTCGCGCGGCGCGGTCATCATCGAGGGGGGCTGCGGGTGTTTGCCCGAAATGGCCACCGACTTGATTGACATTTCCGCGAGCTACGCCGTGGAGAACGTGAAGCGGGAGCGTTCGTGCAGTGCTCCCTGGTCGCGCATTGGGTTCGGGCATTTGGTCGGACGAGTGCTGGGCAGTCATCGTGCCGCGCGCTTGTGAGGAGGGGACTTGCAAGCCACCGCGGTCTTGTGAAGCGGTGACAACGGGAGAGGGCTCCGCCGCGAGCGGACAGGGGGGTATGGCAGGAGAGGTCGGGATCGGCGAACCGCAGTGGTCGATTTTCCTTCCGATCCAGGCTTTATCATGACCTACCACACACCTGTGCTGCTCCAGGAGGTTGTACAGCAGTTGCAGCCGCGCCGCGGCGGTCTGTATGTGGATTGTACTGTCGGCGGCGGCGGGCACGCGCGGGAGGTGTTGCGTGCGTGCGGACCGGATGGGCAGTTGATCGGCCTCGATTGGGATGAAGAGGCGGTCGCCGCGAGCCGGGAGCGGCTGGGAGAATTTGGGGCACGCGTACAATTGGTGCGTGCCAGCTATGTGGAGTTGGAGAGAGTGTTGATGAGTTTTGGAGTCACAGTGGTGGATGGGGTCCTGTTTGACCTCGGTGTCAGTTCGCATCAGTTTGACGAACCGGGACGAGGTTTCAGTCTCCAGCGGGCCGGGCCGTTGGACATGCGGATGAGTCGCCAGCTTGGGGCAACCGCTCGGGACATCCTTCGCGGCGCCAGTCTGGAGGAACTGGCCAGGATCTTCCGTATATATGGCGAAGAGAAACGCTCCCGAGCGATTGCCCGTAAAATTGTCGCCGAACGCGAGAAGTCCCCATTGGAAAGCACAACGGAGCTGACCCGATTGGTGGAGCAGGTGACGGGACCGAAACGGGCGGGCATTCATCCGGCGACGAGGGTGTTCCAGGCGCTGCGCATTGCGGTGAATAGCGAACTCGACAATCTGCGCCGGGGCCTCGAGGTGGCGAGCCGGTTTCTGCGATCCGGGGCGCGGATGGCGGTCATCTCCTATCATTCGCTGGAAGACCGGATAGTGAAACAATTCTTCGTGGAGAAAAGCAGCGGCTGCATTTGCCCGTCGGATTTGCCGGTGTGCGCCTGTGGGCGCCAGGAAACGTTGCGGATGGTGACGAAGAAACCGGTCACGGGCAGCGAAGCAGAATTGGGCGCGAATCCACGGGCCCGCAGCGCGAAGTTACGCGTGGCGGAGAAGATTTAGCAATACTTCGAAGGAGGAGGTTTTAGTTGGGGGTGGGGAGCCCCACGGGGGGTCGCTCAAGGAGGACGACCCCCCGGCCAACTTTCGTCATGAAGCGGAATCGCAAACGCGGGTCGTTGAGATTTGGCACGGTGAGCAAGTCGCTGGCGATCTGCGCCTGTGTGGCGATTAGCGGAGTGGCCTAC
>Ga0187862_10006194_pt1 | contig 10890 bp, 9 predicted proteins | sample June2016WEW_10_1_FD_133003 | JGI IMG/M metagenome (GOLD analysis project Ga0187862, IMG submission 133003) | Peatland microbial communities from SPRUCE experiment site at the Marcell Experimental Forest, Minnesota, USA - June2016WEW_10_150 | ecosystem: Environmental > Terrestrial > Soil >...
AGAGTGGGAATAGAAAATAATGTGAAGCATCGGCGTCGCTGCGTGTTGACTCGCGGATAAAGGTTACCCGGGGCTGAAGTCAGTGATGACATCGTTGACTCAGGTTGGAGGTTACTTTTGGCAGTGAAGAACAGACGGAGTTTTTGTTCAACGTTGCGTTAGGGTAACTTTGCAAGTAATTTCCAAGTCAAATTTGTCCCGCTGGCGCAAAATCCTCTTGCGCCCCAAGCTCACTCCTGTGGAAGCTGGTTCCGTTCCGCGCGAAACGGTCGAATGGAGCAAATGATTTTCCCCGGTATCGCCGCGCGGCGGTCTATCTTATGAACACTGTAATTATAACCGGCGCGGCCGGCTTGATCGGTTCAGAAAGCGTCAAGCGATTTGCCCGGGAAGGCTTCAGGGTGGCCGGCATTGATAATGACCTGCGACGCTGGTTCTTCGGTGACGGCGCCTCCACGCTGGCCAACCGCCGGAAACTCATTGAATCCATCCCGAATTATCAGCATCACGACTTTGACATCCGCGACCGTCAGGCGGTCGAAAACTTGTTTGGCCAGCTCGGCAAGGACATCGCCCTGATCATCCACACCGCCGCCCAGCCTTCCCACGACTGGGCCGCGCGTGATCCGCATGCGGACTTCAGCGTCAACGCCACCGCGACACTCAATTTGCTGGAGGCGACACGGCAATTTTGTCCCGAAGCTGTTTTCATCTTCACCTCCACGAACAAGGTATATGGCGACACGCCCAATGGCCTGCCGTTGGTCGAACTGGAAAAACGCTGGGAAATAAAATCCGGTCACGCCTACGAACCCGGCATCCCGGAAACGATGAGCATTGACCAGACCAAACACTCGCTGTTCGGCGCGTCGAAAGTCGCGGCGGACGTGCTGGTGCAGGAATACGGGCGTTATTTTGGAATGAAGACCGCGTGTTTCCGTGGCGGCTGTCTGACCGGACCGGCCCATGCAGGCACGGAATTACACGGTTTCCTTGCTTACCTGATGCGTTGCACCGTGACCGGCACGCCCTATCGGGTGTTTGGTTACAAAGGCAAGCAGGTGCGCGACAACATTCACAGCCACGATTTGGTGGAAGCCTTCTGGCAATTTTTTCTCAAGCCGCGCGCCGGCGAGGTTTACAACATCGGCGGCAGCCGCCATTCCAATTGTTCCATGCTCGAAGCGATTGACCTGTGCGAACAAATCAGCAGTCGCAAATTGAAATGGACTTACGAGGAAAACAACCGCATCGGCGACCATATTTGGTGGATCAGCGACGTGCGGAAATTCCAAAGTCACTATCCCGCCTGGAAATTTCAATATAATCTGGGGCGGATTCTCGAAGAAATCCATCAAGCCTGTCTGACCCATTGAACCATGCCCGCCTTTCCAAAAAGCATTTTGATCACCGGCGGCGCCGGCTTTGTCGGCGGCAACCTCGCCGTGTTTCTGAAGCGACGCCACCCTCAAACTCGCGTCATCGCCATGGACAATTTGCACCGGCCTGGCTCCGAATTGAATCTTCCCCGGCTGCGTGAAACCGGAGTGGAATTCGTGAAGGGCGACATCCGATTCGCCAGCGAATTCCCCACCGGACCGTTTGAGGCCATCATCGAATGCTCGGCCGAACCTTCCGTGCTGGCCGGTTACGCCGACTCGCCGGACTATCTCATGGAAACAAATTTTCTGGGCACCTACCGCTGCCTCGAAAAAGCCCGGCAATGGCAGAGCAATTTTTTGTTTCTCTCCACCAGCCGTGTTTATCCCATTGCCCCGCTGGAAGCGCATCCCTGGCGTGAAAGCGAAACGCGTTTTGAGTGGCTGGACGTCGCCGGAGCACCGATTTCCTCGCAAGGTGTGCGGGAAGAATGCGCGGCCCAGGGCGCGCGCTCGCTTTACGGGCTGACCAAGTTTGCCAGCGAAGGGCTGATTGAGGAATACCGCGCCGGATTTGGACTTCGAGCAGCCATCAACCGTTGTGGGGTCATTGCCGGCCCTTGGCAAATGGGCAAAGTGGATCAAGGCGTCGTGTCGCTGTGGGCGCTGCGTCATTATTTCGGCAAACCGCTTGCCTACATCGGCTATGGCGGCGCCGGCAAACAGGTTCGCGATGTCCTGCACGTGGACGACCTCTGCGAATTGGTCGAGGAACAGCTTGCGAACTTCATTGCCTGGGACGGCTGGCTGGGAAATGTCGGTGGCGGGTTGGGCAATTCCGTTGCGCTGCAAGAATTAACGGCCATTTGTCAGCAAATTATCGGACGACAAACAACCATCGGCAAAGAAACAACCAACCGCCAGGCAGACCTGCGATTGTTCATAGCGGATTGCCGCCGGCTCTTTATGCACACCGCGTGGCGCCCGCGCCGCGATGTAAAACAGACTGTCGCCGACATTTTCAGTTGGACGCGCGCTCACGAAAGGGAATTGCAACCACTCGTATGAGCCAGGAGTTGAAAAGCGATCCCGGCCCGGCCCGCAAGCTCCTGCAAAGCGGCATCATTTTCTCCGCCGTCAGTTTTCTGACCGGTCTGGGCAATCTGGCGTTTCAGAGCGTCATGGGTCATCACTTGAAGGGAGAAGGCCAATATGGCAATGCCAATAGCGCGATCAGCGGCTTCATGCCGCTGCTCGGACTGTTGCCGTTGAGCGCCACCTTTGCCGTCACGCATTACATCGCGCATTTCAACACCAGTGGCGACAATGCACGGTTGCAGGGGCTGCTTCTGGGTTGCCGGAAATTCCTCTTCCGGCTCACCGTCGGCGGATCGGTACTGGCCGTGATCGCCATCAAACCCTTGAGCGATTTCTTTCACTACAGCGAAAGCCTGATGCTGGTCACGCTGGGCTGCACGCTGTTGGGGTTGTGGGGTTCCTTTGCCACGGCGTTGTGCCAGGGACTCGCCTGGTTCAAGCGGCTCGCGCTGATCGGTTTTCTGGTGATGGTGCTGCGGGTTTTGTTTGGCTGGTTCGTCACCCTGAAATGGCCGTCGGCTGAAACCGCCGTGCTGGCCTCGACCTTTGCGCTGCTGGCCAACCTTGTCCTGCTGTTTTGGAGGAAGGATTTGTTGCTGCACGGCAAGCCAGTTTCGCCGTGGAACCGGGAATTTGTCCTGTATCTGGTCGTCAGTGCCGCCTGTGTTAGCGGTGGATTTTTTTTCACGCAAGGCGATTTGCTGGTCGCCAAAAAATTCTTTTCCGGGGCTGACAATGACGCCTACAACTGCGCCGAGCGGCTCGCGGTCGCAGTCCCGATAATCGTGGCACCCCTGCTCACGGTTTTGTTTACTTCCCGCTCCGGCGCGCGCACTGGCCACATTGTCGGGGGTCAATTGATGCTGCTGGGACTTTACATTCTTGGCCTGATACTCGGCGCGGCGGCGCTGTTTGCGCTGCGGGATTTTTGCGTAAAACTCATTCTGGGATCATCGCCGGAAGCCGAGGCCATGATTGCCCAACTCGCCGTCACCATGGTCTTCGTCGGTTTGTTGCAGGCGCTGGCGTTCTGGGCGTTGGCCAGCCGTTGGACGAAAATCTCGCTGCTCTACGGGGTGTTGGGACTCGGCTACTGGCTGACGCTTTTGTTGCTCGGCAAAAGCCCGGTGGATTTGCTGCGGGTGATGCCAGTCACCGCCGGCATCGCATTCTTCATCCTGTTTTTGGTCTGGTTCGCCACGCTGCGCCGGCATAAACCCGCCGCGCAAAGCTGATTTGAATTTGCCGCCGCCATCGGCCACACTTGCCCTCATGCAGTCCAGTTCGGAAAATCTGCCGCGCGTCAGCTTCGTCATGCCCACACTCAACGTGGAGGCGTTGCTGGACAATGTCCTCTCGTCCATCACGCGCCAGACGTATCCGCGCGACCGCTATGAAATTCTGCTGGCCGACGCGCATTCGACTGACCGCACACGCGAAATCGCAAAAAAATACGGCGCCATCGTCATTGACGACGATGGCAAAAACATGGAAGAAGGCAAACGCCTCGCGCTCCGGCACGCGACCGGCGAATACATCGTCTTTGTGGACGCCGACAATGAAATCACCCATCCCGATTACATCGCGCTGGCGGTGAAGGCGCTCGCCACCAATCCGCAGGCGCTGGGCGTGGAGAGTTACTATCTGCCGTCGCCGAAAATGAGTTCGTTCTGCGCTTATATCACGCATTTGCTGCATATCAGCGATCCGATTTGCTGGTTGATGAGCGCGAACCCGCAACTCATTGCACGCGACGGTGAGATCGAACGTTGGACGTTGCCGGGCGGTTCGCTCTCGTATCCGCTTGGCGCCAACGGCTTTGTTTTCCGCCGCGCCGATTTGGAATCGGTGAAGGCCGGCGAAAAATTCCAAGACACGCACGTCGCGCTGTTTCTGATGAAAAACGGCAAACGCGAATGGTTGCGGCTCCGCGGACGCGGCATTCATCATTATTACGTGCAAACGCTCTGGGGTTTTGTGCAAAAGCGCCGCCGGGCCACGGTGCATTTTCTCCGTGTGCAGGAAGAGATGCCGGTGAACTGGATGAAGGAAAAACCACCCGTTCCCCTTTGGCTGGCCGTGGCGTATTGCGTCACGTTCATCGGCCCGCTCTGGCACACGTTACGCGGATTGATTCGTGACGGCGACCCGCGGTGGTTTTGGCACACGCCTGCGAGCCTGGGCAGCATGCTCGGCAACGCCTGGGGCGTGTGGACCTACCACACGCGGCGGCGGGACGAAAAACTGGTCGCCAAACTGAAACCCAGACCGGATTTAAAATTCGATGGAAAATCAGATTGAACGTTTCGGGTGCATGCCCGATCGGCCGCTGATCAGCATTGTGATTGTAAATTACAATGGCGCCGGTTGGCTGCCAAAGTGTCTTGAGTCCATAAAAACTCAAACCATTTTCAGCCGGATTGAAACCATCGTTGTGGACAATCATTCAACCGACGATTCACTGGCCGCAGCCCGTCGGCTGTTGGTTGATTTCCCGATGGCCGGCATCGTGCAGAGCGGGGAAAATCTGGGTTTTTGCGAGGGGAACAATGTCGGCGCACGCGCGGCGTCGGGAAAGTATGTTTTTTTTCTAAATCCCGACGCGTGGCTGGAGGCGGATTGCATGGAACAACTGGCGACGGAAACCGAAAAGGCCGCGGCCGCGGCTGCCACGCCGTGGGTGCTGAATTATCTGGATGACACCCATCAGGATCTTGGTTTTTTCGGGTTCGACATGTTTGGCCTTTGCAGTGCGTCAGCGCCCCGACGGGAAACGCGGGAAATTTTTTCCCCCACCGGGTGTTCCTATTTGATTAACGCAAACGTCTTCAAACAGGTCGGCATGTTCGACCGCAGATTTTTCATGTATTCCGAGGAAGTGGACTTGTCCTGGCGCGTCTGGATCGCCGGCGGGAGAATCATCGGTGTTCCGCGCGCTCGCGCGCATCATCGCGGCGCGGTGAACGCCAACCCCACCGGCGGCGCCTCGGTGGTGGAATTTCGCACGACGGATCAGAAACGTTTTCTCAGCAACCGAAACTGCCTCCTGACCCTGCTTAAAAACGCCCAACACGTCCTCCTGCTGGCAGTCGTTCCGTTGACACTGTTGCTATTGGTGGAAGGGTTGGCTGGCAGCCTGCTGCTGCGCCGATGGTCGTTTGCCAGGGCCGCTTTTCTGGACGTGATGCGTGATTGCTGGCGGCTGCGCGGCCACGTGCGGCAACAACGGAAGATGATTGCGGCGTTCCGCCAACGTTCCGACTTCTGGATGCTGCGGTTCTTCAAACTGCGGTTGAACCGCTGGGATGAAGTCAAACGCGCTTTTAAATTCGGCCTGCCGCACGTGGACGCGCGGTGACGGGAGGCGCTTAATTTTTGGGGGCTTCGGGCGGGGTGCCGGCCATCTGTTCTTGAAATTCCTTCTGCCAGTCAATGCCCGGCGCTTGCAACCTGGCGACCATGTGCGTGGCGATGGATGGCTGCGGTATCCAAAGGGTGAGCCGGCGGCCAAACAAAATCTGCCGCCAACAATAATACCAGGCCAGGAAAATGCTACCCGCCCAAAACCGATGCGAAACCAACCAGCATATGAAATTAATCGGATTGAACACTCGTTTCTTGGTTAACGCCATCCACATTGTCAAATCGGGAATGGTTTGCCCCTGAAAGGCCTGGAAAAGCCCGATAAAGAGCCTCTGGGTTTCAATTAATACGGTGCGTTTGGCCAAAAAAGTATGTGTCGTGCTGACGCAGGAACTCCAAGTCTTGCCGCCAAACTCCCTTGTCTCGCGCTGACGATTGTGCAGATCGGTCGAATGCAAATCGGGATGGTCGTAGGGCGTGGCGAAATCGGCGTCGGGGTTTTGTTTCAGAAAATTGACGGCCTGCTGGAATTGTCCCGGCAGATAAAAATAATCGTCCTCGGCAAAGTAAACGATTTCGGCATCGGTCTGCTCCGTGAGAATGCGGAACTGTTCATGAAGCGTCGTCCCGGGCGCAACACCCGGAAAGCGCACCAGCACCAAATCCTCCGCAGGCCACAATTGCGTGAACAGGGCCTCGTAGGCGGGCGGACAGTTGTTGAGCAGAACCCATAATTTTACCCGCAACCCGCCAAGCGAGTCCTTGAAGGACTTCAAGCAAAGTTCGGCCAGTTTGAATTTATCTTCAGCGAAAACCGGCGGCCGGGCGGCGGACATTTTTGGATAAATCCGGTAAGCCACCGCGAGATCATAACCAAACCGGTTCATTGTCATTTAATGTTGAACGAGTGCTTTCATTTTATTTTTTAAGAAAGACAGCAGTTCCTGCAGCTTCGTTCTGGTGAAGGATTTTTTGAGAGCAAATCCTTGAACTGACAATAGCCCAACGATTTCATCCGGGCTTGCTTTGCACTTGTGCCACCCAATCAGAACAGTCTTTACTCGACGCATAAACAAGGTTGGGTGCTTGCAGGTTTCATTTTGCGCTTTCTTAAGATTTCACAACCCGACGCTCACCGACGCTCAAAGATGACATCGAGAGCTTGGCTGCGGGTCGCATCTTCATTGTGGATGTTTCCGAGAACTGAGCAGAATTTGAATCCAAGCTTTTCAACTTCGCTTATTGCTGTAATAAAATCGGGGTCGCCTTTGAACCTTTGGCTGACTGGTATTTCCATCAAGACATATTTGATTTGGTCGAACAATCCGCTTGCACCTTTAAGAACTGCAATGTCATGCCCTTCGGTGTCTATTTTCAGAAAGATGCTTGCTTTCCTTCCATTGAAATGAACCAAATCATCCAACCGACATGCTTCCACAGTAATGATTTCTTCTTCGCTTTTGTACTCAATCATGGGAAGCAAACCATTCCAATCTCCCAATGTTGATTGTTTGCGGATGAAAAACTTTACAGGGCCCGCTTTGTCACTCAGGCATTTCTGAAACCGGCTCCAGTTATACCCTTTTCGATTATTCAGTATCTTGAATGTTTCCGGTGTTGGCTCATAACTTATGATTTGCCCGCGATATCCAAGTGACCGGAAGTAGTCGTAACTGTCGCCAATGTTTGCACCCGCATCAATCACAACATCCACCTTGCTAAGCATCAGTTTAATGTTTGGTGTGCGGCAAATATCCAAGCCGTGTTTCCAGAACGATTTGCGGATAAACCATGTTAATTTGTTGTGTAATAAGCTCATATTTTTGTGGTTTTAACAGATTCTTTATTCCAATGCGCGCCGACCAGGCTCGCGTCTTCCCTGAAAAAATTCCGATACCATTCGCAGGTGCGCGATAGACCTTCTTCCAGAGAATACCGGCTCTTCCATCCGAGCACCGTTTGTTCAAATTCCGGCGTATAGAAGGCATCAATTCGTTCTTCCGTTTTTTCGTTCATGATCTGCGGGTTCAAATCAGATCGTCCCACCGCGCGTGCGATTTGTTTCACCATGTCCAAAACACTTGTCCTCAATCCGGTGGCCACGCGGAATAATTTTCCTTTTACCGCCGGGTTGTCGAGCCGCTCGCCAATGGCAAGGTACGCCGCCACGGCGTCCTCGACATATACGTAACCGCGTTGCAACAAACCGTTGCTGCGGATTACGGGAGTTTCACCACGAAGAATTAAGCGAATCGTGCCGGGCACCAGCCGGAACCAATTGAAATCGCCACCGCCATAGATGTTGTCAGAGCGCACGAGCGCCACGGGAAGGCCGAACGTGTCGCCGTAAGCGTGAGTCACCAATTCAGCAGCGGCTTTGGAAGTCATGTAAGGATGATGTTTGCGGTTCGTGCCGGGTAAAAAACAATCTTCAACTTCTTTGCTGGAGGCAACGACGGCGTATGCGGGTTTTGGCGCGGTGCGGCACGCTTCGAGAATGGTATAAACGCCGCGAATGTTCGTCTCAAAAATTTCATAGGGCGATCTGTCCGTTCCCGTGTTTGTGTTGATTGCAGCCAGATGATAAACGATCTCAATTGCCGAATCGGCAATGAGTCTGGAAATAAAATTCAAGTCGGTGATGTTTCCTTGCACAACCTTGATGCCGGTTTCACGCCGCCGGAATTTTTCATCGCTTGGGGAATTGGGTCCGATCAGCGCGCAGGTCTGCGCGCCGTGCGTCGCCAGGGCATTGGCCAGCCAATATCCCACGAAACCATCCGCTCCCGTAACCAGCACGCGCCGCGAAGTCCATTTGAGCAGTTGCGGCTGTTGATTCACAGGGAATAGGCCAGGTCTTCAAACGAACGCTCCAGATAACGTTCGTGGTTGGATGCGTCCACAATATGCAATCGCGGCAGGTCGAAAACCATTTTGCAGCCGTTTTTCAGAAGCGCGATTTCATCCCGAATCACTTCTTTGCGGAAATGCCAGATCAACACAAAGAGGTACTCGGGGTTCAGCCTCCGAAGTTTTTCGTGGGAAATAATTGGAATGCGGGCGCCCGGGGTGACCAAACCGTCCTTTTCAGGATTTCGATCTCCGATGGCAACCAAATCCGCGGCGCCGAGACCGCAGTAATTCAAAACTATATTACCCTTGGTCGAAGCGCCATAGCCATGGACCTTTTTGCCCGCCGCCTTCATCATTGAAAAAAAACCGCGCACGTCGTCCCGATGTGTGAGAATGCGATTGCGAAGCCGGGAAAAAGGCTCGTCGGTATCCAGCAAAGCCTCGTCATCGAGCAGTTTTTTTATTTTTTCCATTTGAGGCTGATGCGCCCCGTCCTCGCGACCGGCAATGATATAGAAACTCCCGCCGTTCATGTCGTTGAACGTAACGTCCAAAATTTTGAGTCCCGTTTTTTTCATCATCCAATCCATCTGCCGCAGGCCAAGATAAGTGACATGCTCGTGACAGATTTGATCGTAAGTGAGTTGTTTGAGCAACAACGGCAAATAGGACAGTTCCAACGCCCAGACCCCATCCTGGGAAAGCAGCGCCCGAATATCGCGCATGAATTTCATCGGCTCATCCAAATCGTAGAACATGGCGATGGAGGTGATGATCTTGCAGCTTTTATCTCCAATCAGAGACCGTGCGCCTTTTTCGGAGAAGAAGTCGTAAACCACCTTGATGTCCGGCTGGAAATGGCCCGCGAATTTTTTGCTGGATGGATCCATGCCGATGCGTATGAGCCCGGGCTTCGTTCCATAAGCGTTCAAAAGCGTGCCGTCATTGCAGCCGATGTCCAACACCACGTCGCCCGATTTCGGTTTGGCAAAATCAACGAGCGCGCGCACCTTGGATTCCAGATGCGAGACCATCGTGGGACTGATTGAGGAATAGTATCCGTAAGTGGTGCCATACATTTCGCTCAACTCGGCGGTGTGCAGAAGCTGAACCAGTCCACATGCTCCCGGTTTGGCCTGAACGTCGCATCGAACCAGTTTCAGCGGAGAAATTGACGGATCCGGCGCGTTGGGATGCGGAAACACTCCGCTAAGCGGCTGATTCCCGAGATCAATAATCCCTTTAAGATTTGGATTCCCACAAATTCGACAGTGGGTCCAGGTTTTTAGCGGCATAAAAGTATTTCAGTCTATGGGTTGATTTTGGCAAATGATTTGCATTGAAAATCAAGCAGCCAGATATTCGCGATACCACGCAATCGTTTCGTTTAATCCCTCTTCCAATGTGTATTGCGGTTTCCATTTCAAAACGCGATGCGCCCTGGTCGTGTTGAGATATTGCTCGCGGATTTCGCCGGTGGTGGTGTTTTGCACGTCGGGTTTGAGATGATTGCAATTCATCAATTGTTGAATCACTTTTACGAGTTCCAGCACGGTCAACGGGCGTTCAAGACTGAAGTTGAACGCCTGTCCGCGCACTTTTTTGTCCGAGAGACATTCCGCGGCTTTCATATAGCAGCGGCTCACATCCTTGACGTAAATGTAGTCGCGCACATATCGACCGTCGCTGCGGATGATCGGTTGTTGATTGTTCAAAAAACAACGAATCGTGTAAGGCACGATGCGGCTCCAGTTCAAATCGCCGCCGCCATAGATGTTTCCGCAACGAAGAATCACGGTGGGCAAACCGTAAGTATGATGATACGCCTGCGTGATGAGGTCGGCGCAGCTTTTCGAGACTTCGTAGGGATGCCTGCCTTGCAGCGGCATTTCTTCAGTGTAAGGCAGGTGTTCATGTTCGCCGTAAGCCTTGTCGCTTGAAGCGATGACGACACGTTTCACGAGATCGGAATGAATGCGGCATGCTTCGAGCAGATTGTAAGTGCCGCTGATATTCGTTTCAAAAGTCGGCAATGGATAACGGTGCGCGACATTCACGATCGGCTGAGCGGCCAGATGAAAAACCGTGTCCACTTCATTTTCATTCAGTGCGCGTTCGAGACTTGAAAAATCCTCGACGTTTCCCTGCACGAGCGAAGTCTGCCGGTAATCGCCGGAGCGAAAAAAACCGGATTGCG
>Ga0187862_10006195_pt1 | contig 10889 bp, 9 predicted proteins | sample June2016WEW_10_1_FD_133003 | JGI IMG/M metagenome (GOLD analysis project Ga0187862, IMG submission 133003) | Peatland microbial communities from SPRUCE experiment site at the Marcell Experimental Forest, Minnesota, USA - June2016WEW_10_150 | ecosystem: Environmental > Terrestrial > Soil >...
AGCTCTAAATATTCCAGAACAAACGACTTAGCTTGTCAAAGAGCGTTGAAAATGGCTTTGGGGCAGCTTCGAGGTGCGCCTTGGTGCGCGGCACATCTCGGAACTGCCCCATTTGGGGATCATTGTCTCGCAGGATGGGGTTCGGAGTCTGTGATGGGGCACACGGGTTGTTTGTGATAATTGCGGCAATGGGTGTGGATGATCGATTATGCGACGACGGAGACTTCGCCGTGGGCATTATTCTTGCGCGCTGGTCGCACCGAAATCTCTACGTCTTGCGCCAGAGCGGTAAGAAAATCCATAAGGCGCTCGACGGAGAAACTGCCTGAACGATTGCGCATCAACAAAGAGACGTGCGGCTGTTTGATGCCGAGGATTTTGCCGGCCTCGGCTTGCGTTAGGTTGCGTCTCTTGACGAGGCGGTAAATCTGGAGCGTAAGCTTTGCTTTTAAGAGCTTCTGTTCGGCGTGTGGAAGGCCAAGGTCGGCAAAAACATTGCCGGTGCTCTTATCCGGCTTTATCGGACTGCGTTTCTTCGCCACCATACAATTGTATGCATAGTTGCATGTACAGTCAGGAAGCTGTGATTAGGGAAATCAAAAGCCCCGCCCAAGCGAAGCTTGGACGGGCCACCCGCCCGGGGAGGTACGCGCCTACCGCCTACTGCCCGAGGAGGCAACCGCGATGAAAGACTCGATGGCCTCTTCGAGCGCTGGCCTGAGCTTGCTTGTCACGACGGGCCATTCCGACGCTCGAAACGGAGTGGCTTGGCTTGCCCCATCCAGGAAGGATGGTGTCACAGCTCCGAGTGGGCCGATTTGCTGCATCGCCTGCTGTCGTCCGCGAGCCGTGGGAGTTGGGGCGTGTCCCATCACCCGCCCGACAGCGTCTTTCCTGGTGAAAAATTGGACGTCCGGTATTACCGGAATCCCGCTGTCCGTGATCGTCTGATAGTAAGGTATCATCGCGAATTTGTCGTCGCGGGCTGGCTTGGGTGGCTCGGGCTGCGGCGGGCCCATGGTCACTGTGACGGTGTATCTCCGCTCTTCACAAAGCGTGACTTGGAGGATGTGTATTGTTCTGCCGAAGGCGTCGGCCTGCTCAATGCTCAACCCCACTCCCCCAAGTGGGACGTAAGATCCATTGTGGGGTATGGGAATTTTCAAGTTTGGCCCGCTGGAGCTGCGAACGATGTTGCATGCTGGGAGTCCTGCGTTGTTAATAAAGGCGGACACCTTTCCCAATTCGGCCTCTAGCCACATTTGGAACGCGTTCTTGGTCCTCTCCAACATCTCGGCTTCTTGTTCGCGTGCGGTTCGATTCTCTGTAGCAACGCGGATTCTCTCCTGCGCCTTGCGCTGTAGGTCTTGAAGTCCTGCGAGCGCCTGTCGGCTCAGAGGTAGCATTTGCGCCTCCTTCTCCCAAGTTTCAATGCTTGCGAGACGGCGCTCGACGTCGGCCATGCTTTTCAACCGGTTTGACAGCGGACAAATCATCTCCCTCAAAAGCGAATAGAGTAGCTGGTGGCGTTCGCCTTGCAGGAGGATCGTGTTGTATTGTCGATCGTCTAGCCTTTCCCGCGGCAGAGTCACCCCACCCGATATCATGTAATACAAAACCTTACCTAGCGAGTAAACGTCTGCGGCCGGTGTAACATCCAGTTGACCACCGTCCTCAAGTTCGGGCGCCAGGAATGAACGCGGCGCTGCGACTTCTCCAATTTCCGTAAGTCGGGTGCGATTGCGCAACAGGCAAATTCCGAAATCCGACAGCCACGTTTCATGGCCGTTGCCGGTGAATAAAACATTTGCCGGCTTAACATCGCGATGGATCACGTATGCGTCGTGCGCGGCGGTTAGCGCCGCCGCAAGTTGCTTGCCTACCTGAATAACCCCGTCAATCGAACCCCTGTAGAGGCTTATACGCCCGGGCTGGCTCAGATCCCCGCCCTCAGCGATGGGCATGACAAGAAACTGCTTCTCGATTTCGCCGTTCAAATCCCCCAGTGCGGAATGATCAATCAATTTGATGATGTTTGGGTGTTGAATGGTCCTAATGGCCTCGATCTCACGTTGAAAACGCTCGTGTCTCGCCGGATTCAGTACGCGCTTGAGCGCATACTCGCCCTCGTATTCACCGCGAATATCGGTCACTCGGAAGACCTCGGCTTGGCCGCCGCTTCCTAGACGCTTTTCAGAGCAAACCTTCCATCGCTCACCGTAGACTTTTGCCACACAGGCCGCTCCATCCGGCATTCGTATCGACTACGAGTATCTTAAACTTTTCCAATTAGGATGGGTCGGGAGCCATGTGAATTCGATCCTGCGGGCCGAGCTGCGCTCGGCTTGGACGGGCGAGGCGCCCGTCCCCACATAACCCGCTACGCCTTTGACTTCTTATACTCGTCGAATGCATCTAAGAACCGGTCAATATCCCCCCGCGACAAGTAATAAGGCGTAGACAGCCGCAGCTTATGCGGGTCGCCTCCTCTTATGCGAATTTTCTTTTCCTTCCATAGCCAGTTTTCGAGGTCTATACGCGCGATTGGCGGCACGTTTACCGTGGCAAGCGCGCAGCGCAACGAGGCATCCGGAGATGTCCACGACACCGCGCCGCGTTTGATCATGGCTGCGAGAATGTAGTCGCAGAGCTGGCGGTGACGGCGTTCGATTCGGTCCATGCCGATGTCGTTGGCCAGTTGAATCGAGGCGCGCAGTCCCCAGAGGGCGGGGACGTTTGAGCTGCCTATGCGTTGGAATCGTTCGGCTCTTAGCTTGGGGTCGTCCCAACCTTCGGTTGCTATCGTGTTCCACAGGCGGTCAATCATTTCGTCCCGGACGTAAAGAAATCCCGAGCCTTTGGGCGCCTGCAGCCACTTGTGCGGGCTGGAGGAATAGAGGTCGCAGCCCAGGTCGTGCAGGTTCAGGCGCATCATTCCGGGAACGTGGGCGCCATCGACTGCGGAAATGACTCCTTTGTCTCGCGCCAGCTTGCAAAGCTCCTTGGCCGGCAACACCACTCCGGTGACTGTGGTGATGTGGCTGAAAAACAAAACTCTGGTGCGCGGAGTAATGGCGTCGCCGACGAGATTCAACACCTGCGCTGGATTCTCTACCGGCTTCGGCAGCGCGATCTTCTTCACCACGATGCCGTAACGCTTGGCGCGCAAGTTAAATGGGTGCTCGCCTCCGGGATGCTCCTGGTCGGTCATGAGCACCTCGTCGCCGGGCTTCAGGTCGATGCCGTTCGCGATGTAGCTGTTGGCCTCGGTGGCATTTCGGAGGAGCGCAATTTCGTCGCGGTTGCAGCCTACAAACGTGGCCAGGGGATCGCGAAACTCGTTCCAGGCGGCGTATCCCCAGATGGGGTAGTCCTCGGGATCGGCCTGATTCATCTTTTCGCAGGTTTCATAGCCTTCAAACACGGCGCGCAGCACGGGTGCTGGGCTCGAACCCACGGTGCCGTTATTCAGGTAGATCTCATCCGCCGGGATTAAAAACTGCTTGCGGAGTTCGCGCCAGTAAGCGTCTTCATTTTGGTCGAACAGGGAGCGTTCGGGCAGCTTTGAAGGTAGCGACTCGAGCTGCGCCCAGAGATTTCCGCGCCAGGAAAGGCCGGCGCCCACTGCCAGGGACGAAGCGAATGAGGACGATAGAAAGCTGCGACGGTTTAACATGCTCGGTTCCTCTTTCCGAAAGCTTTCCAAAATCGCGCCATAGTACACCGGCAGCCAGGAAAACGGAAAGGGACCTTGCGCCGAGATCGGGGCACAGGGTCGCGCAAGGAGCCTCAGCCGCCACGTTCTGCGAAAATAACGGGTAACTTTCCGGCTAGAGCCTGCGTCCAACTAGGTGGGAAATCCGTCCACAGGGAGCTTGCTATCGGGGGTATAATCTTCTCAGCCGAACCGGGTTCCCGCGGGGTAGTCAAATGTCGTTCCGTAAATCGCTAATCGCCGTAAGTTTACTGGCGTTCATGGCTTTGCCAGCGCTGGCGCAGGATCAGGCTTCCCAGACTCCAAGCGCACAGCCGCAAGGCTCACAGACGCCAACCGCAAGTCAGACGGCACAGCCGCCGAGCGCGCAGCCCGGAGCATCGACTGGAACCCCGACCGGAACCCCAACCGGCACAGCACCTAACGCAACACCCGCTCCGCCGCAGGATTCATCGTCGACCTCGGGCTCTACTCAGGCTCCGCCCGCGGACTCTTCTTCGAGCACTGGTTCGAGCACGAGCGGCGACGCTGCGCCTAGCGGGCCACCTCCGATCCAGGAGCCCCCCGACAGCAAGGTGAAGCACGACGGCGGTGAAGACGATGTGGATGCCATCGGCAACCGCAAAATCGGCGGGCGGGGCTTGGGCGATTGGTACTCGCTCGAAACCGAAATCAGGATCGGCAAGCAATATTCGATGCAGGTCGAGAACAGCGTGAAGCTGGTTCAGGACCCAGTGGTTAATGAATACGTTAACCGGATCGGTCAGAATCTGGTGCGCAATTCCGACGCGCAGGTGCCGTTCACTATTAAGGTCATCGACTCCGACGAAGTGAACGCATTCGCGTTGCCCGGTGGATTCTTCTATGTGAACTCGGGACTGATTCTGGCGGCGGACGAAGAGGCAGAGCTGGCCGGCGTGATGGCGCATGAGATTTCGCACGTTTGCGCGCGCCACGGGATGCGTCAGATGACGCGCGCGAATATTGCGCAAATCGCTACCATTCCGCTGATCTTCGTCGGAGGCGGCATAGGCTACGGAATCTACGAAGCTGCCGGCTTGGGCTTGCCGCTGACGTTCATGAAGTTTCAGCGCAATTTCGAAGCGGAAGCGGACTATCTCGGGCTGCAATACATGTATAAGACGGGATACGATCCGCAGGCTTTTATCAGTTTCTTCGAAAAGATTCAAGCGAAAGAGAAGAAGAAGCCGGGCACGATCTCCAAGGCCTTCGCGTCGCATCCGCAGACGCCCGACCGCATTGCGGCGTCGCAAAAGGAGATCGCGACCATTCTTCCAGCGCGCCCGCAATACATCGTTTCCACATCGGAGTTTGACGACGTAAAATCGCGGCTCGCTACCATCGAGAACCGGCACAAGGTCATCGAGGAAAAGGATGGGAGCAAGCCCAGCCTGCGGCGCGCTTCAACCAGCGACAAGACCAGCGGGACGGGCAACAGCAGCGACGACGATCGCCCGACGCTGAAGCGCCGCGACGATAGTCCGGACCAGACTCAACAACAGCAGCAGTAGCGGGAATTGCGGACAACAAGAAAACTGGCGGATTGCCCGCCGGTCTTTTGTCGATGATGTTTTCTCGTGGAGAGCCGGGTGTCCCCGCCCGGCCGCCAGACTGCTGGACGGGTGAGACGCCCGTCTTTCGTCTTTCGTCTTTCCATCACCGACGTTACGATCCCGCAGCCACCGATTTCACCGTGATCGTGGTGCCGTCGACATCTCCGGTTACCTTTGCCTTCGCTCCGGCCAGATCGTTCAGCTTATCGAGCGCGGCCTTGTCCGACGTTGCCAGGGTGTAGACTTTGTCTCCGACCACGAGCGCGTAGTTTGCTCCATGCTTGACGCATGCGCGCGTGCATTCCGCGGGCTTGCCCGGCATTTCGTCATGCTTAGCCCCGCACATGGCGTCGCTCACTACGCCGGTCAAGGTCTGGTTCTTACCAGCCGCCAGTGCGGGAACCGCCGCTAGCCCGACCAACATCTGCATTCCAAGAACCGCCGCCGCAATTCGATTCCTCATTCTGTTTTCCTCTCCTGTGAATACAGCCCTATCATGATCCGACTATAACGATGTCAATATTAAGATTCACAGGCGGTCTCCGGGTTACAAAAACATTTTGTTTTTGCCGTCCTGGTTTCCGCGCTATTGCTGCTTGAAACGGATCTCCACGTCCACGGTCTTATCCTTCGCATCGGGCGTCTCATGAAGGCTGACGGTCCACGGTACGCCGCGGGGAAGGAGTTGTCTGGTATCTTCCAGAAATTTCTTGGGATAGTCGGCGTTGTAGGGCTCGCCTTCGCGCAGCGTCCATGCCGCCTCCATACGAGCTTTGGCTTGCGTGTCGAGCCCCAGGATCTCGAACTCTCCCATTTTGTAGAGGCCGCCTTCGACGATATTCAGGTTGTAGTGCACGGTACTTTTCTCGTCGTCCAGCTGGGCGTCGGGCTTGAGTTGAACCGCCATGTATCCGCGGCTGCGATAGAGCTTGCTCACGTTCTCAATGTCGCGGAGTAGGCGCACGGCGTCGGCGGGCTGGCCGGGTGGCATATGGAGGAGGGGCGCGACTTCGGCGGTTGCGATGGCAGAGTTGCCCTTCCAGTCGACACTGGAGGTTAAGTACATCTTGCCCGGCGTCACCGGTAGGATCGCATCCACCAGGAGCTCGGCGGGATTTTGCGCATCGCCAGCCGAAGAAGGTTGGGGCACTTCTTGAGGCACCTCTTGAGGCACTACGTGCGCGTCGGAAGGCCCAAACGCGGCCTTCAAATATCCTCGCTGCAGGTACACCGGCAGCAGGTCAAACTTCGCGACTGCGGCTAAAGAAGAGCGTTCGTAGTTTGCTCCGATGGCGCGGTGGGCTGCAGCGGTGAGGAGAGCGGTCTGATCGGGCGAGGCTCCGGGGAATTCGAAGTTGCGAATCCGGATGCTGACTTCCTCAACCCGGTAGGCGATTGCAACCAGGGGTCCGCCCGATTCACCTGCTCCCTCGCGTAGATAGTCCACTCGTCCGGGAAGATTTTTCTCGGAGAGAATCGCCTGCAGGGCTTCGGAAACTCGATCCGCAAGACTGCCTGCAACCGGGAGCAATTGCTTGAAGAGCGGAACGCGGCGTTGCAGAGTGACGCGCAGTTCGTCGTCGGTGAACCAGACGAAGTTGTCAAACTGTGCGGGAACAAGCTTGCTCCGGTCGGTATCGGCGAGCTGCAGTTCGAGCTTTACGCCGGTGCCTGAAGACGTATACGAATAGACGATTTCGCTGAATAGGCCGGAATCGCCCAGGCGCCGAACCGCCTCTTTGAAATCGCCATCGGCGGCGTTCTGGCCGATCTGCAAGCCGCTTGCGGCAAGAATTTCCTTGTCGGTGTAGCGCGTGGTTCCGGTGACTTTCAGGGCGATAAGCTTATAGTCGGAGAGGGAGTCAGCTTTGGCACTGGTGGACTGCTTCTGGGCTGCGGCAGCCGACAGGAGCAAGGACAAGAAGAGCACGACACGCGCAACCTGGTTCCTCAAAACCCGGTTCATCACAACCCTGGTCATTTGGATCGCTTTCCAGCTCCGGCCGTGGCAAAATTCTTTTGCTTTACCGCGATGTCCATGAAAGCTTTGGCGGCGCGGCTCAGCGATTTGTCTTTGCGGAAGACGATCGCGAGGTCGCGGCGGATCTGTGCGTCGGCAAGCGTGATAGCAACCAGGGCCTTGGCCCGTATATCCTCCTCGATATTCGATCGCGCGATAAAGCCCACGCCGACATCGGCCGCCACAAAACGCTTCAGCAGTTCGCTGGAATCGAGTTCCATGGCCAGTTTGGGTTTCAAGTGATGGTCATAGAACAATGCATCGAGTGCGTCGCGGGTGTGGCCCAGTTTCGGTACAACGAGGGGATAGGTGGAGACGTCGGCCACGGTGACGCTCTTCTTCGCCGCGAGCGCATGCTGCGGGGCTGTAATCACGACCAGTTCGTCGCGATGAATCATCTGCGCCTCCAGCCGGTTATCGTTCACGGGCAGGGAAACGATACCGAAGTCCACTACGTTTTCCAGGATCGAATCGAGAATCCTGGCGTAGTCGGAGCGCTTGATGTTCACGGCTACGTTGGGATAGTCGCGCTTGAATTGCGCGAAGACCTCGGGCAGGATGTGCAGGCATGTACCTTCATTTGCTCCCACGACAATCTCGCCGCGGGGCACGCGCTCGGTCTCGGCGATCTCGTTGAGGATGGTCTTGCGCCGCTCCAGCGTCTCCTCGGCATACTTGAAAAAGAACTTGCCGGAGGCGGTGAGCGAGACGCGGCCTCCGGAGCGGTCTAGCAGGCGAGCGCCTACCTCTTCTTCGAGCGCGCGAATCTGGGAGGAGATAGCGGGCTGGGTGCGGAAACGCTTCTCCGCCGCGCGGGAGAAACTGGAGAGGCGCGCCACTTCCAGGAAGATTTCTAGCTGATCGAAGTCCATCGTGCTGGCCCCAGACACTATAGCGAGCCTGAGGCAATCACGGAAGAGAAATCAGAGACGCATTCGGACTCGGTTTTGCCGGGATAAGAGCAAGAGATGTCGGGTGGAGCAGCGCTTCAGCGCTGCATTAGCTGACCAATTAGACTGGCTTTAGCCACCGAGGTGCGGCATTCAGGGGGAAGGCTTCAGCCGCCGAACTGTAGCGGTATTCCGGTGCCACAACTGCTAAGCCACGCTTGACCGGGTTCTGATGAATATACTCTCTGAATTGTTCATACTCCCTCGCATCCCGCACTCGCCGATCGTAAAAACTGTGTTCCCAGATCTCGCCGCCGTAACCGAGATCCTTTTTCGCTCGGTAAGAAAAACCACCTTTGATGAGCTGTACCGCTTTCTCCAAGCTCTGATTCGGTGTGAGGAGCAAGTGGAAGTGATCCGGCATCAGCACAAATTCATGAATCAGGTACTTACCCTGAGTTTGGTAGCCTCGGAGAACGTCTAAGAAAAGGGCTCCCATGCGTTCGGCTTGAAAAAGACTCATCTTCTGATAACTGGCGGATGTAATGAAGTAGGTCCCGTTGCCGGTGGTACCCCGGTGAGGAATCGCCATCGTCTGACCTCGGCGGCTGAAGCCGATCTCTGTGGTCAGCATACTGCAGGCCTAAAGGCCTGCTCCACCCTACTAAGGAGCACTACACAGCAGTATCCATCGTGCCGGAGCCTGGCGCACCCGGAGAGAGCGTCCATCACCTAGTGAAGACTAATGTATTGCCACTAGACGTTAATTACAGCGATCAGTTCCTTCACCGCCGCGGCGCTCTTGTCGAGGGCCGCTTTCTCCTCCGCGGTGAGTTTGATCTCGATGATCTGCTCAATGCCTTTCGCGCCGAGTTTCACCGGGACGCCGACAAATAGTCCGTGAATGCCGTACTCTCCGTTGAGGTAGGCGGCGCAGGGGAGAATCTTTTTCTTGTCTTTGAGGATGGCTTCGACCATTTCGGTGGCGGCGGCCGACGGGGCGTAGTACGCCGATCCGGTCTTGAGATATTTGACGATCTCGGCGCCGCCGTCACGGGTGCGCTGGACGATGCGATCAAGCGTGGCTTTGTCCATCAATTCAGTGATGGGAATGCCAGCGACAGTCGAATAACGGGGAAGCGGAACCATGGTATCGCCGTGTCCACCGAGAACGAAGGCGGTTACGTTTTCGACGCTGACTTTGAGTTCCTGGGCAATAAAGGTGCGGAAGCGGGCGGAGTCGAGAATGCCGGCCATGCCGATGACGCGCTCGCGCGGGAAGCCGCTGATCTTGTAGGCGGCCTGCGCCATGGCGTCGAGAGGGTTGGAGACGACGATTAGAATGCAGTTCGGCGAGTGGTGCACGACCTTGCCGACTACGTCGCTCATGATTTTGTAGTTGGTATTCAGCAGGTCGTCGCGGCTCATGCCCGGCTTGCGTGGAATTCCGGCAGTGATGACGACAATGTTGGAGTTGGCGGTGTCGGCGTAGTCGTTCGTGCCGAGAATCGCGGAATCGCGCTTCTCGATCGGCATGGCCTCCAGCAGGTCGAGACCTTTTCCTTGCGGGACGCCTTCAATGATGTCGATGAGCACGACATCGGCTAGTTCTTTCGAGGCGATCCAATGAGCGGCAGTGGCGCCTACGTTTCCCGAACCTACTATCGTTACTTTATTGCGCATGAAGTTTTTCCCTCAGGGGCTAAAGCCCCGCATTCCTTTGGTTCGTGGCGGCACGGCTGAAGCCGTGCCCTACCCAGAACCTACTCAAAACCGATCATCGGACCTGCAAGTGTTCAGTCCGCGGCCACCGCTACGCTCATGTTTTCGATCATGCAGGTGGCGAACTCGCTGGTTTTTACTTTGGTGGCGCCTTCCATCAGGCGCTCGAAATCGTAGGTGACTTTTTTCTGTTCGATGGTGCGTTCCAGACTCTGCTCGATCAGATCGGCAGCTTCGGTCCATCCGAGGAAGCGGAACATCATGACGCCCGAAAGAATGACGGAGCCGGGGTTGATGACGTCCTTGTCGGCATACTTGGGAGCGGTGCCGTGGGTGGCTTCGAAGATGGCGTAGCCGTCGCCGATGTTCGCTCCGGGAGCGATGCCGAGGCCGCCAACCTGCGCGGCGCAAGCATCGGAGATGTAGTCGCCGTTCAGGTTGGGCGTGGCCAGAACGCTGTATTCATCGGCTCGGGTCACAACCTGCTGGAAGATGGAGTCGGCGATACGGTCGTTGATCATCAGCTTTTTCTTCCATGCGCCTTTGCCGTGCGTGGCGTAGATGGAATCGAGACAGTCTCTTACTTCTTTGTAGATCGTCTCGCGGAAGTCTTCTTGGGCGAATTCAAGGCCGGGTTCGACGAGGTTCGCGTTCTCTTCGACGGTGATACTGGGCTTCTTGTCTTTGTTGTCGATGATCCAGCTCTCGCGCTCGGTGACGACCTGGGCGCGGAACTCCTCGGTGGCGAGTTCGTATCCCCATTTGCGGAAGGCGCCTTCCGTGAACTTCTGGATATTGCCTTTGTGCACGAGCGTGACCGCTTTGTTCTTGTTTTCGAGGGCATGCTGGATGGCCATTCGCACCAGGCGTTTGGTGCCAGTCACGGAAATAGGTTTGATGCCGATGCCGGAATCGAGGCGGATCTGCTTCTTGCCGCCTTTCAACATGTCTTTGTTGAGGAACGCGAT
>Ga0187862_10006197_pt1 | contig 10889 bp, 8 predicted proteins | sample June2016WEW_10_1_FD_133003 | JGI IMG/M metagenome (GOLD analysis project Ga0187862, IMG submission 133003) | Peatland microbial communities from SPRUCE experiment site at the Marcell Experimental Forest, Minnesota, USA - June2016WEW_10_150 | ecosystem: Environmental > Terrestrial > Soil >...
CCGGCTGCTGTCCTGCATCAGCCTTTTGCCCGCCGCGTCACTGAAGACAATCACTCCGTCCTTGCGGGCCACATTGACTCGAAGTTGCGCGGTGCTCAGCGTCACCTCTTTGTCGGTCGATTCCACCGAGAAGTGCGCTCCAGGCCAACTCGTTTTGATCACGGCAAGATGCTTCACGTCCGGGAAAGAAGATGTGGGCGTATAGAGGACGCGGACGATGGAATCCGAGCAGACCTCCAGCCGCAGCAGGCCGGTCTGCATGGTGAAGAGCACGCCGTCGGACTGCCTCTCGATACCCTTTTCGGGATTCAAGGGATTCCATTGCGCAACGGCGCTCGGCGCCAACCACAGCAGTGAAAGTAGAAGGGCGTATTGTTTTATTCGTGTGATCATTGGGCTCCTGAGTTCACGGAACGGCGGATGCCGGATCCGTGTTTGATCCTGGACTCTTCTTCCGGCTGGTGCAGCAGGTGCTTGCCATGGAACCCGTATCATACGCCAGGTTCGTCCAACCCGGACAGGCTACCAGAAGAAATAATCGAACCTCGGTCATGGAGTATCCCAAAGAGAGGTTTTGGGCTTAAACTTATGGGTGCAGTGTTACGAGCTCGAAACCATAGGGAGGCGCTCTTGCGTTGCCAGATTTGCCGATCGGGGAGGGCGCCGCACATTGCGGCATTGATGTTTTCCTCATCGCGTTCTTCGATCGCGGGACTTGGTCTTTTCGGGGCACTATCCATCCTGACCTTCGCCCTCGTCACCTTTGCGCAGCGACCTGATCCGCAACAGCTCTTCCAGGATGCGTACGCGGCCCAGCAGCGCGGGGATGCGGCGCTTGCTGTGAGCAAGTATGAGGAACTCATTCGACTTCATCCGGAGATGACCGCGGCGCGCGCGAACCTGGGCATCGCCCTCGTCGCGCTGGGCCGTTTCGACGAAGCCATCGCCCAGTATCGCGCCGCACTCGAGCAAGTCCACGGCGACCCGGTCCTCCGGCTCGACTTGGCACTGGCTTGGTACAAAGAGGCTGAGTTCGGGAAGGCTCCCTCCGAGCGGAGGCGGGCAGGCCGGGCTCGGGGCGCATACGTGGAAGGCTATGGGTGTGCCACCCCCGGCTAGGAGGGTGGGGCGGCCAGAAATAACATAGCCCCCGGGGGGCGAGATTTCCATTTGCCGCGCGTGTTGCATTTTTCTTGCAGTTTTCTGCCTCGGCGGCAGCTTATCCCAATGTTTTTCAAGTGTTTAGGACTATCCCAGGGGATATACCGATTAGCGCATGTATGTAGCATCATGCCACACTGGGCGGCTCGCCCTCTTCTTGATAGGCTATACTTATAGCCTATAATCCGCCGGCCCCGCCGCCCGCCGGCTTCCACCCCTGGTCCTTCGGGAGGGCGTCCGCGAGACTGGCCTTGGGCAGCCGATCTGAGACCGAAGCGTCGCCAGCCTTGTCGCCCGGCCCACCACACTCGGTCAGGTTGAGGTAGGCATAAACGGAAATGCCGTGCGGCCGCATGTCGCGGGTAAACGCGCTGACCTTTTCGACGGGGCGCGTGGTCATGGCTGACCCGGGCCAGCATAAGGCGCAGACTACCTGGAAGAGCTGGTGCCCCCCGAGCGCGTTCTCCGATTCCCAATCAGATGGCGCGGACCTGAAACAGGATTTTCTACTGCACAACGCTGCACACCCAAAAGCACTTGAGTTTCTTCCTGCAGGAATGTATAAAGAGGTTCGCCACTTGGCAATGCGCCCTTAAGGATGTGTTCCCTTGCCAAAGCAGCCCGAAGCCTTTTCCAGGGTCCTAATCGACCAGGCCCTCAAGGACAGCGACTGGGATCTGCTTAACCCCCGCCGTGTACGTTTCGAGTCGAGCGGACGCGATGGACGCGCCGACTATGTGTTGCTCGGCCAACGCGGTCCCCTCGCGGTTTTGGAGGCAAAGGCCGAGGATAAAGACCCGTATGAGGCCAAGGAACAGGCGCGCGGTTACGCCGAGAACCTTCGTGCTCCCTTCGTCATCTTATCCAACGGGCGCGAGCATTGGTTTTGGAACTACGCTCGCGCCGACCAGCAGGACGCCTACCGAATTGAGCGGCTCCCTTCACCTAAAGACCTCGAACGCAGGCAAGGGTGGGGATGCAAGCACGCATTCAGCGCGGCCACTGGGGGAAGGTCGCCAACACTGGCCACTCCCCACATCGCAGGAGTATTATGTCGGTGTCCTTGGCTCTGAGGCTGATTTGTGCTTTAATCTCCGAATTGAAGACAACGCATTACTCAGTAAGCGGTTTGCCAGCGCGCCCTTCGGCTTGACACCAGGTAGAATCCGAGACGAAGAGGACCTTACATGCCACGACTGACGGAACAGGAGCAGCAGGAAATCATCCGCTTCCTGGAGGCGGATAAGCCGCTGCCGGACAAGTACCGCTTCCTGCTGTTCGAGGAGAAGCGCGAGGTGGAGCTGGTCTGGAATGGCAAGACCAGCGAGGTCTGCAATATCGTGCTGCCCTTTCAGGTGATTGAGCAGGTGGACGAGCCGCGCGCCGAGAAGCCAGAAGACACGGCATTGCAATCGGGTCTATTTGACGCGCGGGGCCGCCAACTCAAGGGCTGGACCAACAAACTCATCTGGGGCGACAACAAGCTGATCCTCTCATCGCTGAAGAACGGCCCGCTGCGGGAGGAGATCGAAAAGCAGGGCGGCCTCAAGCTGATTTACATTGACCCGCCCTTTGACGTGGGCGCGGATTTTTCGATGGACATTGAGATTGGTAACGATACCTTCACCAAGAAGCCCAACATCCTGGAAGAGATCGCCTTCCGCGACACCTGGGGTAAGGGCACCGACAGCTTCATCGCCATGATCTACGAGCGGCTAGTATTGATGCGGGATTTGCTTGCGGAGGATGGCAGCATTTATGTGCATTGTGATTGGCGGGTGAATGCTTACATCCGTGCTGCATTAAATGAGTTATTTGGCGACTCCTGCATGGTATCAGAAATAATATGGAGGCGGTCAACAAGCACAGGAAGTAGCAAGGCTATATCCAACAAATTCCCATCAAACCATGACACCATACTTTTTTTCTCAGAATTACCCGGCAAATATAAATACGAGCGGCAATATATCGCGTATAGCGAGGATTACCTCAAGAGATTTAAGTATGATGATCAAGATGGAAAAGGCTTGTACCGAATAAGCGACTTAAATACTTATTCAAACGCAACTCTCGAAAGACTTCGCAAAGAAAATGCCCTTATCGAGCCCAAGACGCAAGGAGCAAACTACAGCTACAAGAGATATCTTAGCGATACAAAAGGTATTGTCATCGACGATGTTTGGGCCGACATTAACTTTGTTAATCCTATGGCATCGGAGGGTACTGGCTACGCCACCCAAAAGCCCGAAGCGCTTCTTGAACGCATCATCAGCGCATCCTCCAACGAAAACGACCTAGTGGCCGATTTTTTCTGCGGCTCCGGCACGACGGCGGCGGTGGCGGAAAAGCTGGGGCGCAAGTGGATCGTTACTGACCTGGGCAAATTCGCCATCCACACCACGCGCAAGCGCCTCATCGGCGTGCAGCGGGAGTTGAAGGCCGAAGGCAAGGGTTACCGCGCCTTTGAAATCCTCAACTTGGGCAAGTACGAACGCCAGCACTACATCGGCGTCAACCCCAACCTGCGCGAGGCGGAACAGCAGAAGCAGTTGGAAGAAAAGGAAGCCGCCTTCGTGGATTTGATCCTGCGCGCCTACCGCGCCGAAAGGACCGATGGGTTCAATACCTTTAACGGCAAGAAGGCAGGGCGGCTGGTGGCGGTGGGGCCGGTGAACCTGCCGGTGACGCGCCTGTTTGTGGAAGAGGTGATCCTGGAATGCCGCCAGAAGCACATTACCCGCGTGGACATCCTCGGCTTTGAATTCGAGATGGGACTGTTCCCCAACGTGCTGGACGAAGCCCGCGCCAAGGGCATCGACATCGCCCCCAAATACATCCCCGCCGAGGTGTTCGACAAGCGGGCGGTGGAAAAGAACCAAGTGGTATTCCACGATGTGGCGGCTATCGAGGTCACGCCGCACGTGAAGAGGAATAGCGTGGCAGTGGAGCTCACTGACTTTTCCGTGTTCTATTCGCAGGACTCCATCGCCGCCGCCGAAGCCACGCTCAAGGACAAAGCCAGCAAGATCGTGGTGGAGCGGGGGCAGATCGTGAAGGTGAGCAAGGACGCAAAGGGAATCGTGAAGCGGGAGGTGCTGACCAAGAACTGGACCGACTGGATTGATTACTGGGCGGTGGACTTCAATTTTGAGAGCAAGCGCGAAATCGTGCGCGTGCCACGTGACAGGATGAAACAAGCCCGGATGCCTGGCATGGAGGAGCCCGAACAGTTGGACCTGCCGGAATATGAGGAAGTCTGGACCGGGGATTACATCTTCGAGAACGAGTGGCAGTCCTTCCGCACCAAGAAAGACCGTTCGCTGGAACTGACCAGCGTCTACCACGAATGCCTGCCGGGTCGGCGCAAACTGGCCGTGAAGGTGGTGGACATCTTCGGCAACGACACCATGACGATTGTGGAGGTCACTGTGGGAGGGAAGAAGTAGGAGCGTTCATGCTTTAAACCCATCGAAATCGATGGGTTTAGATACCGTTGCCAGAATCACCGCAGGTTCATCCAATTAATGAACCCGGTATAATGCCAAGGGAAGCTGAGCGCAAGGGGGCAACACAATGAGAGCTCTGGAGGACCGGATGAAAGAGAAATTGCCCATCAATGTCGATGTCCTTAAATGGGCAAGGACATCTTTGTCCTTATCCCCGGAAGATGTGGCACAGCGGCTTGGAGGTCGCTTCAATACCGAAACCGTTCTGGCTTGGGAGAACGGCCAGGGCTCCCCAACGTATCCGCAGCTTGAGAAACTAGCTCACGAGATCTATAAACGGCCCGTGGCAGTATTCTTCTTTCCGGCCGTTCCGGAGGAGGAATCGCCCAAGACGGAATTCAGGACGTTGCCTGATACGATGCGAGCGGTATTGCCACCCCAGATTATTAAGCTATACCGCAAGGCCAAGCTTTTCCAACTCAACCTTGAAGAGCTATTTGAAGGTGAGGCGGCAGTAAAGAAATCTCTGCTGGATACATTCGCCCTGAGCGAACACTCCCAGATTGAACCGATCACCATGGCCCTCCGGCAGACGCTCGGTGTCTCAATTGAGGAGCAAGTAACGTGGCGTTCCACCGAAACCGCATTCAAGGATTGGCGAGAAGCCCTGGAAGGCCAGGGCGTATTCGTCTTCAAAGATGCGTTTCGGAACGATGAGCTCTCAGGTTTCTGCCTGTACGATAGGAAGTACCCCCTAATTTTCGTTAACAACAGCATGCCCGACTCTCGCCAAGTGTTTACGCTCTTTCACGAACTGGCACATCTCTTGTTCCACTCGGGCGGAATCGACTTCAGAAGCACAACGGTCGTTCGCGCCTTCGAGGGATACTACCGCAATGTCGAAACAACCTGTAATCACTTTGCCAGCGAGTTCCTGGTGCCTCGCGATGCGCTCGATACTTCCGGAACGGAAGTATCGGAGGCGCAGTTCGCCAGACTTGCCTCATATTTTTCGGTGAGCCGTGAGGTCATTCTTCGGAAGTACCTCGATCGCGGCTTAGTTACAGCAAGCTACTACGAAAAGTTGGCGGCAAAGTGGGCTAAGCAGGCCCAAGAGAATCGCGAAAAGCCGTCCGGTGGGGGAAATTATTACTACAACCAGAAAGCGTACCTGGGGGAGAGGTATATCAATCTTGTCTACGGCAAATACTACCAGAGCAAAATCGCGGCGGATTCAGTTGCCGAATATCTTAATGTCCCGGAACGGAGCCTTCCAGCATTTGAACACTTTGTTCTGGAGGGAGGAAAGCCCTGATCTACATTTTCGATACGAACTCCCTATCAAACGTCCTCAATCATTACTACCGCGATCGGTTCCCTTCCTTCTGGGAGAAGTTCGACGTTGCCCTCAAGGACAAACAAGTAATCTCTGTACGGGAGGCAAGGCTCGAGCTTGAGCGCAAATTCGACGAATCCGTTATTCGCCTATTAGAGATAAGCAACCCAGATTTCTTTGAAGATCCCACCGTAGAAGAGCTGTCCTTTATTACAGATATATATTCCATCCCACACTTTCGGCAAAATCTCGACAAGAAGAAGCTTCTTCAGGGAGGCTATTTCGCCGACCCTTTCATCATCGCGAAGGCTAGGATCAAAGACGCCATTGTGGTCACCGAAGAAGATCAGCCTCCCCATGGCGCCCGGATTCCGAACATATGTGAACATTTTGGGATCGTTTGCGTCAAGCTGGAGGGATTTCTGGTAATTGAGGACTGGAGGTTCTAATCCGTCATGGCGCTGCATCCCAACTTTCCTGAATCGCCCTATGCCATTCTCGACCCGGCAGTACGCTGGTTTCCGGCGGATGAAGCCCTGCGCGAGAGCAGCATGGACAAGCTCATGCCGCCGCTCGTGCCGGAACTGCGCCGCAAGGTGAAGGAGTGGCGGGACAGCGGCTATGCGGGGGCGACGGGTACCAGCCGCAGCCTGCTCAACTGGTGGTTCAACACGCCGCACCTACTCCCCCAAACCGACGGCACAATGGCCGAGTTCCAGTATTATTTCGCCCAGCGCGAGGCGCTGGAGACCATCATCTATCTGTACGACGTGGTGGGCGTGCAGGACAAGTACGACCTGATGCGCTTCGACAGCAGCGGAGCGGTCTCCAGCGGCATGTTTGACGAGACTTGGCGGCGCTTTGTGGTGAAGATGGCGACCGGCACCGGCAAGACCAAGGTGCTGGGCCTGGTTCTGGCCTGGAGCTTTTACCACAAACTCTATGAGCCGGAGTCCGGGCTGGCGCGCAACTTTTTGGTGATCGCCCCCAACATCATCGTGCTGGACGCATCCGCAAGGATTTCGAGGGCCTGCGCATCTTTTTTGATGACCCTGTCTTGCCTGACAATGGCGTGGGCGGGCACGATTGGCGCGACGATTTCCAACTGACTCTCCACGTACAGGATGAGGTGCGAATCACCCGCCCTACCGGCAACATCTTTTTGACCAACATCCACCGCGTCTATTCCGGGGACAACGTTCCCGCCTCGCCCGATGATGAAGACATGCGGGATTATTTCCTGGGCAAGCGGCCCACGGGTGCAACAACCGACTCCAAAGTGGACTTGGGCATGATCGTGCGCGACGTTGATGAGTTGGTGGTGTTGAACGACGAGGCGCACCATATTCACGACCCGAGCATGGCTTGGTTCAAATCCATCGAGGACATCCACAACCGCCTGAAGCAGAAGGGGGGCGCCCTCGCCCTGCAAGTGGACGTTACTGCCACCCCCAAGCACAACAACGGCGCGATTTTCGTGCAAACTGTCGCCGATTACCCGCTGGTGGAAGCCATCAAGCAAAATGTTGTCAAGCATCCCGTTCTGCCCGATGCCGCCAGCCGCGCCAAGTTGGTGGAACAGAAGAGCGCCAAGTACACCGAGAAATACGCCGACTACATTCACCTGGGCGTGATCGAGTGGCGCAAGGCGTACGCCGAACACGAAAAACTGGACAAGAAGGCAATTCTATTCGTGATGACCGACGACACACGCAATTGCGACGACGTGGCCGAATACCTCGAAGGCCGCTATCCCGACCTGAAAGACGCGGTGCTGGTGATTCACACCAAGAAAAACGGGGAGATTTCCGAATCGACGTCAGGCAAGGACAAAGAGGAATTGGATGAGCTGCGCAGGCAGGCCAATGAGATTGATGGCCTGGACAGCCGTTTCAGGGCCATCATCTCGGTGATGGTGCTGAAAGAGGGCTGGGACGTGCGCAACGTTACCACCATCGTGGGCCTGCGCGCGTATTCCGCCCCGAGCAACATCCTGCCCGAACAAACCTTGGGACGCGGCTTGCGCAAAATGTACCCCAGCGCCGTGGAAGAATACGTCAGCGTGGTCGGCACAAACGCCTTTATGGATTTCGTGGAATCCATAAAGGCGGAAGGCGTGGTGCTGGAGCGCAAACCGATGGGAGAAGGCACTGCTCCCAAAACGCCGTTGGTAGTTGAGGTTGACAAGGAGAATGAGAAAAAGGACATCGACGCCCTGGACATCGAAATCCCCGTGCTGACGCCCCGCGTCTACCGTGAATATAAGAACCTGAGCACGCTGGATGTGGGCGCGCTGGGGCACCAGCGTGTGCTGTACCAGCGGTTCAGCGAAGAGGAACAGCGGGAGATCGTTTTCAAGGACATCACCACCGGCGAGGTGACGCATACCACCATTCTCGATACGGCTGGCATTGCCGATTACACCAGCGTGATCGGCTACTTCGCGCAGACCATCATGAAGGATTTGCGGCTGGTCAGCGGTTACGATGTGCTATATGGCAAGGTCAAAGCCTTTGTGCAAAACGAGTTGTTTGACCGCTCGGTGGAACTGGAAAGCCCCAACACCCTGCGCAACCTGTCAGAACCGGCCGCCACAAGAACTCTCATCGAGACTTTTAAGAAGGCAATCAACGCTCTGACCGTGCAGGACAAAGGCGATGCAGAAATCCGGGACACCATTAAGCTGCGCCAGACGCGACCCTTTGTAGCAAAGGACCAGAGCTATCTCATCCCGACAAAGAGCGTGTTCAATCGCATCATCGGCGACAGCGATTTTGAACTGCTGTTCGCCCGCTTTCTGGACGATTGCGACGATGTGGTTTCCTACGCCAAGAATTATCTGGCGGTACACTTCAAACTGGATTATGTGAATGCTGACGGCGACATCTCCAACTACTACCCGGATTTTTTGGTCAAGCTCTCCGCCAAGCGGATTTTCATTGTGGAAACCAAAGGCCAGGAGGACGTGGACGTGTCGCTCAAGATGCAACGCCTGCGGCAATGGTGCGAAGACGTCAATCGAGTGCAGGGACAGGTGAAATACGATTTCGTGTATGTGGATGAGGAAGGCTTTGAGAAATACAAGCCTGCTTCATTCAGGCAATTGGTTGATGGGTTCAGAGAATACAAGGAGAAGACATAAACATCACCGACCAGGGGGCATCGCGTCCTGCGGCATCCTGGTGCGGGGCAGTCTGGGCAACAAGCTGTCACCGCAGTTGGCATGAGATTCTACAGGTGAGACGCAATGCGTCTGAGTAGCCAGTCCGGGACTGAACGCGTGAACGCCTCTTCGGCTTCATGGCGAAGCCGACGGGTCCGCTGTTGGTTTCCGTTGTTTGACTGTTCCATTGACCTTGGCTCAAGCCGTTGGCCATCCCCATGCCAGGCATGATCTTGATGAGTTCCGCAGCATCGCGGCCCTGGATCGCCATTTCGCTCACCATGTCCTGGTTCGGGGACGTGCTGTTTTCGCCAGTGTCCACCGGCGCCACGGCAGCGGCAGCGCTCACGACTTCGACCGTCGTCGTCGCCCCGGCCACCTTCAGGGCGATGTTCGGCAGCGTTCTGCTCTCGTAGGCGTCCAACACGATGTTCCTTTGCTCCCAGGTGGTGAACCCCTTGGCCGAAGTCATCACTCTGTATGAGCCCACCTGAAGTAGCGGGAAGCTGAAGAAACCAACGCTGTTCGAAACGATGTTCTGAGTCGCGTTGGTGGCCTCATTCTTTAATGCCACGTTGGCGCCGGGAATAACCGCGCCCGTCGTGTCAACAACGGTGCCGCTCAATGAAGCGGTCGCTACCTGACCGAACGCGGGTATTTGAGAAAGTACCAGGACTGCAATAAATAGCACTGCAAAAGCTGCCCCGCATCCAATTTGGCGCATTCCCAGAGCCCGCCGAGGCTGGGGACAGCCGGATTGGTGCAGATGATGCTTTTTCATGGATTTTTTCTCACTTCGTCTCTGATAGGAGCCAAGACCGACTGGACTTACACACGCAGCCTTTCGCCGCGCGTACACCAGACAGGTGCGCGGTAACAGAAGGTTAAGCTTGTTAATTCTCCTCGACTTTTAGTTACTCCGATAACTGGCTTGTTTTCAATACGGCACGGCTGGGGTTTCACCTGTAATGGGTAACGCGGTGTCAAGCCATCAAAAATGTTACGCTTCACTTTACAATCAATGGCGCTTGGTGATATCTTTATCCCAGCTTTTTGCCTCTGGTCTACGGATATGGCGATGGTGGTTCACAACCACGACGAGAGGGGCGAGCTCGAGAATGTTCTCAGTTCGGGCATCTTCGCCAAAGCCCCTGGGCAGGCCAAGCTGCTCAAATACATTTGCGACGAGTACTTCCTGGGTAGGGCCGACCGGATCAAGGAATACAATCTCGCCACGGAAGCCCTGGGAAGAGCAGCGGATTTCGACCAGAACCGAGACGCCATCGTGCGGGTTGAAGTCCACCGGCTTCGGAGGAAGCTGAAGGAGTATTACGAAGGCGAAGGAGCAGGGCACGCCCTCCGCATTGTGATTGACCCTGGGCACTATGCGCCGCGATTTGTTCCTCGAGACGAAATGCCTTCGGCCGAGCTTGAGGCTGATTCGGGAACTTCCGAAGTCCGCGAAAGCCAGAACTTCGAATTGCCGCAGCAGATGGGCCAGGGAGTTACAGCCGATACCAAGCCGTCGGGTCTTCATGCCTTGCCTATTGCCGTGGGAGGGCTTGTTCTTACCGTTGTCATGGCGGGAATTCTTCTTGAATGGCGGAAGCACGCGGGGGCCTTGGTAAAGGCATCGCCGGCGGCCAGTCCCTCCTCGTTAGCGGGCTCCCCGGTGGTGGCAGGAGCGTTGGACTCCGTGCGCATCCTGTGCGGTTATCCCAAGGACAAGTATATCGACCGCGCGGGAAATTCCTGGCTGGGTGACCGGTATTATTCCGGGGGC
>Ga0187862_10006198_pt1 | contig 10887 bp, 4 predicted proteins | sample June2016WEW_10_1_FD_133003 | JGI IMG/M metagenome (GOLD analysis project Ga0187862, IMG submission 133003) | Peatland microbial communities from SPRUCE experiment site at the Marcell Experimental Forest, Minnesota, USA - June2016WEW_10_150 | ecosystem: Environmental > Terrestrial > Soil >...
GGAACCGGGCAAGGCGCCTATTTCAAGCGTCAAGCAGGCGCCCCCGCCGAGGAATCAACTCCCCGTTATCAAGGTTACGGTAATGGGTGAAAAGATTTTCGTGGCAACGATGCCCGAAAAAAGCGGGGAGTTTTCCGTTGTTGATATAGAAGGGAAACAGCTTTTTAAGACATCCTTTAAAGGGTCTTTTACCATGAATGCCCGGAAGCTGGGCAGGGGGGCCTACGTTGCCGTTGTAAAAACGGACGGGGGATCGTCTTTCATTTCAAGAATGATTAATCTGAAATAGAACCGATTTGGGGCTGAGAGAGTATTCCCGAGCTATCGGAAGACACTTTATCCGGGCCTTATGACGCATGCGCCAATGCAGGCAAACTGCGTTAGGATTCTTATGCCCCCGCCTGACGCACTTCATGAGTTGATAAAACGATTTCAAGATCACCGCGATTCGTTTTAACCTGCAAAGCACGACAGGTGCGGCGGCTGTGACAGGCATGCGGTTGCCGCCACGCCGAATGCTACAACCGAAACTCTACTACTTAAGTAATGCGTCCATTTTTTCTCAGCGCACCCGAGGCACTAGAAACGCGCGCTCGTTGCCACCGGCGGAAATTCGCACCGCCAGAGCTCCGGGGGTTTGTGGAAGGACTAGAACTTCGCCCGGACCGAGCCGCGACGCGGTAGAAAGAATCCGTCCCGACAGGTCGGAAATCCGCACCGATACGCTGACTGGCTCCCCATTGAAGAGGATCGTCGAACCCATTCTGGTAGAGAGGCGCACGCCTTCGAGGAGGCGAGTGGCTGCCTCGGCGGGCTCCACGGTGGAGACGGGGCAGTCCCAGCAAGTGATAGTCGCGCCAGCGCCGGTGTTGGGATTGGAGAGCTCCGCCTGGATGGCGGAGGCGTCTTCCAGGGTATACGAATAGGGCGGGGTGAAACCGTGCCCGTCACCGGTGGTATCGCCGTCCGAGTTCACGAACAGGTTATTGCGCATGGTCGCCACGCCCGGTGGATAGTTTACGGAATCATCCGTATAGTATTGAATCGGGTTGTGGGTTCCAACGAAGGCGTTTCCTTCGATCAGCAAACTCGATTTGTAGCATACCCGCACGCAGTAGTTGGCCTGCTTGCTCGTGTACAGGTTGTTGTAGACGTGGACCTTGCCGAACCGTACCCGGGGCATGCGCTCGACGACACTATCGGCCCACCAGACGTGGTGCATGGTCACGTTGATCTTGCCGGAATCCGTTGACTTGGTATCGGAGTTCCCCAGCAGATTGCAGAACTGGTGCCATCCCGCGCCGATTCCGTTGGTGTCGGCGTGCTGATAGGAAAGAGAGGTATAGTGGAACTTGGTCCACGAGACCGTCACCAGATCCGTTCCGTCAACGATGTCGGTGTTTCCGTCCTGGCCGTCGGCAATATCAAGGTGGTCCAACCAGATGTGGCGGGCGTTGTGCTGGATGGTGATGCAGTCGTCGCCATTAACGTCCACCGCGCCCGACATGCGGATGGTGATGTTGCGTATGATGATGTTGCTGTCATTGTCGACGTTGAAGCGGCCGTTGAGGCGCGCTCCCGGCAGTCCCAGGATGCTCTTATTGGAGGCGATGGTGACCTCGCTGTCGTTCTGGAGACCGTGGGTGCCATAGGACCCCACGGTAACCCCCTTGAGGAAGATGATATAGGGAGTCTTCTCTTTTGCATACTTCTTCAGGCTGTCGATGTTGTCGACGGTCACCACGGTTCCTCCCGCGCCGCCCGTGGTGCCTCCTTCTTCTGAGGCCCAACCGGTGGGCTGTTCGGTGGACGAAGTCGCGTGGAGCGGCGAGACAAAGACCGCAGCGATGGCCGCAGCCACCGCCAGTGCCGCGAGACGTGAAGGCAGAATGTTCGAAAGCATGGGTATCCCTCCGGTTGATAGTTAATTTGATTTTTCAGGAGTGGGCAGGTGCATACAGGGGCTCAATTTCTAACCACTTTTCCCGCCTCTGCTGACCGAACTTTATCTACCCACAAGGAAAAATATAGTCCTTATGTCTCAATAATGCAATAATGCTCAAAGACAAATATATAGCGAAGATAAACTCCACGGATACATATGGAAAGAATTTTAAGACCAAAGATAAATCCGTTTATCCAACGGAAGCCCAATTAAAAAAACAGTAGCTTTCTGTCCGTATCTTGTAAATCCGTTTTAACGCGCAGAACATAGGCGCCCTTAAGGGGCGCCTGATTCTGTTTATCGTTATTGCCAATAGAAACGCTGAGGTTCTGGGTTGCATACGTCCGTACCATTCGACCGTCCAGAGCGTATACGATCACGGTAAAATCGCGTTTCTGATAGATAACGGGTATGTTTATCCTCGATGTTTTACCATAACTATTTACAAAAAGCATTAAAACGCCCGTCGTTTGAAGCCTTGTTGACGGTCTGGGAACAACATTCCTGACGCCCGTTGCGTTTGAAACATTGGCATAAACCCGCAGGTCGGCCAATGCCAGTTGCGTACCCGTGGTTTTATAGACCCGCACGTAGCGGTAGGCGTTCGTATCATGTTCGTTATACCAGAACTTGTCATTATACCCGAGGTCGGTTCTATGTCTGAATTGCGTTGCATTCTGGGCGGCAAGCACCGAGAAGGTCGCGAAGCTTGCGTCGTTGGACGCTTGTATTTGAAAATTTGTCAAGTCAACGTTCGTTAAAAGCGCCGGCTCAAACTCCAGTTTCTTAATGACATAGGCGGCGCCCAAATCAAGCATGAACCAGGGATTATTTGAAACGCTGTCGGATTCCCAATAGGTCTTGTTCCCGACGTCGTTACCGAGACCGGGCGCATGGCCGGAAATCGACGATGAAGCCGAGGCCGTTGCCTGTAAGGCGATATTGTCGCCGTTGTAGGTGTTGGCCAGCAAATTTTCGTAGGCGGCCTCCACCCCGGAATTATTAATCACCGTTTGTGCGTCGGTCGGCCATGCCCCGGTCACATAATGATAGTTGGTGGTGACGCAGTTCGTACTCTGGTAATTGGCGTTATCAGACCAGACGTTGTCCGTCGCCACATTGACATTGCCGGAGCTCCAGGACATAAAAGAATTCTTTGATAATTTTGAATCCAGCACGCAATAATTCATGAGCGCGTCGAGGGAATTATTGTCGAACTGCATCGAATTGCTCAGGCCTATGGGAACTTGACCGTATGCATAACTGCTGTTGAAATGAATGGGCTCCGGCCCGAAGGTGTAATAATCCGGCTCCGCGTCTCCCGAACAATACCGGCGATACGTTCCCACATGCGACGAGCGGTCATAAAACACATCCGTTTCCCCCGCGATGGGCGGCGCGGGAACCGACGCGCTGAATTGTCCGGTTCGATTATGGTATCCGGCAAACGGGATGTCGGAGATGTCGTTATGGTATACGTTCGTGTTTTCAGCATGGAGCAGATCAATAGCCGTTGCCTGCATAAAATCCGAACCCGTATTGCGCACGACATTATCAATTACCACGTTATTCGAATCCCGCTGCGTCTGCGACGCGGTATCGCTCGTGTTCAGTTGGGCGCTTCTCCCGATGATGATTCCGGCGCCCGTACAATCAAAAAAGTAATTCCCCTGGATGGTATCGTCGAAGCAGCCGTCGTACAACTGCACGCCGCAGGTCCCCAGGTGTTGAAATACGCAGTTCTGAACGACGTTTGCGATCGTGTGCGTGAGCGCCAAGGCCCCCGGCACCTGGTCGGTGTATTCAACGTTGTCCAGCCCCCATAACATTTCCGCTTGTGAACCTCCGATCCAGCGGTGTTGCGTTCGCGACCAGTTGTTATGCTCAAATGTCAATCCATCAAGCATGATCCGATGGACCTTGGCGGACCTGGTCCCGGTTATTGACCACAGGGAATCGACTACCGGAGCATACACGCTCGCCGTAGCCATGGTTTCCCAGGGCTGCGGATAGTAGTATACCGTGCCGGTTGTTCCATCTAAAGACCAGTCCCCGTATTCATCCAGGTATTCAAGCGCATTGTTCAGTTCCACCCATTCCGTTCCCGTTGCCCTCCCCATTAAAGACCATTTATTAAAATCGGGGTTTTCCATGTTCAACACCCAATTGTTTGCATCAAACGACGACATTCCGGTAATGGGAATTTCGGCAACCTTAAAAGCATCGTAAAAGGTTATGACTGCGGCCGTCGGATTCGCAAGAGACGCCAGATTGGTTTTCAGGAATTTTATTCCGTTCCACGTATACGACGTATTCGCAGAATCGTTACACCAGCCGTCCTGCGGCAGAAATTTCCCCGCACGCTGCGCCCGGGCATTGTTGACGTACAACTGGCGGAAATAGGCCGCGTATCCTTCGGTAACCGGGACGTTGGCCGCATAGTAAGGCTCGCCCGCAACCTGCGTCCAGCCTGTTACCGGCTTCCCGCCATCGATAACGGGAACCTCTCCGGGATATGCCCGATAGATCATATAATTCCCATTGGGGCCAGAGTCGGCGCTCGTAAGCGTAAATGCCGAGTCCCGGAAATAGGTCCCGCCGCGCAGATAAACGATAATGTCCCCGGTCACGGTCTTGTTCACATTGTTGCTTCTGATATAGTTCCTAGCCTTTTCCAGGGTGTTCCAGGGGGTCGCGGCAGTCGTGCCGTCGTTGCTGTCGCTGCCCGTGGGAGAGACATAAAATGTCGCGCCTGCCGGATAAATGTCCGCAAATAGTCCGGCTGAGCCAAGGATTAAAAAAATCCAGGCAACCATGCGTGTTAAAGAAACACATTTTCTTTTTATCATTTTTACTATTCCTTTGAACATTAATTATTACGGTATTCAAGAGGCAGAATGCCGACGATGCCGGACCTCTGATAATATATATATCTGCTCGCGTATTGCCAACAAGCGGGCTCCATAGAAAAGCAGGGTTTTGATGGCGAAACGCTTCAGTTACCCTGACAAACATATAAATGGTTGTATTGGCACGAAGTGCGCGAGCCGCTGGAACCTGTCTACGGCCGCAGGCCGGGCGGGCAAAAACAAATAAATCTGCCGCGCATTGATGACTTCTGCGGCGGCAATGAGGGAAAAATTGCGGGCAAAAACTTTATCAGCAATTTGATTTCAGTCTATCAGCGCCAACTTTTTCTGCACGACAAAAGCCCCCGCCTTGAACTCCACGATGTAGTACCCTGCCGTTACCCTGGCGCGGTTGAAATTGATCCTGTACCTACCGGCGTTTTGCATTCCGTTCACAAGCTGCCTGACCTGCCTTCCCTGCATGTCATAAAGAACGATGGATACGCTCGATGCAGCGGGAAGTTCATAGGCAATTGCAGAATTTGAAAACGATATTCCTTTTGAAAAAGCAACGGCTTTTTGTGAAAGCACGGTGGTAGGAGGAGTGATTGTAAAACTCCACACGCTCGACCAGGCACTCGTACCGCCCGTATTCGTCGCTCTCACTTTCCAGTAGTACGTCGTATTGTTCTGAACATAGCTCGTCGAGTCGTTCAAAAGAAGGCCGCTTAACGAGGCGGACTCCTCTGTTACATTCAGGCTGACAATATCAAATTCGATACTCGAATTCGTCGATACATGAACGTTATAGGAGGTCGCCGGACCTCCGCTGTCTGCTATCCAGCTCAGTGAGACCGACGGAGCGACATTGGCAGCCCCATTCGTCGGCGATGAGAGCGCGGGGACGCCTGGTGCGACTTGAACCGTCGTAAAGCTCCACACGCTCGACCAGGCATCCGGGCCGATCTGATTAGTCGCACTCACTTCCCAGAAGTACGTCGTGCCGTTCGCCAGACCGCTTACCGACGCGGACAGACCCCCGTAACCCATCTGCGCCCATACTACCGTATTGAAGCTCGTCGAGGTCGACACCTGGTCGTAATACGTCGCCGCACCCGTAACCGATTCCCAGCTCAGGGTCAGCGTGGTCGGCTGGTTAACCGCCCCGCTCGACGGCGAGGATAAAACCGGTACCGGGGGCGTCCCGGGTATGGCCGTAAAACTCCACACGCTTGACCAGGCGCCCGTGCCGACCGCATTCGTCGCACGCACTTCCCAATAGTACGTCGTACCGTTTGCAAAACCGCTTACCGACGTGGACAAGCCCCCGTAACCCATCTGAGACCATAACGCCGTAATAAAGCTCGTCGAGGTCGATACCTGGACGTCATAGGTCGCCGCACCAGGGTCGGTGTTCCAGCTCAAGGTCAGCGTGGTCGGCTGGTTTGACGCACTGTTCGAAGGCGAGGCAAGCGTCGGTGCTCCCGGGGGCCCATCCCCCATAACCACGACATTGTTGCTTTGATAATTTGCCGCAAAAACCATGTTGTTTACGGGATTCACCGCTATTGCCCACGGTTGGTATCCTGCGGCTATGGTCGTGGCAGCGTTGGATTCTCCATTGATTTCCGTGACGGTATTGCCCCCGCCATTTGCCACATAAATCATGTTGGTCGCGGCGTTCACCGCTATCGCGTCGGGGTTTTCCTCCGTGCTTGATGTGGGGTATCCTCCCACGCCGACGGAACTCGTCGCGTTGGTCACTCCGTTAATTATCGTGACGGTGCCGCTGTAATAATTTGCCACGTAAATCATGTCGGTCACGGGATTCACCGCTATTGCATCGGGTTCCATTCCCACATACCCTATGGTAGTTGTCGCATTGGTCGACCCGTTGATTGCCGTGACCGTGCCCTCGACATAAAGGCTGCCATAATTCGCCACGTAAATCATGTCGGTCGCGGGGTTTACCGCTACGGCGCAGGGTCGGTTGCCGCCTGCCGCCACGGTGGCGGTCGCGTTGGTCGACCCGTTGATAACCGTGACGCTGCCGCTGGTATCGTTCATGGTATTCCCCATAAGTTCGTCCACATAAAGGCTGCCATAATTTGCCACGTAAATCATGTCGGTCGCGGGGTTCACCGCTATCGCATCGGGGGCTATTCCCGCAGGTATGGTAGTTGTCGCATTGGTCGACCCGTTGATTTCCGTCACGGTATTGGTCGCTTTATTTGCCACAAAAATCATGTCGGTCGCAGGGTTCACCGCTATCGCGAAGGGATTTCCTCCCACGTTTATGATCGTTGTGTCATTGTTTGATCCGTTGATTTTCGTGACCGTGTTGCTTCCCGCGCTCGCCGCATAAATCATGTCGGTCACGGGGTCCACCGCTATCGCCTGGGGGTATCCTTCCACTTTTATGATGGTCGTATCGTAGGTTGACCCGTTGATTTTCGTGACGCTGCCGCTGCCATAATTTGCCACGTAAATCATGTCGGTCGCGGAGTCTATGGCAATTGCCTCGGGCGCGATTCCCGTCGGCACCGTGTAGAAAACTGCATCGGCCCCCGCACTACGTGCACCGGCAAGCGCTATTGCTATTCCGAAAATAACTTTAGTCAATTCGTGGTTCATCGTACCTCCTTTAACCGGAATCCAACATTACCGCAATAATAAATAAAGACATGAAAATACCAATACATCTTTGAGTAGTTCATAAAATAATATAAAAAAAGAGACCGGGAGATCGCTCCCGGCCTCACTACTCCAACTTTAAGTTTTGTAAATGGACTGATACGAGATTGCCCCGTTTAAACTATTTACGCACAATGCGTCGATAATTTAAACGGGGTCTCCGAAAAGCTAATTTTTTACCGTGACGATGGACCAGGGGTTCGACCCTGTCGGGACCGTGTTCGGCATGGCGGTGAGCGATCCATCGGCGCCGATTGTGTATTGCGAGATGTCGTTATCTCCACTGTTCGTCACGTAGGCGTACTTGCCCGAGGGATCGACCGCGAGGGTTAAGGGTGCGGTCCCCGTCGCGACCGTGGCCGTGGTCATTGGCGTGAGCGCCCCGCTATTCGGGTCGATCGTGTACTGAGATACGTTGTTGCCGTTCCAGTTCGGCACGTAGGCGTACTTGCCCGAGGGATCGACCGTGATGGTAAAGGGCTGCGGCCCGGCCGTGACCGAGTCCGTGGACATTGGCGTGAGCGCCCCGCTATTCGGGTCGATCGTGTACTGAAAGATGGTTCCGAAATCGAAGCACGCCACGTAGGCGTACTTGCCCGAGGGGTGGATCGTGACCTGCCGGGGACCCGAGCCCGCCGGGACCGAGGCCGGGGTCATCGCCTGGAGCGCCCCGTTCGCGCCGATCGTGTACTGATAGACTATATAGTCATTTCGCACGGACGTCACGTACGCGTACTTGCCCGAAGGGTGGATCGCAATGGACCAGAGCATATCATTCCCAACCGGGTAGGGCCCGGACAGCGATGAGAGCGTCCCATTCGTGCCGATCGTGAACGAAATAACGTTGCCATAGCTGGGAGCTTGCTCATTCACCACGTAGGCGTAGGTGCCCGTGGGGTCGACCGCAACGGAGCTCGGCCACGGGGTCCCTGTTCCTGTCGTGACCGTGGCCGGGCTCATTGGCGTGAGCGCCCCGTTCGTGCCGATCGTGTACTGGGATACGGTGCCATCTTGGTTATTCCCCGCGTAAACGTAGTTGGCCGAGGGAGCGATCGCGATGGCGATGGGTTCGCTGCCGGCCGCGACCGTGGCCGGGCTCATTGGCGTGAGCGCCCCATTCGCGCCGATCGTGTACTGAGAGATGTTTTGGCTCATTTGATTCGTCACGTAGGCATAGCCTGTGACTACGCTGGCGGTCCACTGGGCGTACAACGTCACATTGACCCCATCCATCGTGAAGGTCTGGCCCTGCGTATATGCTGTGCCGGTTCCGTTCGCCAGCGTGTTCCAATCCGTGAAGGAGTACCCGGTTTTCACGAGGTTGCCGGTGTTCCCGAGCACCGTGACGGTCTGCCCCTGAGCATAGTTGTTTGAGTCGATCGGAACGCTGCCGCCGGTAGCGTTGTTGGCGTTATAGGTGACGGTATACGTGGAGTTTATAACTTTGCTTCCCCCTCCGCCGCACGCCGCAAAAACAACTGGCAATGCGAAAAGCGCAACCACGAGAAGACATGCCGTGATTTTATTCATAGGATTCTCCGGTGAAAATGAATGAAGTAAAATATATAAAACCAGTTTGTGAATCACCTTATTTTATGGAAAGGCTTCGGGGGCGGCGGGCGGAGGTTCGTAAGCCTCCACAAAAAAGCAAGGGACGCTTTATGCGGGCAGTACCCATGCGTCCCTTGTCCCTGTTCGCAGTCCGCTTACGCTGTTGCGGATTTTATATGGACCGGATAGAGATACCTGCTTCCGATCTTTCGGGAATACTACCAGCCCGGAATCGGTCTTATCGTAGATTGATCTCTTTTGAAATGAAGGACCCCCCCTCCGTTTTTACAACGGCAACGTAGGCGCCCCTGCCCAGCTTCCGGGCATTCATGGTAAAAGACCCTTTAAAGGATGTCTTGAAAAGCTGTTTCCCTTCTATATTCACAACGGAAAACTCCCCGCTTTTTTCGGGCATCGTCGCCACAAAAATCTTTTCACCCGTTACCGTAACTTTGATAACGGGGAGTTGATTCCTCGGCGAAGCCGCTTTCTTGACACTTGAAATGGGCGCCTTGCCCGGTTCCGCGCCCCATATCTGGACTTCGTTATCGTAGATGGGTATATTGAAAGCCGTATCGAACGATGTCTTTCCCACGGTCTGGAACGACCAGTCGTTTGACGGATTCCAATAAGCGGAGTCCGTGTATCCGGGAAGCGAGATGTTGAACGATGCCTCCCGTTGATACGATACCTGAGAGCTGGGGTAAAGAGAATCATTGTAATACGAAATTTCGAAGTAATAAATGCTATCCGACCCGTTATACGGCGTCAGCGGGGAGATCTTCGCGTTGCCCGCGAGATAACCCGGCGCCACGATAATGCTGTCCACGGGGATGCCGCCGGCAATCTCCCTGCTTAAATTAACAAAATACTTGTACGACAGCGTATGGCACGTGCGTGCGGGCTCGTTGGTATTGTTGTAGATGAAGGCGTCGATGTCAACGGAAATCGGGCCGGACCAGACAACTTTGGCCAGAAGGCAGAACTGCTCGGTCGGCGTATCTTTGGGCGGGAACTGCGCGAGCGGCGTTCCACCGTATTCATTGTACAATCGAGCAAGCGCGCCCGTAAAAGCCGCATTGTAGTCGTCGGCCACTTCGTTTTCAACATAATTGCTCCGCTGATCCATGTACCCGTCGGTGTCATCCGGTCCCCCTGCAAGCGCCCCGTACAGCGTATGGATGCTTGCCTGGGTATCGTTCGCCGACCCCGGGTAGGTGCCATCCGCCGTCCGGTGGTGTTCGTGCGTCGGCGGATTAACGCCGAATCCCCCCTCCAGCGACCGATGAAGCGGATTGCTGCCGAGCATATAATTGATCTGGTTTACCGCGAATGTATGGTATCGGTTTTTTACCGCCGTGTCGGCGATAAAATCGCTGTAGACAAGCGCACAGAACGCCGTGGCGGCCGCATAGCGGCACGACCCCCAACCGGTGACCCATGCAAGCCCGCCGGGAGTATAGGTGATTTTGTCGCCATTCACGCCAACGGACCAGTAATCGAGCCAATTCTGGCAATCGGTTTCGATGGCCGAAGAGCCGGTGAGTTTGGACAGGAGCACCATGGCGCCATATCTTTTATCGTCCCAGCAGAGGGTCCATGTATCAAATCCCCCGGCAAAAACGCTGTCGTAATAGGTTTCGGCTTTGGTAAGATAGGAGCTGTCGCCGCAGGCCTTGAAGAGCCATGTGGCGCCCCACACGAGTTCGTCAACGTACCCGCTGGAAGGGTAAAAGTTGGCGCCCGGTATCGAGTTGCTGTAAATACCGCGGTATTTGTCGGCAAACGAGTAGATCTGCTTCGCGTGCGTAAGACAGGTGTCGGCATAGGCGGAATCCGTCGGCTGAA
>Ga0187862_10006199_pt1 | contig 10885 bp, 10 predicted proteins | sample June2016WEW_10_1_FD_133003 | JGI IMG/M metagenome (GOLD analysis project Ga0187862, IMG submission 133003) | Peatland microbial communities from SPRUCE experiment site at the Marcell Experimental Forest, Minnesota, USA - June2016WEW_10_150 | ecosystem: Environmental > Terrestrial > Soil >...
CGCACCGTTTCTGATCGCGACACTGCTGTTGGCGCTTGCCGGAATCCTCGCCCTGTGGGTGACACGGACGCGCCCATAGTCGGGTCGACTGCGGCTCACCGCCCGATCGGCAGCGATGTTCACGCCGGCCGCATGAACTCCTGGAGTTTGCCGCTGCGGAAATCGTAGATCTTTCCGGTTTCGGAAAAGCTCGGCAGGCACAGATCGAGGATTTTTTCCGCCACCTGTTCCGGTGTCGGCAACGTCATCGGGTCTTCGCCCGGCATGACCATCGCGCGCATGCGAGTGCGGGTCGCGCCGGGACTGAACAGATTGACGCGCACCGATGTCGAGCTCGTTTCCGCCGCGTAGGTTCGCACCAGCACATCAAGGGCTGCTTTCGACACCGAATAGGGAGCCCAATAAGCGCAGGCGAGCGTGGCGATGCCCGATGTGACAAAGACGGCGCGGCCGGCGTCGGAGCGCTTCAGCAACGGGTCCATAGCGCGGATGAGATGCCAATTGGCGGTGACGTTGACCGCCATCGTGTCGTCCCATGCTTTCGGCTCGATGTGATCGAGCGGGGAAGGCACGCCCGCCATCCCGGCATTGCCGACGAGCACATCGAGCCGCCCGTAACGCTCATTCAGCGCGGTGGCGAGCCGATAGAGGCCGCTGTAATCGCGTATGTCGACCGGGGTCAGCGTTGCGGAGCCGCCCGCGGCACGAATGGCATCGTCGAGTTCCTCGAGACCGCCGACCGTGCGCGCCACCGCGACCACATGCGCGCCGGCGCGCCCCAGGGCGAGCGCCGTCGCGTAACCGATGCCCCGCGAGGCGCCGGTAACGAGCGCGACCCGATCGGCGAGCGGTAGAGACATCCCTCAGCTCGCCTCGGCGAGCAGGGAGAGTTGATGGGGCGGGGCGTCCTGCGCGGTGCGGTCGGTGAGCGGCGTCGGATATTCGCCGGTGAAGCAATGGTCAGTGAATTGCGGACGCACCGGATCGCGCGCCTTTTCACCCATCGCACGGTAGATGCCTTCAACCGAAAGGAACGCTAGTGAATCGGCGCCGATAAATTTGCGCATGCCCTCAAGGTCGTGGGTCGCCGCCAGGAGCTTGTCCTGCTCGGGCGTGTCGATGCCGTAATAATCCGGATGGGTGATCGGCGGCGAGGCGATGCGGAAATGCACTTCGCGGGCGCCCGCGTCGCGCATCATCTGCACGATCTTCACCGACGTCGTGCCGCGCACGATCGAGTCGTCGATCAGCACGATGCTCTTGCCATTGGCCACGACGCGGTTGGCGCTGTGCTTGAGACGAACACCAAGCTGGCGGATCTGTTGGGTCGGCTCAATGAAGGTGCGCCCGACATAATGGTTGCGGATGATGCCGAGCTCGTAGGGAATGCCGGATGCTTGCGCGTATCCGATTGCCGCGGGTACGCCGGAATCGGGAACCGGGATCACGACGTCGGCCGCGGCCGGCGCCTCGCGCGCGAGTTCTTGCCCGCAATTCTTGCGCACGTCGTAGACGCTGCGGCCGCCGACAATCGAGTCAGGCCGGGCGAAATAAACATATTCGAAAATGCAGGGACGCGGCGGCACCGGGACGAACGGCTTGTGCGAATGGGCGCCTTCCTCGTCGAACACGAGAACTTCGCCGTTCTCCACATCACGCACATAATGCGCGCCAATGATATCCAGCGCACACGTCTCGGAGGCGAGAATGGGGCAGCCGTCCAGTTGGCCGAGCACCAGTGGCCGAATGCCCAAGGGATCACGGGCGCCGATCAGCTTCTTGTTGGTCAGGCCGACGAAGGCATAAGAGCCTTCGAGCATACGCAGCCCCTCGATGAAGCGATCGACAAAACGGTTGCGGTGCGAGCGCGCCACTAGATGGAGGATCACTTCCGTGTCGGTCGTCGATTGCATCATGGCGCCTTCGCGCACCAGCTCGCGGCGCAATGTCAGGCCGTTGGTGAGATTGCCGTTATGCCCGACGGCAAAGCCGCCGGCATTGAGCTCGGCGAATAGCGGTTGCACGTTGCGCAGAATAGTCTCGCCGGTAGTCGAATAGCGCACGTGGCCGACCGCGACATTGCCCGGCAGGCGATCGATCACCTCGCGGCCTGAAAAGGCGTCGCCGACGAGCCCAAGGCGCCGCTCCAAGTGAAATCGCTTGCCGTCGAAGGAGACGATGCCGGCGGCTTCCTGGCCACGATGCTGAAGGGCATGCAGACCGAGCGCGGTGATCGCGGCGGCGTCGGGATGGCCGAAGATGCCGAATACGCCGCACTCTTCGTGCAGCCGGTCTCCGTCAAGGTCGAGATGAGCAGGTTCTGTCATGGCCTAGGCCCGCGATCCTCTCAATGCATGATTCTCCTGGCCTCAAGCAATTGCTGCATCCCGGTGCGGCTCGAATTGTTATAGCCCGCGTCCGCACCGCCGACGGCGGGCTTGTCGCGTTCGCTGTGCCGATCCGGCGCGCTTTCCGGCGTTTCGGTGTCTTCCGGGCGTGGCCGTTTCAGCTTCTTCAAGATGGTGCTTTCCGGGTCCTCCGGCAACATCGACATGAGCCATTGCCCGGTCCCGGTCAGGACGACCCGCGATTTAGCGCTTTTCACCCATTCCGGCTGGCTACGATCGGGAACGAGCCAGTTGAAGAACATGAATGCCACGACGACGATGACGAGTCCGCGCGCGAGCCCAAACAAAAAGCCAAGCGTGCGATCGAGCGCGCCCACACGGCTGTCGAGTACCATGTCGGAGAGCCTGACCGTCAGAACCGAGACCACGAGCAGCGTCAGCAGGAATACGCCGCCGATCACGGCCACGGCGGCGACGATGTCGTTATTGAAATACTGCTTGGCGACCGGCAGAAGCTTGGAATACGCGTAAAGCGTCGCGCCGGCGGCCAGCACCCAGGCGATGATCGAGAGTATCTCGCGCATGAAGCCGCGCACCATGGCGAGCAGCCCTGAAACCAGCATGACGAGGATGAGTACGATGTCGAGCAGCGTAATCGGCATGTTGTGCTGGTCCGCTCGCTAGTCCCGCCTTATTCGGCCGCGTGCGCAGGTGGCTCGGAGGTAGAGGTCCGCCGCGTGTATAGCTGGACCGTGCGGCCCCGTCACCCGCCTTGTCGTACGCTCAATCGGATCACTCGATATCGGCCAAGATCATCGGCTGATATCTCGCATACACGCGTCTTTAACCCAGTTTTCGGAGGCTTCACACGCCGGTGAAACGAGCTCCGGAGATCGGTGCCCTTTGTGCGGTGGCGGCTCAACCAGTCTAATTGTCCTGTCGGCCGACGCGCCGCAGCGGCGGCACGCCGTCCCGGGCAATATCGGCAACCAGGTCGGCAAGCGTGCCGATGGTCGCGAGCGCGAAGCCCTCGGGAGCTTCGTTGCGCGCGGCTTCCGGGACAATCGCTCTGGCGAAGCCGAGCTTCTGCGCTTCCTTGAGCCGCGCAGAAGTTTGCGCCACGGGCCGCACCGCACCTGACAGCGACACTTCGCCGAAATAGACCGCATCCGCGGGCAGCGGCGCGTGGGCAAGTGAAGACACCAAGGCGGCGGCGGCGGCGACGTCGGCCGCCGGCTCCTGAATGCGCAGGCCGCCGGCGACATTGAGATAGACGTCGTGGCCTGAGAGGCGAACCCCGCAATGCGCCTCGAGGACCGCAAGTATCATTGACAGCCGGCTCGGGTCCCAGCCGACGACTGCGCGTCGCGGCGTGCCGAGCGAGGTCGGCGCGACCAGCGCCTGAATTTCCACTAGCAGCGGGCGCGTTCCTTCAATCCCGGCGAAGACGGCGGTGCCCGCACTGCCGAGTTCACGTTCGGAAAGGAACAGCTCGGAGGGATTGGCGATTTCGTGCAATCCGGCACCGGTCATCTCGAACACACCGATCTCATCGGTAGGACCGAAGCGGTTCTTGATAGCGCGCAGGATGCGGAATTGCTGGGAGCCTTCGCCTTCAAACGACAGCACCGCGTCGACCATGTGCTCGACAACGCGCGGCCCGGCGATTTGTCCATCCTTAGTGACGTGGCCGACCAGAATCACGGCAGCGCCGGTGCGCTTCGCGAAACGAATGAGCTCGCCGGCCGATCCGCGCACTTGCGTGACCGTGCCGGGGGCGGACTCGACGGATTGGGTCCACATGGTCTGGATCGAATCGATCACCAGAAGCTGCGGCGGCCGCGCCTGGGACAGCGTCGCCACGATGTCCTCGACCGAGGTTTCGGCGGCGAGCTCGACGGCCGCATCGCTAAGGCCGAGCCGGTCGGCGCGCAGCCGCACCTGGGCGACGGCTTCCTCGCCGGAGATATACACCGCGCGATGACCGTGGCGCGCGAAGGCGGCGGCGACTTCGATCAACAGCGTCGATTTGCCGATGCCCGGATCGCCGCCAAGCAGCAGTACCGAGCCGTGCACCAGGCCGCCGCCGGTCACGCGGTCGAATTCGGCGACGCCGGAAGCAAGGCGCGGCGCTTCGAGCGTTTGGCCCCCGAGCGGCTCGATGACAAACAGGCGTCCTTTGCGCGAGGAACGTGTCGGCGTTGCCGCCCCTTCCTCTACAAGCGTGTTCCACGAGCCGCAGGCATCGCAGCGGCCAGACCAGCGCGCATAGGCTGCGCCACAACTCTGACAGACGAAGTTCGGTGCGCGCGCGGCCATCTCAACCGCCCTCAGCCGCCCCGATAGACGAGATGGCAACGCGCCCCGAGCCGCACGAGGATTTCATAGCCGATGGTGCCGGCCGATACTGCGACCTCGTCGACAGAGATGTTCTCGCCGATGAAGGTCGCGCTATCGCCGCGGCGAACCGGCCCATCCGCGAGATCGGTAACGTCGACGCAAACCAGATCCATCGAAATGTGACCGGCGATTGGACAGCGTTTCCCGACGACGATCGCTGTGCCGCCGGCCTTGCGGTCGGTTCCGCTTGCGGCGCGCAACAGCCCATCGGCGTAGCCGAGCGCGACGACGGCGATGCGCGAGGCATGCTTTGCCTTCCAAGCGGCGCCATAGCCGACGGTTTCGCCTTGCTCCACTTTGCGCACCTGCAGGATGCGCCCGGTCAGCTCGACGGTGCTGCGCATCGGATTGGCGCGGCCCGGCGTGGGATTGATGCCATAGAGCGCGGCGCCCGGCCTTGCCATATCGAAATACGCCGAATTGCCGAGGAATATCCCCGAGGAATTGGCGAGCGAGGCGGGGACGCCATGATAGAGCATGCGCAGTTCGCGAAAGAGCCGGATTTGGCTGGCGTTGAGCGGGTGATCGGCGATTTCCGCGCAGGCGAGGTGACTCATTAACAGTGTGATGCCGTGATTCTCGCTCTGCACCCGGAGCGCCAGCGCCGCAGCTTCGTCGGCCGAGACGCCGAGCCGGTTCATGCCGGTGTCCACGTGGATGGCCGCGCCTCCGCGCCAGTTCTGGGCCGAGACGAAGGCGTCCCACTCCGCCAGCTCGGCCGTGCTGTTGATCACGGGCTGTGCATTGAGTTCGGCAAACGCCATTCCCGCTTCAGGCACAAAACCATTGAGCACATAGATGGTGGCTTCGCGCGCCCGCGCACGCACGCGGCGTGCCTCGGCAATGTCGGCCACGAAAAAGGTCTTGCAGCCAGCCTTTGCGAGCTTCGAGGTCACCGCTTCGAGACCGAGGCCATAGGCATTGGCCTTGACCACGGCGGCGCATTCGGCGGTGAGGAGTTTATGCGCCAGCGTCCGCCAGTTAGCCTCGACGGCATCAAGGTCGATAGTGAGCGTGCCGCCGGTCTCCAGGTCCGCGAGCGGGTCGGCCGATTCGGGCAGCGGTTCTGCGAATGCCATACCTGCGTTATGACGGCGGTCGCGGCGGCGGTAAAGGAGGGGGAGGGAAGGGCGGCCTAAAAACTCGACCGATGCGCGGAATCGAGATTGGCGAAGCGCGTGACCGCCGCGTCGAACTGTAATTCGACCGTCCCCGTCGGGCCGTGGCGCTGCTTGCCGATGATCACCTCAGCCTTGCCTTCCACGCGATTGCCTTCGGCCAGCCATTCGTCGAATTTTTCCCGGTTCGATTCCATCGGCTTGCGCATCTGGTGGTAATATTCCTCGCGGAACACGAACAGCACCACATCGGCGTCCTGTTCGATCGAGCCGGACTCACGCAAATCCGAAAGCTGCGGCCTCTTGTCCTCTCGCGACTCGACCTGCCGTGACAATTGCGAGAGCGCAAGGATGGGAATGTTGAGCTCCTTGGCAAGCGCCTTGAGCCGGGTAGTGATCTCGGTGATCTCCTGCACGCGATTTTCGCTGGAGCGGCGGGTCGATCCTTGCAGGAGCTGAATGTAATCGATCACCAGAAGATCGAGGCCGCGTTGCCGCTTGAGCCGGCGCGCGCGGGCAGCCAATTGCCCGATCGAAAGACCGCCGGTTTCGTCGACGTAGAACGGCAAGCTCTGTAGTTCGATCGAGACGTCCTTGATTTTCTCGAACTCGGCTTCGTCGATGACGCCACGGCGGATCTTGTTCGACGGTATTCCGGTCTGCTCGGAGATGATGCGAGTGGCGAGCTGTTCGGCCGACATTTCCAGCGAGAAAAAGCCGACAATGCCGCCATTGACCGTTGCCGTGTGGCCGTCGCTTTTCACCTCGCCCGCCCACGCCTTGGCGACGTTGTAGGCGATATTGGTGGCAAGTGCGGTCTTACCCATGCCCGGGCGGCCGGCGAGGATGATCAGGTCCGAGGGCTGCAGACCTCCCATGCGGGAGTCGAGGTCGGTCAGCGCGGTCGCCAGCCCGGAAAGGCTGCCGTCGCGCTGATAAGCACGCGCCGCCATGTCGACTGCCGTGGTGAGCGCCTGGGCGAAACGCTGGAAGCCGCTCTCATAACGGCCCGTTTCGGCCAGCTCGAACAGCTTGCGCTCGGCCTCTTCGATGTGGCTCTTGGGCGTTGCGTCGACGGGCGCGTCGTAGGCGAGATTGACCATGTCTTCGCCGATGTTGATCAGATCGCGGCGGATCGACAGATCGTAGACCGTGCGGCCGTAATCCTCGGCGTTGATGATGGTCGTCGCCTCGGCGGCAAGCCGAGCAAGATACTGATTGACCGTGAGCCCGGCGATATCGAGGTCCACCGGTAGGAACGTCTTGAGCGTGACCGGCGTGGCCAGCTTTCCGGCGCGGATAAGTCCGCCGGCAAGCTCGAAAATGCGCTGATGGATACCTTCGAGGAAGTGCTTGGGCTCGAGGAAATCGGAAATGCGATAGAACGCTTCGTTATTGACCAGAATTGCGCCCAGCAGCGCCTGTTCGGCCTCGATGTTGTGCGGCGGCGCGCGGAACATCGGCTCCGCGGGTGCCATCTTGCGTGCGGTCGAATCGAATGCTGCCATGGTCCCAATCAGGGGATTTGCATGTGGCCGATTTGCGGTCACTCAACATCGCGGATCACTCAACGACGGCGTCACTGTCGAAACTCGCACCGTTGCACTTAACCACGAGGACATCGTCGATAGTCGAGCAACGGCGCGTTGGGAAATGCTCATTGCGGCTTTCCCCGCTACTCACTGTGTGCCGCCAAGCCGCCGTTGACAGGCGCGAATGACTCTTGACGTGCCCGTTCCGGCAGCGCCGTGTTACCCGCGCTATTCGCCGGCGAGTCGAAGCGGCTCGGAATAGCCCGATTCGATCGCACGCAACCGCGCTTCCTCGCGCCCAATATAGTCGCGCGTGTGCGGCACGACGCCCTTTCGCTTCGCCATCTGGATCTGGAACACCACCATATCGCTCTCGCGAAACGCCATTTCCGAGGACGCCAGATAGAATTCCCACATGCGCACGAAGCGCGCATCGTAGAGCCGCTCGCCGTCTTCGCGATGCGCGAGGAAACGCTCGCGCCAGGCCTTGAGGGTCTCGGCGTAGTGGAGTTGCAGGATTTCGACGTCGGTGACGACGAGCCGCGCGCGCTGGATCGCAGGCAGCACCTCGGAGAGTGCGGGGATGTAGCCGCCCGGAAAAATGTATTTGGCGATCCAGGGATTGGTGACGCTCGGCGAACCGCTGCGGCCGATTGTGTGCATGACAAAGACGCCGTTGTCGTCGAGCAGTTGGGCGCACTTGCGGAAATACCTGTCGTAGAAGCCGACGCCGACATGCTCGAACATGCCGACCGACACGATGCGATCAAAGCGACCGGCGACGTGGCGATAATCCTCGAGCCGGAAAACCGCGTCCGGCGTCCGGCCGCGTTCATGCGCGCGCTGCTGCGCCCGCGCGAACTGCTCCTGCGACAGCGTGATGCCGGTCACCCGCGCGCCGGCAATCTCGGCGAGGTAGAGGGCGAGGCCGCCCCAGCCGCATCCAATATCGAGCACCGTGGCGCCGGGTTCGGGTCGAAGCTTCGCGGCCAGGTGGCGCCGCTTGGCGAGCTGTGCATCATCGAGCGACTGGTCCGGAGTCTCAAAATAGGCGCAGCTATATTGCTGGTCGGCATCGAGGAAGAGCTGGTAGAGCCTGCCGTCGAGGTCGTAGTGGTGCGCCACATTGCGCCGCGACCGGGATGGCGGATTGAACTGTTGGATGCGCCGGATCAAATAACGTCCGAACCGCGACGGCAGCGCCCATCTGGGTGGGGCGATGTGCTCTTGTCGCAGCAGGATTTCCAGCACGTCCGCGATCGAGCCTTGCTCGATGACGAAGGTGCCGTCCATGTAGGCTTCGCCCAGACGGAGCTCTGGATTGAACAAAACCGAGCGCTGGGCTTTTGCGCTGGTGAAGCGCACGGCCGCCGGCGGGCCGCTGCCATCGCCGAAAGTGTACATCTTGCCGGCCGCCGTCGTGACCGTCAGCGACCCGTGGCGGATAAACCGCCGCAAGAATATCGATAGCAGCCAGTCCAAGATTGCCTCCACGCACTTCTTACGCTCGCCGCACCAAACGGGAGAGGCGACGCTTTGTTAAGGCTTGGCCTCCACGATCCAGGTCTCGGCTATGGTCGTAGGCTGCAGGCTTTCCCCTTGCCGTCATTAAAACAAAATCCTCGTTGACCAGCAATGCGGACGACGAGGGTCGCCTCCTTTCGAAGAGGCCAGCTAGACGCCACTCACGTTTGGCCGGTTTTTGGGGTAAGGAATGACCCGTTAAGCGGCGGTGATTTGAGGAGTTTGAGGGTGACCCGGGGTTTTGGGCCCACAATTGGCCTGCTTGCAGCGTTGGCGCCGGCAGTGGCGCACGCTCAGACCAATCTCGACCAGGGCAAGTCGGCGTCGCAAATCTTTTCGGCCGCCTGCGTCGAATGCCACAAGGCGCCGCACGGGCTCGCTAAAGGCAAAAGTGCCGCCTCCGTGGCGGATTTCTTGCGCGAACATTACACCACGAGCCGCGACCAAGCGGCGGCGCTTGCGGCATATGTGGTGGGCGGTCGCGACATCGTTGCGGCACCGGCGCCGGGCAAGAAGCCGCCGGCAGAGAGTCCCAAGACTCCGGCCTCGGCAGAAGAGCCGAAACCACCGAAACATCAGGCCCAGAAACCGCCAAAGCCGGGCGAGGGCACGTCCGCCAACGCTAAGCCGCAGCGGCCGACGGACGCCGACGCCAAGCCCAAGGAAGAAGCGAGCCCTGGCGAGGTGCCAAGCGCGCTCAACCCAATTATACGGCCCGAGAGGGGGCCGCACGAGCGGCCGGCTACGGCCACCCGAAACCGCCGTAAAGAGCAGCAAACTCCAGAGGCCCCGCAAGAGCCTGCCGCGGTCGCCCATGCGCCTGCCGCGGTTGTCGTCGAGCCGGCTCGCCCCGAGGCGCCGCCCCCAGAAGCGGCCCCGAATCCGACGCCGAGCGCTGCCGCGCCAACGGATTCTGCGTCCGGCGAATCCGGCGACAACGCGCCGGTGCCGCGCGACAACATTCCCGACTGAAGCGTCGATTAGTTCTTGTCAGCCGAATCAGGGCTTTCGGCCGGTTCGCCATCTTCGCGGGCCAGCGCCGATTCCGCAGCCGCGGGCTCGAAGAACGCTTCCGCAGCGAGCACCGCGGCTTCTTCCGCCGTCTGCTCTTCGCGCAACCGGCTGACATCCTCGCCACGCTCGACGCGTGCTGCTTCGTCGGCGTTGCGGGCGACAACGATGTTGATCGACGTCTCGATCTCGGGATGCAGCGCGAGCGGCACGCTATGCCGGCCAATCGTCTTGATCGGCGCGTTGAGCGCGATCTGGCTGCGGCTTACGTTGTAGCCGCCGGCCGCGAGAATGCCGACGAGGTCGCGTGGCGAAACCGATCCGAACAGCTGACCTGCTTCCGAGGCTTGGCGCAGAACGGTGAAGCTCTTGCCGTCAAGCTTCGCCGCGATTTCACCCGCCTCGCCCTTAAGCGTGAGCGAACGCGCTTCGAGGTCGCTCTTCATCGTCTCAAAGCGCGTACGGTTCTCGGTCGTCGCGCGCAGTGCCTTGGCGCGCGGCAGCAGGAAATTACGGGCGAAGCCGTCCTTGACGCGCACCACTTCGCCCATCTGCCCCAGTCTCGGCACCCGTTCGAGCAAGATCACTTCCATCTCGATCTCCCCTTGCTCAGCGGATCACGTAGGGTAGCAGCCCAAGGAAGCGCGCGCGCTTGATCGCTTGGGCGAGTTCGCGTTGCTTCTTTGCCGAGACTGCCGTGATGCGGCTTGGAACAATCTTGCCGCGCTCCGACACGAACCGCTGCAGCAACTTGACGTCCTTGTAATCGATCTTCGGCGCGTTGGCGCCCGAGAATGGGCAGCTCTTGCGGCGGCGGAAGAACGGTCGGCGTCCGCCCGCGCCTTGCGGTGACATTGCCATGCTCATTCCTCCGTCGGCGTCATTGCCGTTTCAGGTTCGTCAGCGCCCTCGCGCGGCCGCCGGTCGCGCGGACGGTCGCCGCGATCGCCGC
>Ga0187862_10006201_pt1 | contig 10884 bp, 8 predicted proteins | sample June2016WEW_10_1_FD_133003 | JGI IMG/M metagenome (GOLD analysis project Ga0187862, IMG submission 133003) | Peatland microbial communities from SPRUCE experiment site at the Marcell Experimental Forest, Minnesota, USA - June2016WEW_10_150 | ecosystem: Environmental > Terrestrial > Soil >...
GCACCGGCAAAACTCTTCTTGCCCGGGCCATCGCGGGTGAAGCAGGGGTCCCCTTTTTCTCGATAAGCGGCTCGGATTTCGTCGAAATGTTCGTTGGCGTCGGTGCATCGCGTGTGCGCGACCTGTTCCTTCAGGGCAAAAAAAATGCCCCCTGCATCATCTTTATTGACGAGATCGACGCTGTGGGAAGGCATCGAGGCGCAGGCCTTGGCGGTGGGCATGATGAGCGCGAACAGACTCTCAATCAGCTCCTGGTCGAAATGGACGGCTTTGAGTCCAACGAGGGCGTGATTCTGATTGCCGCGACCAACAGGCCCGACGTTCTCGACCCAGCCCTGCTTCGCCCGGGAAGATTCGACAGGCAGGTCGTAGTCCCGGTGCCCGATATCAGGGGCAGGGAAGGCATCCTTAAAGTCCATTGTGCCGCTAAACCGCTTGCTCCCGACGTGGACATTCAGACCCTGGCCAAGGGTACGCCTGGATTTTCCGGGGCCGACCTGGAAAACCTGGTCAATGAGGCGGCACTTCTGGCCGCCCGCAGAAACAGGGACCTTATCGCAATGTGCGACTTCGAGGAAGCCAAGGATAAGGTCATGATGGGGCTCGAGAGAAAGAGCATGATCCTGAGCGACGAGGAAAAGAGCATCACGGCCTATCATGAAGCCGGACACGCTCTGGTCGCAAGGCTGCTTCCCGGAGCAGACCCGCTCCACAAGGTCACCATCATCCCGCGCGGACGTGCCCTCGGACTTACCCAGCAGTTGCCCCAGGATGACCGCCACACCTATCCCAGGGACTTCCTGCTCGACAGCATAGCCATTCTCATGGGAGGTCGCGTTGCCGAGGAGATTTCATTCAATATGAATACCACCGGGGCGGCCAATGACATCGAACGGGCGACTCAGATCGCGCGGCGCATGGTTTGCGAATGGGGAATGAGCGAAAAGATGGGACCTGTCAGTTTCGGCAGGCGCGACGAACAACCTTTTCTTGGCCGAGAGCTTGGCCACCAGAGGGATTTCAGTGAACAGACCGCACTCGATATAGATAGGGAAGTTCGGCGAATAGTCGATGAGAATTATCAGCGTTCCCGGCATCTTCTCACCCAACACGACGGTCTGCTCGCAAAGATCGCACAATCTCTGCTGGACCGCGAGACACTGGATCTAAAAGATGTCGACGCGATCATAAACGAGATTGAACCCGGCCTTCTGTCTTCTCTTAAGGTGAAAAGCCGGACCTATAACATCAAACCCGTCTCGTGCGAGGTTGAAAGCGCGGTCACGGCTTCGGCCCCGGAACCCGGGAGCGAGCAGATAATTGTAGAGAAAATACCGGATCATGTTTCTTCGGCCGCAGACGCAGATGGTCATGATGAGGCCGAAACGCCCGTGAACCCGGCTCCGGGCAGCACTAAAACAAATTAGTTAGTGCGGTGTCAATCTTTGATTGTCCAATTCGGCCGTTCTCATGTCCAGTTCTTTAAGATGTTCGGCAAGATGTCCGCTTGGCTGTATGGTGTTGTGTCCCATGACGCGCCTCCCCTGATCAAATCCAGAAGCATCTGGTCGATCAGGTCGAAAAGCGCTCCGCAAAAACCGCCGTGGTTCATTTTTTTCCCAAAGAGCGTGTTGCGGAGATGATCGACCTTTTCATTTACTTTTCCGGTCTTGCTGACCGTCCCCATCCCTGCAGCGATCTTTTCTTCAAAAAGCAACCGCTTTGCCAGAACGCAGAATTCCAGAGTTTTTTCTTCCAGCTCTTTAGTTCTCTCGGGCCAGTTTGCACCGCAGACAGCCGGCTCCAACCCTGACGACTCGGCCGCTAATTTCTGTTCCAGGTCCGCCATATAGCAAAGCGCTATGTATAGGGTACCATACTCAAGACCGCGTATACCCCGCCTCCAGTTGAGCAGCCACGGCTTTCTCCAGTTCCAGAGCCGGTTGGCCTCTCCAAAGGCGATGAGGTCCGCAGCGGCTTGCTTTGCCTTCGAAATCCCCGACGCCGGATACTGGGTGTCCGATGGCGCCGCGCTTCGCTCCTGCCGGGTGAGGTGTGATGAACCCCGCTTCGCTCCCATGGGAAGAGGCGAACTGTTCACGCTTTTCTCGCCATCATGGTCAAGGTTGCAGGAGCACGCCTTGCGCGCGAAGAAATTTTCGAAACAATTGGCGGAAACACCGGAAATATCGGAAAGATAGTTCAGTATATTGAAAAAAAGCCGGTTCCCCCAAACATCGCCGGGGGTTTCGAGATGAGCGTATGAAAGGACCAGCCGGCCCTTTCCCTTCTCAATTTCGATTATTGCCGGATGGCCTTTGATCCGCTCCGGGTCAAGGTTGATTCCGTAGGCTTCCTCCAGTTCCTCCCAGCCGGCGCTTTCGCCTGCGTCGCCTACTCGCAGGTCCGCGACCTGAAAGCCAACTCCCGGGTCAGCGTATGAGGCCAGGCAGGCGGCCTGGCAACCGGCATCCAGCCGGAACTGAGAGGGCCACCAGACTGAAACGGGAATCCGGACCGGAATGTTCTCCCAGGCGGGATGCGAAAGTGCGCCGCAGATATGAATCTCGCCGCTTGCGCTCGGAAGACGTTCAGACAGGGGCATCCTGCGAATCGGCGTAAGGTAAAGGGCTGGAGGGCTCGAAAGGGCCAGCCCGGCGCCCCCGCAGAATCCGACATAAGACCCGCCTTCGTCGATGAACCCGGCTATCTTTAGTCTGCCCGTTTCTCCAAGCGCGCGCACTTTATGGGCCGCCCACCCGCCCGGCACGATCAGAATTCGAAATGCGTCAAGGCAGCCCTCGCAAATCTCCGATGCGCTTACCAACCGAAATGGGACCTCCAGCACTGACAGCGTATCCACGCAAAGAAGCCCCCATACGAGCGACTGGGTCCACAAGACCGCTACGGGAGGGCCGGCCCAGCCGGAAGCCCCTGAAGAATCAGCTTTTTTCATCTTACTTAGTCTCGTGACAACTGCGCTAAACCGTAGGTGTTCACCTCAGAGACGGGACATGGTCTGGACAAGAATAGTTTTCTCCCCAGCCTGTCCACGAGCATTTCTCCGCCGCCGCCACCGAAGGTAGCGGCGGGTCAGGATCGTCAATCCTGGCTGGCGGTCCCACCGCCTTTGAGCGCCCCGGATTTCTTGATCATGGCGAGTCCTCCCTGGACGTTTACCGTATTGTGAATTCCCGCCCGATCCAGTTGACGCATTGCTTCATAGGAGCGCCCCCCGGCATTGCACACCAAAAGAAGCCGCTTGTCCCTCGGGACCTCATCCATTCTTCTGTTCAGGGTCTCCTGGGGAATATTGAGCCAACGGTCTCCATAGCGCTCTACGAACGGGGCCGCATTGGCGGGCCCGTTTACATCGAGGCAGAGGCAGTCCGCGCTTTCCTCAAGGAGAAAACACCTCTCGAACTCATCAGGTTTCATCGGCCGGTTTAAACCATCCAGGGTGTTCTCCGCCGTATTGCCTGCCGCATTGACTATATCGAGGGCCGCAGCAAAAGGGGGAGAGTAGGCTATTTCGAGATTCGAAACATCTTCGATCGTAGGTTTGAATGGAAGAATGGCTGCAATCGCGTTTATCCGGCCGATGACTGCATCGCCGTTTGCGCCCACGGCCTGTGCTCCAAGAATGCGCCGCGTCTTTCGGTCGACCGTGAGTTGGAAATAGATAAGGTCCTGGGTCGGATAGAAGTGCGCCCTGTCGGCCTGGACAACCAGCACCGGCTCGGCCTGGAAACCGTTCTTCAGCGCCGATTGGGGCGTTATGCCCGCAGAAGCGACGGCCAGATCGAAAATCTTTATCGCAAAACTGCCCACCGTGCCATCGAACCTTGCGGCCCCACCCGCAAGGTTGGTCCCGATTATCCTCCCCTGCCGGTTTGCAAGGGAACCCTGGGGAAAGTAGACCGGCTTTCCGGTGACGAGGTGCAGGATTTCTATGCAGTCGCCACCAGCGTAAATTTCCGGGTCGGAAGTCTGAAGCAGCCGGTTAACCACTATCGCCCCTGAAGGCGCTACAAGAAGCCCGGCGCTCCGGGCAAGCTCCGAGTTGGGGCGCACACCTGCGGCCGTGATCACCAGGTCGGCCTGGATGCTCCCATCGGACATTTTCACTTCAAAGCCGCATTCCGCCCCGGGCGCATAACTCTCGCGGGAGCCGCCCGAAGCCGAAGGCCTCGGGCAAGTCGGCCGTGGCGCCTCGCCACCCACCGCCCGGATTTCGACCACTCTGCGTCCAAGATGGAGCTGAACGCCTTTTTCTTCCAAATGGGCCCGGATGATGCCGGCAAGCGAGCGGTCGAGAATTCCGGGCAACACCTGGTCTTCTATCTCTACCAGGTGAGTCTCGATCCCCCAGAGGTCGCCAAGCGCCTCGGCCATCTCGCAGCCAATTGCCCCGGCGCCTACGATTACAGCCCTGTCCACCTTCCCGCGCGAAATTCTGTCCTTCACGGCGATTGCGGAGTGAAGGTCTGAAACCGAAGTCACCCCGGGCAGGTCGATGCCCGGAATCGGTGGCCTATTCGGTGTGCTTCCGGTTGCTATCACCAGCCGGTCGTACGGGAGGTCTTCCTCACTCCCCGAGGCCAAATCCAGGACCCGCACTTTCCTGTTTGCCCGGTCGATTGCGAGCGCCCGCGTGCGTGTCCTTACCCGGACGTCCTTTGCGTCCTGAAAAAACTGGGGGGTCCTCTGCATGTGGAAGCTCGTGCTCATCAATTCCTGCACGCTGCTTATATCTCCCGAAATGAAATAAGGGATTCCACAACCCCCGTAAGCAATGTATTCGTCTTGATCGATTATAACCACGTCGGCGTCAGGTTCGAGCCTTTTGAGGCGGCATGCCGCCTTCGGCCCAAGAGCAACGCCTCCGATTATCACCACACGTTTTGCACTCATAAGCTTTTTCCCCCGATCCTCAGGCGCCGCCGAAGTTTTGAGTGCCCATCCCGGCCGGCGGTCCAACCGGCGCCGGGTCGGGGCAGGCAAGATCTCGACCCTCTGCGAGGTTATTTTTCAATCCTGTCAAAAAGATTTTGACTTTCTCTCCGTGCCCTGTCGATGGCCAGTTCTCTCCCTGGCCTGTCCACCACCAGTCTCCGCCGCCACCGAAGGTAGCGGCGAGTCAGGATCGTCAATCCCGGCTGGCGGTCCAACCGCCCTCAGTCGTTTCCGAAACCACGGATGGCCCCGCAGTCCGGACATGTCCACTGAATTCCGTTACAGGTCATTCCCCAGAAATTTTCTTCCATGCAATTAGAACAGATCATGAACCCGCATGGACAGGTCCAGCAAAAACTCTGCTCCTGCGAGCAGGCACTGCAAATATACTTTTCCGGCCGCCGCCATCTTCCCTTTCGCCCGGATTTTTCCAAACCGCTCATTCTTGCCTCGTATGACAGACTTGTTAACGACATTAAGCGATCGTTTGGTGAAATGCTCTGCCGGGCACCCTTAGCGACACACTTCCGTAGCGCGGAAGGCATCGCGCTCGTTTCGTCTGTCATGCTCGCCGGGCCGTCACAGGGATGCCTTCTTTCAGTATCTAAGCCCAATTTTAATTTTAAACCAGCGATTGCGCTGCTGGCCATGAAAATCGAGCCACTGCAAGCATGTGTGCATAAATCAAAGGCTAAGAAGCGATTCACCGCAGAGAACGGGACATGGTCCGGACAAGAATAGAGCACAGAGGAAAGCAATTGAACAAACAGGGACAAATCGGGGACAAACACATTTTTAAAACCTCTGCGCCTCTGCGGTGAACGTTTTCTTTTTTTTCATGCCTGCATTTTGCCGTTTGTATTGCCGCTTCTATTGCCGCTTCTGGTTGCCGTTTTGCACGGCCAAATCCCCGATGATAGTCTCAACAGCGAATTCCCAAATTAAGGGATTCGGGGATTGTAAAGTCAGAAGCGGGTAACGGGAAGCATTCCTCGAATTCCTAAATTCCTAAGTCGAGGGTTTTAAAATTTGCCAGGGACCAGCAGGAATACCGGAGAAAAACCCGCGGTCTTGACGAGCGGCGTTCGAAGCAGGGATGTAAGTACAAAAAACCGTCCCCACCCCCTCAACCTGAAACGGTTAAGGGCTTGAAAGGACAGGTTTTTCTCTTAAGTTAACGGCATTGGGCCCGACCCCTTTTCCACCGAAGACTTTGATGGTGGTAATTCAGTATACAGCGACGGTGCTATGACGATCTTGTAAACCCTCATAGCTGATCCTTTTATTATGCGGATAATGGCCTAGTCAGAAGTACCCAGGGAACCCGTCTTTTTACTCCTCGTAAAAAATCTTGAGATTATGCAATAGCAATCATTCCTTTTGGTGCTGGTCCTTCTTCGAGGCTCTCGATTGCGAAATTTCCTTCCTTTAGTTCTTTGCCTACAAACCATTGACATATCACTTGATGCCCGATTGTTTCTTTCTTGATTGTCATTGTTGGGCGGCCCGATTTCAGGTGTACTATGTCTCCTACTTGCATTGTTTTTCTCCTTGTGTTTGTGTGTTTGTTTATTCCGCCCTGGTCAAAAGTACCCCGCCTTCTACTCTTTGTGAAAATCAATAATTGACTGTATATCTGGGTTTGTTTCTGTGAGGGCTTCCTCGGGGAAAGTGTGGGTTTTTACTTCTCCGTTGAAAAACCATTCGCATTCCCAGCCCTTCTCCCGGCCCGTAACGATTCCTTCCCCGACAATTGTCATGGCGGGGCTGTTGCCTGATTTAAGCCAAACAGTGGTTCCTTTCTGCATTGCGATTCCTTTCTCTGGAATTTGGGTTTAAACGAGGTTAGATCTTCATCCTGTGAAAATCAATATTTGTGGTTAAAACCCTTTATATCATCTTCAATTGTTTCCTTTGCTGCATGGTCGCCTTTGGTGCCTTCTTGAATGTTGCCCCTACTTGCCGAATTGGCGGCATTTCAACCTTCTTCCCGGCCAAAAGTTCGGCTACGGTCAAGAGTTGAATCTTCGCGTATTTCCGCCCCCAGGTCGCGGACTCGTAGAATCCCGCTGTAACCGCTTCAGTCTTCATGGGTGCGGTCCAAGTTATCGCCGTAATAAAGCTCATTTCCCGCCATATGCTGGCCTCCTTTTTAGAAAACCGCAAGCATTACCCGCAAGCATCAAATTTTCAAATGCCCGTAAACTCAATCGGGACGAGAGGATTTGAACCTCCGGGGCTGAAAAATTTGTGTGTTGTTTCGCCGTGTTATGGCGCAATTCTGGGCAGTCGGACCACTTGCGGACCACCATCGACAAAAGGTCAGGGGAGTCGAACCCTTCGCCATATAGACCCAGTAACGATTTGCAAGCAATAGGACAACAGAGGGGCACTAGAAAAAATAATCGGTATTAAGGTGTGCATCATGCTTCCTCCCTGGTCGGTTCTGAACGTTGAGCCTCCTTTGATGGCGCGCCTCGAAAGATGTTGCCCACAGCGGCGCCAATTAGGCTCAGTGAGACTAGGGCCATCAGACCGATTAGCCATTTCATTAGGTCGTAGACGTGGGTGTTCTCACCTCTGAGAGCATTGATATCCCTATCAAGCTGTTGCTGCAAGGTCTGAAGGTCACGCTTAAGCAGTGGTAGTTCGAGCACTTTTTGAGGATCGGCAAGTATCACAGATTCAATCTTGAGCATTCGCTCATCGATGGAGGCCGTCTGCTTGTCGAGAGTGTCTATGTGGCTCGCCACCTTTTCAACCGTGATGCGCATGGCGGCAAGCTGTTCTGCAAGCTCGGTAGACTGTTCCCCGGGCTGTGGAACCACACTCTTGGCGGTCAAGCGAGCAAGCTCATCTTTCATGCGATGGTATTCACCGGCAAGTGTGGCCAACTCAGTCAGGCTGCGATCTAAGTCGATCTTTGTGAGTTCTTGGCGTTCCTTCAAAATCTTCTCAAGTTTGGCGGCTGCCTGGCGATCGAGTGATGAGGTAGAGTAGCGTTCCTGCCGAACAGAAAGAAACATCGCTGCCGAAGCAACCACGCTGATGAATCCGATTACAATTAAAAAGGTGAGCGTGAAGTATTTGCCCTTCAGCATTACTGTAACCGCGTTAGTTGGTTCGGAAACTCTGGCCATTGCTCTCACTCCATTTGGATCTGCACAGCCCACGATGTACCGAGAAAATTCGGATTGATAAAAGTTCAAACCTCTTGGTTTGTTTTCTTATGGTCATTGCAGGGCCACCAGATTATAATTTGACTGTATCACCTACCTTGAAATCAGCCATTTGTTTCCTCCTTCTGGATATTCACTTTTTCCAATGCTCAACTAACCAGGGGAAATAGGTGCTTTTTTCTCCAGTGGGGCCAAATCCAGCCCAAGTGTCGCCGTCTTCCCGGAGTTCTAGGACGAATTTGTAAACATTCTTTGGATAAATTTCATTAATTGAATCAATCACCTTTTCGGCGGTCAAGTCGGTTGAATTACTGGTTAAGAGCCAGAAATCGGTTATCCAGTGCCACTAACCAAAGTTGTTTTCCTCAAGCCATTTAAGGAACACCTAAATAATTAGGTTTACATCCTTTCCATATTGATACGGGGAGCCGAACCCCGTAGCACATAGATCCAGAGCCACTTTACAGTGTCCTGAAACACCAGTGAAACACCACTGGCGAAAACTTCGGATTTAATAGAATACCGGATCAGATGGGGTAAGAGGATTTGAACGTCCGGGACTGGAATCCGCTTCTACCGATTAATCAGGTTGTCGAGGGACCTCCGGCTCTCGGTTCTTCGAGTTGGGTCTTCTCAGCACCCTCTGGGTTTGGTGGTGGAAGTTCCGGCAAGCCTCGCCACTGCCGCAATTTATTAACAATGGAAGCATTATCTTTTAACAAGACTGTTTCGGCTTCAGCCAAGGCTAAATTAAATAATTTTTGGAAGCTGCCTTGAAGAAGCAGTACGATTTGGCCCAAATCAGAAAGTATAGATTCAACCTCTTCTTTATATCGCTCTCTCGATGCCTTTAAGATGATAAATATTAATATAGTAAAAATAGCCATTTTGCAGAAGAGTTCACTGTAGTATAGGAGTTTCGAACCAAGGCTCGCCGGTAAAACAGACGACATCCCCGACGTTATTAATTGACCGAAACTAAACCCAAGAAAGGATAAGAAGTTAAACTTATAGAATACGATTGGTGTTGTAAATGAAGTGGGGTCAATCTTATAAAGAGCTAAATATTCAAATGTATATATAGTTAATGTGAAAAGCACAGTCCACATCCATACTAATATGAAGTAGATATCCATCTTATGAGTTCTTATTACTTCACGAACCTTCTCAGTAGCAATGTCAAATCCCCAGTGGACTGCATATAACGTTAATATATTACCCCGTAATTGTACATCGGATACAGCCTCAGTGCGAGGCATGCATGCTTTAAGAATAAACGATGTCTCAGAGAGTAGATTACTTTTCAGCCTTGAAACACCTTGGCGTATTTTAGTGAAGAAAGATGATCCGTACGCATTTCTAAAGCTTGAGTAGATATGAAACATTAGCGCAACGCCAAGGATTACCATTGACATTGAGAGGACTATGACGTTCGAAGAAACAAGTATGCAAATAGCAGCTGCTATAGTAAATGTTGAACGAATAAACAATGCACGAAAAGTAGTTAATAGACCAAATATAGCAGGCGAAAGTATGATAATAGACGACCAGCTTCGGAAAAACAATTGTGGAACTTTATAAAACAATATCACAAATGGGTAAAATAGAAGATAGGCCGCAAATATAGGAAATCGCTTTTTGCCTAATACAAGCCACAATATAGATATAGAAACAAGTAACAGTAGAAACTTGTAGGGAACGACTTTCACGAGGGATGGAGCATAGGTCGAAATAATGTATATATCAAAGTCGTAGATGGCTACTTTCATGATTACGTAAAGCCAAAACGCAATTGCGCAGAACTCACGGAACAGCCACATTGCGTGCCCGCTTCTTTGATTCGGGTTCTGCTTATTTCTTTCAGCGGCCATATATACACCAGTAAAATCGGAATCGTTCTCATTGGAAATATATGACAAACATAGATTATACAACTTCCTGTCCGCTATGGAAAGAAATTGCTTTCAAGTTTCCCCGAGCGTTCGTACTAGGAGCCGACAGGTGAACGTGGGAGCAGTGGAAACGAAAAGGTTGAAACGGTAACAAGTGGCTTTCTGGCTTAGATTTGCCCGGCGAACTCAGGTAGTCCCTAGATTCTGAGCTGAGTACCCCTCGTGCGCTCGGGGTCGGACCGGTCGGACCACGCTAAAGCGCGACTACCCTTGGAAAGAGTGCTCCGGATTGCCTGCTTTAGAGGCTTAAGATGCGGTTTTCGACCCCAAAATAGCCTCTTTAACTGCGACTGTATCCGAGTATCGGGCTTCTCTGACCTCACCAAAAGTGCCTGGTATGGAGAAGTTGAATCTGGTTTTTCACCAATCACTGTTCGTCGCACAGCGATAGAACCAAGAGGAGTTATTTTTGCTGCTTCCCGCTCCCTGCTCCTCGCTACCGTCTTTTTTGCCTCTTCTGGTTGCCGCTTCTGGTTGCCGTTTCTGGTTGCCGCTTCTCGTTGCCGTTTTGCAGGTCCAAATCATCCCGCGGTATAATATCGTCGGATTAAACAGGGTATCGGGTTGCGGGTTTCCACTCAGTCCTGCGGCCTCACAAAAGATCAGCCGCGAACCGGGCACTCACAAAAGATCGCGCCCGGACTAGAAGCATCAACCAGCGGTTAGAATGTTAAGCCCGGACCTGAACGAAGTGAGGGTCCAGCATTTCACGCGCTTCCAGAACGTTAACCGCGAACCCGCAACGCAGTGAGGGTGCGTCCTCACAAAAGATCGGACGCGAACTTGAAGTATCTAAC
>Ga0187862_10006207_pt1 | contig 10878 bp, 9 predicted proteins | sample June2016WEW_10_1_FD_133003 | JGI IMG/M metagenome (GOLD analysis project Ga0187862, IMG submission 133003) | Peatland microbial communities from SPRUCE experiment site at the Marcell Experimental Forest, Minnesota, USA - June2016WEW_10_150 | ecosystem: Environmental > Terrestrial > Soil >...
AGCGAGGAGCAGAAACAGAGGATCCTGACGCCCGCGACGAAGGGCGAAAGCATCCTCGCCTTCGGACTCACTGAGCCGAATGCAGGGAGCGACCCTGCCGCATTGACGACGAACTTCGAGGAGGTGGGAGGGAAGTTCTTGCTCACTGGACAGAAGATGTGGATTTCACTCGGATCGACTGCGAAGTACGTGCTGATATTCGCCTACCCGAAGGGGAAGAGGGAAGGGATGTGTGGGTTCATAGTCGACACCGGCAGTCCTGGATTCAAAGCAGAGATCATGCCCCACAAACTGGGGCTCCCCACAGGGGACACCTCGACCCTCTACCTGGACAGAGTGGAGGTGACAAAGGAGGACATGCTCGGACCGCCTGGTAAGGGATTGGCCGTGGCCCTGTCGGGTCTGATGCACGGAAGGCTCGGCCTTGGTGCCAACTGCGTCGGCGTGATTCAGGACTGTCTTGACGAGTCGGTGAGGTACGCAGGGATGAGGTCTCAGCACGGAAAGCTGATCGGAAAGCACCAGCTCATACAGAGGCACATCGGGCTGATGTCGATGAAGCTGGAGGCGGCCAAGCTCCTCGTCCTGAAGGCGGCCTCCACCAAGCAGAAGTACATGGAGAACCCGACGAACCTGGAGCTCAGAGATGCCGCGGACCTCGCGATAACCAAGGCGAAGTACTTCGCAGCCAACGCGGCGTTCGATGCGGCGAACCGCGCAGTGCAAATCTTCGGTGCCAACGGCTATTCGTTCGAGAGCAGGCCCGCCAGGCACCTCGCGGACGTGAGGGTCACCATGATTTATGAGGGGGCCAACGAGATTCTGGAGCAGAAGATAGCGCTGGGATCGCTCGGCCGGAGCTTCGGAGCCTACTCGTAACGTTCCAGCCGTGAATCCGCAAAGACTCCTCTCCTCTACTCCTCCCCGCCACGAATCCCTAGGATACGGTCATCCCTCTTGCTCATGGTGACAGGGGAGCCAATCATGCCCTGCGGACGAGGGGAACACTTATTCCGCCTTTTTCATCTGAGCCCTGCATGGAGGCTCAGTTCGAGACCATTGTCGTGGGTGCTGGCCTCTCCGGCTGCGCCGCCGCATACAGCCTAGCGAAGCACGGAACGAGCGTCCTCCTCATCGAGAGGGGCAAGCATCCAGGCTCGAAGAATGTCAGCGGAGGCCTGATGTACTGCCACGCGCTGCACAAGCTGATCCCCGAGTTCTGGAAGGAGGCGCCTGTGGAGAGGCACGTGAGAAGGCACGTGATCTCCTTCCTTTCGAAGGACTCCGCCACGTCGCTGAGCTTCGACGACTCGCGGTTCTCCGTCCCTCCGTACAACAGCTACACCGTTCTCCTCTCCAAGTTCAACGAGTGGTTCGCCTCGAAGGTGGAGCAGGCGGGAGGATTAGTGACCAGCGGCATCTACGTGGAGGACCTCCTCTGGGATAAAGACAGGGTCGTCGGAGTGAGAGCAGGCGGGGAGGAAATCAGGAGCAACTTGGTTATCGCTGCAGATGGTGTGAACTCCCGTCTCGCAGAGAACGCGAAGCTCAGGGGGAGGTTTGACTCCGGCTCCTTGGCGCTGGGAGTGAAGAGCGTGCTGGGTCTGCCAAGGAAGACCATCGAAGAAAGGTTCAACGTTCATGGCGACGATGGGGCCGCGTACACGTTTCTCGGTTGCACCGGGGGAATACAGGGCGGAGGTTTCATGTACACGAACAGCGAAAGCTTGTCAATAGGTGTGGTCGTCACAATCAATTCGCTGGTCGAGGCGGACGCTAAGAGCACGGAGCTGCTGGACAGACTAGTCAGCCACCCGACCGTGAAGGGGCTTGTTGAAGGAGCCGAACCACTCGAGTACTCGGCCCAGCTGATCCCGGAAGGGGGAATCGGCATAAAGCCGCAGCTGTACAGGAACGGCCTCCTCGTCGTGGGCGATGCAGCAGGATTCACACAGAACAACGGTCTGCTCCTGCGAGGGATGGACTTCGCAGTTGCTTCCGGAGCGATGGCCGCCGAGGCCGGGAGGAGGGCCAAAGAGAAGGGAGACTATTCTGCCGCAACGCTCTCGCAGTACGAGAGCCTGCTCCAAGAAACCTTCGTCCTCAGGGACCTGCAGACGTATCGGAACGCACCGCACTTCCTCGAGAACCCCCGCCTCTACTCGACCTATCCTGACCTCGCCTGCGCCCTCATGGAGAGGATGTTCGCCGTCGACGGAGGCCCGAGGCAGAACCTGCTCGGAGCGGCCAGGAAGGAGATGAAGGGCAGAGTCTCCCTGATCCGCATGGCCAGAGACCTGCTAGGAGCGAGGGCGCTGTGAGTCTGGACAGGCTCAGTGTCGAACGGAGGCTGGGGCTGGACAGCTTCGATACAGACGAGGAGAGCCACATCAAGGTGAACCGCGAGCTGTGCAAGGAAAGGGACGTCAAGATCCTCCTGAGGGTCTGCCCTGCCAGCTGCTTCACGCTCACCTCGGGCGAGCTCGTCTTTTCACGACTGGGATGCCTAGAGTGCGGCGCGTGCAGGGCGGCTGCCTCTCCGGGAGCCATCGAGTGGAGTTTCCCCAGAGGTGGCACGGGAATCAGATACCGCTACGGGTGAAACTTATGTGCGATGAGAAACGGGGCACGCACTGACAATGGTGCGCACGATCGTCTGCGCAAAACAGGTCTACAACGTCGAAGGACTGAAGGTCGACCCGAAGACTCGGTCTCTGATCACAGAGCGCGTCGAGCGCAAGATCAGCGACTTCGACAAGAACGCGTTGGAGGAGGCTCTGCGAATCAGAGAAAAGCACGGCGGGAGCGTGACCGTAGTCACCGTTGGCCCTCCGACCGCGAGCGACGCGGCCAAGGATGCCCTGAAGATGGGCGCGGACGATGCGTATGTGATAGGCCCCGCCGACATGGAGCAGCTCGACGCGCGCGCCACGTCTGACATGCTCGCCGCAGCCATCAGAAGAATCGGGGAATTCGACCTCGTCATCTGCGGAGATGCGTCCATCGACATGTACTCTGGCCAGGTGGGGCCACGGCTGGCGGAGAGGCTTGGTATACCTCAGGTTTCTCACGTGAAGAAGGTCACGGTCAGTGGAAGCGTTGTAACGGCGGAGCGCGACCTGGAGGAGGCCGACGAAACGGTGGAGGCCCCCATGCCCGTCCTGCTCACGGTGACGAAGGAGATCAACGAGCCGAGAATCCCGACGATATCCATGATAATCAAGGCGTCCAAGAAGACGGTCAAGACCCTGGATGCAGGCGAGCTGGGAGTTCCGTTCGCGACGTCGGTCAAGGTGCTGAAGGCGCTGGCCCCGATGACCGAGCGAAGGAGAGAGGCCGTCGAAGGGAAGCCCGCCGAGATCGCAGAGAGCCTGGCCCGTCAGTTGCTCAGGGAAGGGGCCGTGGATGGATGAGAGAATGACGGCGAGCGGCTCCGACGTGTGGGTGTTCTCTGAAAGGGCGGACGTCGCGCTCGAGCTGCTGGGGAAGGGAAGGGAGCTCGCGGACGGTCTGGGGGGGAGCCTCTGCGCGCTCGTCCTCGGCACTGCGCTCGAACACGAGGCGGACAACTTCGCATCGCACGGCGCCGACAAGGTGTTCCTCGTCGAGAACCAGGCGCTCCAGAACAACCTGCCGGAGCCGTTAGCCGAAGCCGTAGGCAAGCTTGCCTCTCAGTACGGGCCTGAAATCCTGCTAATCGGAAGCACCAGGAGGGGAAGAGACATAGCCGCCAGGGTCGCCGCGCGGCTCGAGACCGGAGTCCTCACGGACTGCGTGGCGTTGGGCTTGGACGAGAAACGAACGCTGGTGGCGGACCGGCCCTCGTACGGCGGAATACTCGTCTCGACCGAGATCTGTACCACGAGGCCTCAGATCGCCACGGTGCCTCCAAGGGCATTCGAACAGGCCGCGTCCCGGCAGGGCCAGCGCGGACAGGTCATCAGGACACTGGTCGACTTGGCGACACCGAAGTCCAGAGTCGTCAAAGTCGCGCCCAAGGAGGTCAGAGGCGTCGGACTGGAGGACGCGGGCGTGATCGTATCGGCGGGGAGGGGCGTGGCGAAGAAAGAGGACCTCAGGATACTCCAGGAGCTCGCCAGCGAACTGGGCGGCGAGCTAGGATGCTCATCGCCGCTGGCAGAGGACCTGAAGTGGCTGCCGCTCGAGCGCCTTGTGGGCCTTACGGGCCGGAAAGTCAAACCCAAGCTGTACGTGGCGTGCGGGATATCAGGTCAGGTCCAGCACATCACCGGCATGAGAGGTTCGCGCACAGTCGTGGCCATAAACACCGACCCCGAGGCACCCATCTTCCAGCAGTCAGACTACTGTGTGATGGGAGACCTGTACGAGATAGTACCCCTGCTGACGGAAGCGTTCAGAAGGATACGTCAGAAGTAATCGGCGGAGGGAGACCTCTCCCTCTGATTCCCAACCTCGCTTAGGCTGCGCTTGGTGATGCGTTTTTATGCCCAGTGGAAGGAGGATGCTCAAGAGATACGCATTGGACTTCAATCTAACCGCGGAGCAGGAAGGGTTCAGGCAGGCAGTCCGAGAATTCTGCCAGAAGGAGATCGCGCCGAGGGCGCGGGCGATGGACACGAAGAGGGAGCTTGACGAAGGACTCATAGACAAGATGGGTGCCCAGGAGCTGCTCGGCATCACGATCCCTCCTGAGTACGGCGGACCCGGGGCTGACTACGTAAGCGCGGCAATCGTCGCCGAGGAGATCGCGCGCGCGGACGTCAGCTGTTCCACAGCCGTGATGTACCTTCTGACCACGGGCTGGAGTTTCCTCCTTTCAAAGCACGCGACGGATCAGCTGAAGGGGGAGCTGCTGCCGAAGGTCGCGAAGGGGAAGTCCCTCGTGGGGATTCTGTCCACGGAGCCCCAGGGCGGGTCCGACATCGCAGGCCTGAAGACAAGAATCACGCGCGAGGGGGGCAAACTCCAAGTTAACGGCCAGAAGTCGTACATCAGCCTCGTAAGAGAGATTCAGAGAAGGGGAGGGGGCTACTTTACGCTGGGTTCCTCTGAGCCGTCGCTGGGGCACAGGGGCATGACATCCTTCTACATGCCTCTCGACAGGCCGGGAGTAAGCACGAGCTTGGTCGAGGACATGGGCAGGATGGCTCTCTCGACGGGCAACATCGACATGAAGAAGGTGGAGCTGCCCGAACACTACATCGTCGGAGAGTGGAACAAGGGGTTCTACGTCGGCATGGAAGGCTTCCAAGCCGCAAGAGTTCTCGTCTCGGCTGCGTGCATAGGGTGCTGGGAGGGCGTGCTAGACATGGGGATGAATTACATAAAGGAAAGGGAGACCTTCGGCACTCCCCTGGCAAAGTACGAAGGGATTCAGTTCCCTCTCGTGGACAGTTATGCGGCTCTGGAAGCGGACAAGCTGCTGGTCTACAGGGCCGCTTGGGCCGTAGACGAGATGTACCGAAAGGGCGCAACCAAGCAGGAGTCCAGAAGGGTGGCCATGCTGGCGGCGCAGGCGAAGCTCAGAGCTCCGGTCGACGCCTTCCAGGGGTGCAGCACTGTCATGGACATGCTCGGTGCATACGGCTATACGACCAAGTGCGATGTCGAGATGGCACTAAGAGGCGTGAAATCATACTCCGCGGGCGCCGAAGGAGGGCAGAACATCATGCGAATCATCATTGCGAGGGAGATCCTCGGAGACGAATTCGTGCCGCAACACTGACTGAGCAACCACCCGAGTAGGGCTCGCCAGCCGGAATCCCGTCAAAGTGCCCAAGGGGCCACCGAGTGCGCGCGCTGAGGCGAAGTGTTTCCAAACCTGGGAACCGACCCTCATCTTTAAATCAAATCTGTCGGGGCGCCCGCCATCGACATGTCACAGAATGAAGATCTCGCAGGGCCCGGAATAGGCACGTATGAGGAAGTCGAGAAGGTTCTACCCACGGACTACAAGTCCCTCCTCGACAGGAAGGAGACGCAACGCGCAGTCTACCTTGCCAAGAGCTACATCGAGCAGCACCTCTGCAAGGAGCTGAACCTGATGATGGTGCAGGTTCCTCTGATCGTCGACGCCGCGAGCGGGATCAACGACATGCTCGACAGGGACGGCTCCAGGACGCCGATTCAGTTCCACATATCGAATGACTACAACAAGCACCCCATCGACGCTCAGGTCGTCCAGGCGGCGACCAAGTGGAAGCGCTTCGCTCTGAAGCAGTTCGGGATGAAGGTGGGAGAGGGCATCTGCACGGACATGCGGGCTGTCAGGAAGGACTACTTCCTCGACCACGACCACAGCGCCTACGTCGACCAGTGGGACTGGGAGAGGGTCGTAAGCGCTGAGCAGCGGAACCTCGCCTATCTGACAGACACGGTCACGAAGATCTGGAAGGTCCTGAAGGGGGCAGAGAAGCGAGTCCAGGAGGATTACCCCAGACTGAAGGGGAAGTACCCGAGCATGCCTGACAAGATCGAGTTCATGCACGCGGAGGACATCCTGGAAGCGTACCCCAACCTGCCGAGGAAGCAGCGTGAGACCGCCGTCCTTCAGAAGCATCCGGCCATCTTCATCATAGGCATAGGCTGGGTACTGAAGAACGGACACCCCCACGAGATGAGGGCAGCGGACTACGACGACTGGGTCACAGAGACGAAGTCGCGAGACGGAAGACCCATGCACGGGCTCAACGGCGACATCTTGGTCTGGAACCCGGTCACGAAGCGGAGGCACGAGCTGAGCTCCATGGGAGTAAGGGTCGACGGGGCGACATTGGAGAAGCAGCTCAAGTTGAGCGGGCAACTCGACTTTCTGAAGTACGAATATCACAAGGGAATCATCAGTGGCGACCTACCTCTTTCCATCGGAGGAGGGGTAGGGCAGTCCAGGACCCTGATGCTGCTTCTCAAGAAGGCACATCTGGGAGAGGTCAGCGTCTCGGTCTGGCCCAAGATCCTCAAGGACATGTGCGCGAAGAAAAACATACACGTCCTCGAGTGAATCTGCGGCCCAAGTCCGGCAGGATGACTGCAGGGAGAGTTCTTACGGTCTCGTAAGTCAAGTCAGACCTGCGGCTCGGTTGAAGTCCCAGATTCTACCGACAGGGCTGTAGGGTTTCCGCCGGAGGCCCTCGAGCAAACCACTCTCCTGGAGTCTCGCGACGAGGCTGGCAGAGTACGACGGTGCGCCGGTGGCTCCCGGCGAGTTGTAGTTGAGTACGTGGACCGACCTCTCGTCCTGAACAAGAATCGCCTCAGGGACGAACCCTCCATTCCCGACAACAGATGCCCTGACCCCCGAGACACCTCGCAAATTGAGCGCCTTATGGTCAAGCCCAGGAATGAACCTCCTGACACGCTCGCACATCGCCTTCTTTGACAGAGAGGTGCGCCACTCACTCGCGACCATCGAAAGGAAGTCTGCATCTCTCAACAGGTTGAGTTTGGGGCCCTTCGGAGCGGCGAGCAGTCTGGGAAGAGAACGTAGACCAAGCCCCTCGTAGACGTAGGGGTCCGTGACCATCACAGCGTTCGGCCCGATCTGGCGCATGCCGTCCGAACGCACGATAAAATGCGGGTCGAGGAACGGGAACTTGGGATGCCGAGGGAGACTGTAGACGTTCCTGCCAATCCTCGAAGCGAACGGCTCGTCGACGACCCAATACTCGCCGCGAAAGTTGAGCGTCGAGTAGTCGCTTGCAAGCCCCATCATGTGGGCTATGTCGACTGAGGCACCGCCGGCCGTGTTGATTAGAAGATTGCACCTGGCACCTGCGAGCTGCTCGTTGCTCAAGAAGGAGGCGTCGAGAACTGCACCTTCCGCCTTCAGCGAGGAGACCTGAAGTCCGCCCTGGAATGAAAGGCCTTCATTGAGGGCGAGCTGGTAGACACATGAGGTGAATTTCCCGAAGTCGACTGAAGTGTCTGTCTTCGAGTGGAGCGCGGCCCTGCACTGGACCTCCGGTTCCACTGACTTCACCGACCTGGAGTCGAGCAGCTCCAGTTCGGTCTCCTCCATCCCGTTGTCCGCTCCCCATCGCATGTACCTTTCAAGGAGGGGAACGTCATCCTCACGAAGCGCCACTTCGAGTGTGCCCACTGACTTCCACGGGAGGCTGTACGCGCTGGCGAGGTCTCGCCAAAGGGGATAGGAAAGCATCGCAGAAAGAGCGAAGGTCTTCTTGGTCTCCGGATTGAGATAGAAGGGACGGTGGATTACGCCCGTGTTCCTTGAGCTTGTGTGCTTTGCGACTCCACGTTCTCTGTCCACCAGCAGAATCCTGCAGTCATAGAGGCTTGACAGCCAGTACGCTACGGTGACACCGAGGACCCCAGCTCCGACGACAAGAATGTCAACGTCCTTCCGAAGGCCGGAGGCGGGCAACACCGACTTCAGGGCTCCAGGGGCGGATTGATTAGTCTGTCAGGTCGTAGGTCATAGCTAGTCTCGGAACCATTGAATGTGTGCGGCGGCCCTTCCGGTCAGATCGTTTTCAGGTAGCCGTTCTGTTCTAGCCACTCTGCATGGGCCTTGATGTAGCGCCACAGTATGTCCGCCTTCCTGTTGTCGAAGTCCCAGGGAGCCACCAAGACGATGTCGCCTTCGCGTATCCACATTCTTCTTTTGAGTTTGCCTCTGATCCTGCAGTTACGAGTCTCTCCGTCGGCGCACTTCACTATGACCTGGTCTCCACCAGTCATTTTGATCGCCTTTCCAAGAATCTCTCCTTGGCCAGGCATCACGAGTTCCTTGAGGTTGGACTCGCTGAGCACTTTCCGCTTACCCAATGACTATCACCTGCTGGCCCTCTCCCTACCCGGAACTGTGTCCAGATTAAAGCACTTCACCGGTACCGCCTCCATTTCATTCCACCGCCTCGCTGACCCCGGTTGTATCTGCGCCCGCCCCGCGTCCGATCCCGTCTGGAATCCTCGAAGTCGCTGCGTGAGAAGTGTATTTCGTCCTCAGGCCTCAGTGGTTTGATGGGCGCTTTTGCCAGACCCATTATTCTGGCAAAATCGGGGATCTCGTCTCGACTCACAAAAGTGTACGCCTTGCCTAGGTCCCCTGCCCGCGCGGTTCTGCCCACCCTGTGGAAGTAGACTGTGGAGTCCTCGGGTACATCGTAGTTTATCACGCACCCGACTTGCCTCACATCGATGCCTCGCGCGGCCACGTCGGTGGCCACTAGGACGTCGACTCTGGCTGTCCGGAAGAGGTTCATCGAATGGTCACGCTGATTCTGACTCAGGTCGCCGTGCAGCTGAGCGACGCTGAGGAAGCGTCTTTCGAGTTCTTTTGCCAGCCTGATAGTCCCGTACCGGGTTCTGCAGAAAATCACTGTGCTTCCTCTCTTCTCCCTCTTCAGGACCTGAAGCAGCAGCTCGAGCTTCTCAGGCCGCTCGGCTTTTGCGTAGAACTGTTCGAGCGTCGCGACCGTAGGTTCGTTCTCGTCTACCAAGATGTGCTCGGGATCCTGCATGTATCTTTGGGACAGCTCGATGATCTTCCTCGGCATGGTCGCCGAGAAGAGGCTGAGCTGGCGGTCGTCGGGCGTGGAAGCTAAGATGAAATCAACATCGTCTATGAAACCCATGTCGAGCATGACGTCGGCTTCGTCTATGACCACGAATCTGGCAGAATCGAGTCGGAGCGTCCGATGCCTGAGATGATCAATCACCCTTCCTGGAGTACCTACAACGACGTGCACCCCCCGTCTCAGAGCCTCGAGCTGGACGTTCATCGACTGCCCGCCGTATATCGTCAGTACGTTGATGTCGGTGTACGCGCCTATCTTCCTGAGTTCCTGCGTGATCTGGACCGCGAGTTCGCGTGTCGGAGCGAGGACGAGCGCCTGCACGCGGTGGTCGTGGGGATTGACCGCGTGAAGCAGAGGAATCCCGAAGGCCGCGGTCTTTCCTGACCCCGCTTTGGCCTGCCCCACGATACTCTTCCCTGCCATCAGGGGGCCGATCGCTTTCTCCTGAATAGGGAACGGCTTCCGATACCCGACGGAACCGACGCCCTTCAGGATCTCGGGGCTCAGTTCCATTTCATTGAAGCTTTCCATGTTCTCTCGCTCTTGTCACAACGTCGGAGTCACAGTATCAGTCAGGTATTTGCCGCTGAAACATGATGACGCAGAATTGCAGCATTCAATTTGAATCGTCCTGTATTTAAGCGTCCTTGACTCGATGAGATTCAACCGCTCTTCGTGCCTAATCCACGATGCTCAGGGCAGATTCACGGAGACCGTCTCCGTTGCAGACACATCGAACAGAGGTTCCGCCACAACTTTCCTCGCCAGCTGCTTCACGGATAATTGAATGCGCTCTGCTCTATCCTACGGTGTAGGCTTCCTCGCCGTGCTGGCTCTGGTCGAGGCCTGTTTCCTCATCTGCCGCGCTCACCCTTACAGGCGTGATGAAGTCGACGACCTTGAGCAGCAAGTACGAACCGAAGAACGAGAAGGCAGCGACGACCGCGATTGCGAAGGCCTCAACCAGCAGCAAGTGCGGGTCTCCGAAGAGTGCTCCATTCGGGCCCCCTGCGTTAATCGCAGTTGATGCGAAGAGTCCTGTCGCGATTACCCCCCACATGCTGCCGACCCCGTGGCAGGCGAAGACATCCAGTGCATCGTCGAAGAGGTTTCGGCTCGACCTCCAGTTCGCCACGAAGTTGGAGACCACTCCCACCACTAGCCCTATGAAGATGGCAGCCATGACACCAACATACCCAGCGGCTGGGGTTATTGCCACAAGTCCGCAGACCGCACCGACCGCTATCCCCACCGCAGAAGGCTTCCCCTTCCGTGACCAATCCACCAGCATCCAGCTAACCGCAGCCGCGGCCGCAGCCATGTTAGTGTTGACGATGGCCTGCACGGCGATCGCATC
>Ga0187862_10006209_pt1 | contig 10874 bp, 13 predicted proteins | sample June2016WEW_10_1_FD_133003 | JGI IMG/M metagenome (GOLD analysis project Ga0187862, IMG submission 133003) | Peatland microbial communities from SPRUCE experiment site at the Marcell Experimental Forest, Minnesota, USA - June2016WEW_10_150 | ecosystem: Environmental > Terrestrial > Soil >...
ATTGCCGGCGCGGGCGCCCAATAAGGCCGTTGCCCTGCAATCAGAATTGCGCCGGCTCCACTGTCAGTCGGCTTTGTATTTGGGCGACGACCAGACCGACGAGGATGTGTTCGCGCTCAGCCGCCGCCTGCCCTTGCTAGCCGTGCGCGTGGGCCGAAGAACGCGCAGCCTTGCCCCGTACTATTTGCGCAGTCAAGGCGACGTGGATGCGCTGCTGGCTGCGTTGCTGGATCAGTCCCAGACTGCGCGACCGTAGTTCCGCCGGATCGATCGGTCTTTGGTCAGTAGGGTGGCCCCATACAGTGCCGCGTGCGCCACGATGACCCGGTCGAACGGATCGCGCGTCCAACCCAAATCCATGGCGGCCGCCGCCACCGCCGAGAAGTCCCCTTCCGCCTGGACGAGTCCCAGCTTGCGCGCAAGATCCGAGAGGACGCCGCCGGCGTTCTCCGAAATGCGACCCACCTCGTGAAGGTATTGCACCTCGAACGCCACCATGGGCGAAATACGCAACTCCTCCCGGTCTAGTCGGCGCCGGGCGGCCGGCGAGAAACGGCGCAAGTCGCCAGCGTACAGCCACACCACGACGTGGGTGTCGAGGTGGATCACGGTCGCCACTCGTGCGACCAGTCAAGGTGTACCAGTTCCTCTGGATTGCCCTTGATGAAGTCGGGGCGGGCCACCAGACGATCGAGCCGGCCAGCCGGTTTGCCCGCTACGATGCGCAGCGTTCGACCCCGCCGCTGGACCAGCGCCGGAACCCCGGTTTCCAGCACGCCGTCGAGCACCCGGTACACGTCCGCGCGCAGCCGCGACGCGGTCAGCTTGCCGGCTGGCATCTTTCGCACTGTTGCCTTCATGCGTACGTATCAGGTTGCCATGACACGTACGTATGTGCAAGTCTTGAGGGCCAGTCTGGAGGGCTATGATGGATGAGGTTCATCTGCAGCAGATCTCAGCGCACGTCTATGCGCGCGTCGGCGTGACGAACGCGTCGCCCCTGACCAACAGCTTCGGCGCGAACGCGGGCGTGGTGATCGGCCGTGATGCGGCCCTGGTCGTCGACACATTGATGTCCGCCACGGAGGGCGGCCAACTGCTGTCCGCCGTTCGCAAGATCACCGACAAGCCGCTTCGCTACGCGGTGAACACGCACCATCACATGGACCACAGTTGGGGCAACTGCACCTTCGCTGCGGCCGGTGCCACGGTCATCGGACACGAGTACACCCGCCAAGCCCTGTACGAGCCCGCCAATGGCCTGGCCCGGGCGCAACGCTATCGCATTCCCGCAGAGAGCCTGGCCGGCACTGTCATCGTGCCCCCATCGCTGACTTTTCGTCACGATCTGCGCCTGGATCTCGGCGGCGTCAGCGTCGAACTGGACTATCCAGGACCGACCCACACCGCCGGCAGCATCACCGCCAAGGTCCGCGAAGACGACGTTCTATTCAGTGGGGACATCTTGTTCACCAACTACCACGTGACCATGATCGACGGCGATGTTGCCAACTGGTGCCGGGTGCTGCGCGCTCTGCAGGGTACAGCGCCGCGAGCCATCGTGCCTGGCCACGGCCCGCTCTCGTCCGTCGCCGATCTGCAGTCGATGGAGGAGTACCTTCGCGTGTTCGACGAGCAGGCCACCCGCCTGTGTGCCGGCAAGACCGCTGCCGACGCCGACGCCATCGCACAAGAGCTTTCGGCCGTCCTGCCCGGCCCCCAGCGCACCGAGTTGCCGTTCATTGTCGCCGCCAACCTGCGCGTCCGGTACTTGCCCAAGTAGGACGATCAAGCCTCGGATGCGTCCCGTGGTGGAGCGCGAGGCGATCGATGTCGCCTAGCACCCGCGATTGGCGGCTTTATGCGATCGAGAGGGCGGTTCGCGGCCTGCTCGCGTAGCCGTCCACCCGCCCTTACCGGCGCGCACGGTTCAGGGGGACTCTCATGCCCGCTGCCACGATGCCAGCCTTGCTTCGTCGGCCTTTCCGCGCTACCCTCAATTATCGCTCACTTCTTCGGGAGCATGACACATGCGGCTAGAAGCGACTCTTCCAGATTCTCGGGGCGACGCCCTGGTCAAGCTCGCGGGCGAATTGGGCCTGACCCGAAGCCAGGTCGTGGATGAGGCTGTGGGCCTCTTCCTGAAAGCCGTCCTGGAGATCCGGCGAGGCAGGCGGCTGGTAACAGTGGACGCGGTGACCCCGGGACCCCTGTGCGAGATGGCGACGCCGACGTTGGCCACGCTCGAATGGACGACGAATGCAGAGCAGATCAGGCTGCCGGCGTCAGCCGTGGTCAAGATGCAGCGGCTCGTGGCGGCTCCGCGCAAGCCAGGTGCCCGGTTGCGTTCCGCAGCTCGACGCCACGCCAAATGAACACGCCCGAGACCACGCCGTACCAGGTGACACGTCTTGACCCAGCCGATATCGCGGCTGGCTTTCGCTGCGGCAAGCATCCGCTCGACGACTTCTTCGCTCGTTTCCAGAAACCATCCCCGTCATCCTGGAATCGATCGTCAGCGCCGAGCTCATCGACGACGAGATCGAAGCCGCGCACGAGGCCCTGGCGACAGGCGGTCCGCGGTCGCGGGTGCGAAAGTGGCGGTCAGGCGCGACGGCCAGGCCGGTTCACGCGTAGGACGTCTCAGCGGCGGCGAGGGTCTTGCCCCTGATGGTCTCGGTGGCAACCCTGACATACGGCTAGAACAGGTTGCGTTGGCCCGAACTTTCCGTCTGCGTGATGCTCTTCCAAATCTGGTTGCCCTTGGAATTCTTGGACGCAAAGACGAGGTGGTACAAGACCACGTGCCTCGAGTTCTTCACTTCCATCGATCGAACCTGCTCATTCTGATACCCGAACGGGGCCAGTTGCTCCCTGAGGGTGGCGATTCTGGCAACCACGTCGTCAGGACTCCCGACGACTGCACGTTCATCATCAGTTCCCAAGATCTCGTTCATCTCATCTTGGTTGTGCTCGTAGTTGCGCTTCAAGTCCCCGGTAGGCCAGTTGATGATGAGATCCATCCTACTGAAGCGGGCAAGCTTGCTGATGGTCTCGAATCGAAGCTGGCCGGCGCTGAACGGGTCGATGAGCGCCATGTTGAAACCATACGGAGGGATCTCGCTCACGATCTGGTCGATGAGAAGATTGCAATCGCCCTCGACAATGACCGCCCGGCCAGAGTATTGGGCCGACCTGGCACGGAGGGCCTCGACGTTTTCATGATCGAGATCACAGACGATAACCTTGCTGAACGGTGCTTCCGTGTGACCAAGTGCGATGAGCGGGCTGCCATCGATCAAGTCTGGCTTCTTGCCTCGAACGCAACACCTGCCAGGGCCGCCAAAGAGATCGACAAACGCAGCGCCACCAGTCCCTTTTGGTGCTAGGAATTTCGCGCGAACGCCCCGCGTGGCGGAAATGTAGCGACGAAGGTAGTCGTGCTTGTCCTTCGCCCAGTCCCCCACGCATTGAACGGGTAGACCACTGCCGGGCTCACCGCAGCTGCAATTGCCGTTCGTCTTTCTCTTCCCTCGTGAACACGTTTCCAACTGACACCTCCGGCATCTTCCCCGGAAACTCGTTCCAGGTGCGACCGTCGAGGGCACGTCCCGTGAGATGCTTGCGCGTGCCGCCCCACTGCTTGAAGAAGAACGGTATGTGACATCTCGTGCACTGGTCTCTCACTTCGCGAACCCACTCGGGCCTCATCGCGCGCGCGTGGGGACCGCTTTCGCCACCGACGATGACCCAATCCATGTCTCGCAAGTCGAGCGCGCCGAGTCCTTCCAAGAGCGGCTCGATGGACAGAAAGCGTACAGCAGCGATGGCGTGCCGGAGGTCGGCTATGCGGGGGATCCCAAATCTCCGGTCTTCGACGGATACGCCAAGCCAGATGTTGCCGGCGCTTGCCAGCCAGCGATGATGCCGGGTCCATTCACGCAGGCGCACCGAGCGCTTGGTGAGGATCTGGTAGGTGTGCTGGGGCGTTCGCCTCATCACATCGAAGGCGCGTTCAAGAAATTCGTCCCCCACGAAATCGCCAAACAGGTCACTCATCGAGTTGACGAACACGCGGCGTGGAGACTTCCATGCGAACGGCTGCTCCAGTCGCTCAGGGCGCAGAAGGGGATCAAACCCCGAGAAGAATGGATGGCGTCGGCCGTCCGTGGAGACCGTCCCACGAAAACGCTCGGAGAAAGTTTCGGCGTAGCAGTGGCTACACCCCGGCGAGACCTTCACGCACCCCGTAACCGGGTTCCAGGTTTCGTCCGTCCATTCGATCTTCGTGGGCACTGGCGGACATTCTGGCGCGGAACCGGGCGAAGACCAAGTTCTTGCTTGGGAGGACGGGCGCCATTGCAGATGCTCCTTGACTCGCCTTGGAAGTCTGGTAGGCTACCAGCAAGCAAGCAAGCAAGGAGGAACATGACAGGAACACCATTCGGAGCATACCTCAGAGCCCAAAGGGTGGCAGCTGGCCTGAGTCTTCGCCAGGTTGCGGATTCGCTTGGCGTGTCCCATGTGTACCTCGGTGAGGTGGAGCGAGGAGTTCGTGGCCCCTTGGCAAGGGATCGATGGCCCAAGCTGCTGATGACCGTACCCGGCCTCACTGAGGCCGAACTCGAACGGAAGGCCGCGACGACCCGACCGCTACAGCTAACCCTGAGTGATTCGCCCCCCAAGTACCAGGATCTTGGTCTGGCCCTCGCCCGGCGAATTCAAGAGCAGGACCTCTCGCAAACCGAGTTGGACAAGCTGCTTCGCATACTGCGAGGTGGCGGTAGATGAGTACCCTCCTGACAGAGCCGGTGTTCGAGATGCCCCCTATCTCGACCGCCCGGATTGAGAACCTGGGACTGGGACTTCTCTCCATCATCCAACCCGAGGCGCTGGACACCCCCATGGCAGTGGATGTCTTGCGGGCGGTCGAACACGTCTTACCTCCCCTCGGCATCCACGTCACACCCGCAGATCCTGCCGAACTCAGGGACTGCGAGGCAGTCACGGACCCGAGCGGTACTGGCCCCATCGAGATCCTCGTGGCGGAGCCAGTCTGGGATGCTCTCCTTGCTGGCGGACGGAAGGCGAATCGCGCAAGGACCACGGTCATGCATGAAGTTGGCCATGCCGTACTCCACGTCCCGGTGGTCAGACGCAGGAACGCCCTGCCGGAGCGCGATCAACTGCTCCGTCGCATAAGTCGCGCCGACATCGTTCCCTACTGCGATCCCGAATGGCAGGCGTTCGCACTCGCGGGATGCGTGCTGGCTCCGAGGCGCACGTTGGAACCGTTGGCCATGGCGGGACATGGGAAAGACAGCCTCGCCGAGATCTACGGTATCAGCACAGGGATGATGACCTCGCACCTGAAACGACTTCGTCTGGCCGAGGGGAGGTGACGCAGGGACGGATCAACATTCCATCAACAGCGAAGGCCGTGGCGGCAACCACGGCCTTCGGGGTTAACCCACCTGGATCTTCAGCGGGGCATACAGATGCAGGCTAGTCTGCCCAGCATCATCCGTCAAGCTCCCACAGGGTAACCGGCCGCAGCGGTGGCCTCCCCAGCCGCGCCGTGCGGCTACTCGTTCGCTCCACCCGAGTGGCGGAGCGAGAAGGGATCTGTTTGTCATGAATGGAAAGACTCACAAGACAGTAGGGGTAGTTGCCGGGGCTGCCACGGCAGTCGTTCGCTCCGGCGGGCAACGCACATTGAGAAGAGCCGTTGAGGCAGTCGGCGGTGGGCTTGGCGGGTATGTCGGTGCCGCACTTCCCGACTTGCTGGAACCGGCGATCTCACCCCGCCACCGGGGCGTTGGTCACAGCTTCACGGCGGGGACAGGCATCGTGGCTGCGGCGGCCAAGCACGCAACCACATGGGAAAGGTCGTGCCGATCCAAGGCGGACGCTCTGCTTGCCCGCACGGATGACCCGAACACCGATGGTGTAGAGCGGTTCATGTGCCTACTGGGCGCTGTTCTGCTTCTCCTTGCAGCAGGTCTGCTCAGCGGATTCGCAGCGGGTTACGTCTCTCACCTTGCCCTCGACGCCACCACGCCGAGAAGCCTGCCGCTTCTCTCGCCGAGCCTGGTTTGAGGGGATCTGTACATCCCGACGCCAGTCTGCGCAGACATGCAATCCAAACCAGAATGCAATGTATGATTGAAAGGAGCAGAAGAGATCATGGGGCAATTCATCACACGTGTCGAACTCCATCGTGCACATAGCGACAAGTACGAGCAACTGCACCGGGCAATGGAAAGCCGCAATTTCGGTCGCACTATCCAGGCAGCCAGTGGAGCCTGGCATTTACCCGAGGCTGAGTATCAATCGCGGGGGAACCTCACCGCATCCGACGTGAGAGGAATCGCAGCACAGACAATCAAATCCATTGGGGCGACCGGGATAGTATTTGTTTCAGAGATTTCCGACTGGGCCGCCGAGGGGCTACGTCCCGTAGGTTAGCAACTTCGTCGGTTTTCCTACTCAAGCAAGACGCTCCACCTATTGGCGCCCGTCGGCCCAGCAAACTGGGCCGCCTGCCACGCGCAGTCGGCCTTCCGGTTTGCGGGACGGTACCCTCACGCGGCCACGGCGGCGGCCAGGGACTCGGCCAGGCGGGTGGCGGTTTCCTCTTGCTTGCGGAGCTTGGCTTCGAGGTCGTCGAGGAGGGACATCAGCTTTCTCACGACGTCCACGATCTCGACTTGTTCCGGAAGTGGCGGAAGTGGCACGAGGAAGTCCCGGATGAACCTGAGCACCAGGTTCTTGTTCCCTACGCCCTGTGTGTCACGCTCGGACTGAGCCCGCGCGAGGGGGGAATTCAGGAACAGGCAGAGGTAGTCGGGAAGAATGAGATCGTGTGGGAACTTGAGAAGGGCCAGGCTCACGAAGATGCTGAACTCCCGATCCGTGTCCACGACCCTGGCTACGCCGGTCGTTCCGACCTTTGTGAGCAGCACGTCGTTTCGTTCTGGTCGGCACCGCGCAGTCAGCTTGCTGTGCTCCTCCTTCGTGACGTACTTCGCGTCGGAGAAGTCGACCTTGCCACCGGTGACATCCTTGACGGAGAGAAACGGCATGCCGGCTGGCACGTATGTCGGAGTGTAGTGCGTCCCATCCGTGATTTGAAAGCAGAGGTCCCCCAGCCTCGCCCAATTCCAGCCTTCGGGAAGAGGGGCGGGCTCGTCCCTCGCGCAAACTGGGGACGCGTCCTGGGATCTGATCCCCCGCGTCTTGGCTTCTGCCAGGCATCGCTCACGAATCTGCTTGAGGAAACGGCCCCCATCGTGGAGGGGCCGCTTGCGCCCCGTTAGCTTCCCTTGCACGGCAAGACTGAGCACGAACCCACGGAGATCGACAACGCTGTCCGCGGCCGGAACAAGAGAAGGGAAGTTGGTGGAAACGCGTCGCCATGAAACGGACAGTTCGGCAGAGCTTTCGGCAGTGGTGAGGGCGGTGAGGGCGCTGCGGGTGGATTGGGTGGCGAGGTCGCGCTTCTTGGTTTGCTTGGCCTCCAGGTCGTCACAGAGGGCCATGAGCTGATCGACCTTCGCCACGATGCGCTTCTGCTCCATGACTGGTGGAATGGGCACTTGCAAATCTTGGAGCCGTTTCATGCTCAGGCCTTCGCGTGAAACGCCAACCTGGACGCCCATAATCAGCGCCTGAAAATAGGGGGAGATGAGGCAGAGGTGCACGAATGCGCGAAGGTCGCGATCAACCAGGCGCACGATCGCCACATGCTGACTCACGTTGCCCTCATCGAAGTCGTCGGGGACCACCGCACATCGACCAATGGATGCTCCGGTGATGTTCAGCAGCAGATCGCCGGGACGGACGTGTGTGCCCTCCATGCGCTGGTGAGTTTCTTGGTCGATGAAGGCGACATCGTCGAGGCGCAGACCGCTGTCCCAAACATTTTGCGACCGGAGAAATTTGATTCCGGAGCGCTTGTAGACGCTCTTTCCACCGAGAGGCGTGCTACCTGCGCCGAGCTTGACGGCAATCTCGCCGAGGCGTGACCAGCACCAGTTGGCGGGGATTTCAAACGATGGGTCTGCGGCCTGATCGTCGGAGGCCGTCTCATCTCGCTTGCGGTTGAGCGAGCGCCCTTGAATATCTTGTCCATCCCGTTGCAGCCGAATCTCCGCGAGGACATCGTGACCGCGACCTTCACGCGAAAGTTGCGGAACCAGGCGGCCAGCAACCGCCAGCGAAAGTACAGCTTGCCTCGCCCTGTCGATCCCCCCATGAGCATCGACGACCAATGAAAGTGCGTCGGAAAATCTCGTGGCACTTGACGTCATGTCACGCAGCCCCCAGCGCCTTCGCCAGTTCCTCCCGCAATTTCTCCCGCACCTTGTCCACCTCGGCCGCCGCTTCCCTGTACTGCTTGAGCAGCTCATCAGGATCCCCCGGCCCATCGTCCACCGCGCGCGGGTTCTTGATGTCCAGGTTGTAGCTGCGTGCCTTGATGTCCTCGATGCTGACCTTCCAGGCTTGGTCGGTCTCCTTGCGCTTGGCCCACCACTTCTTCTCGGGCGCGAACTCGTCGATGCGCATGGGCTTGGTCTTGCTGTAGCTCTTGTAGCCGGCTGGATAGGGATGGTCGTAGTACCAGACGGTTTTGGTGGGCGTGCCTCTTTCAAAGAAGAGCAGGTTGGTCTTGATGCCGGTGTAGGGGCTGAACACGCCCTTGGGCAGGCGCACGATGGTGTGCAGGTTGCACTCTTCCAGCAGCTTTTCCTTGATGCGGGTCTTCACGCCCTCGCCAAAGAGCGTCCCGTCGGGCAAGACCAGGGCAGCCCGGCCGCCGGGCTTGAGCAAGGTCATCAGCAGCACCAGAAACAGATCGGCGGTTTCGCGGGTGCGGAAGGTCTGCGGGAAACTGTTCTCCACGCCGTCTTCTTCCATGCCGCCAAAGGGTGGATTGGTGACGATCACATCCACGCGATCCTTGGGGCCACAGTCGCGCAGGGGGCGGACCAGGGCGTTGTCGTGGCGGATGTTGGATGGCACCTCGATCTCGTGCAGGATCATGTTGGTCGTGCACAGCAGGTGCGGCATGGGCTTTTTCTCGATGCCGCGGATGCTCTCCTGCAGCCTCGCCTCTTGCGCGGCGCTTTTCACGTACTGCTTGCGCACGTGCTCGATGGCGCACACCAGGAAGCCGCCGGTGCCACACGCGGGGTCGAGAACTGTTTCGCCCAGCTTGGGGTCGACCATGTCCACGATGAACTGGGTCACGGCGCGCGGGGTGTAGTATTCGCCCGCGTTCCCGGCGCCCTGCAGGTCGGCCAGGATCTGTTCGTAGATGTCGTTGAATTGGTGGCGGTCAGTGGCGCGGTTGAAGTTGATCTCGTTCAGCTTGTTGATCACCTGGCGCATCAGGTGACCGCTCTTCATGTAGTTGTAGGCGTCCTCGAACACGTCGCGCACCACCGCGGCCAGCTTGGCCTGCTTGCCGGTGGCGGGCAGTTCCTTCAACGCCTTGAACACGTCGTTGTTCACGAAGTCGAGCAGGGCATCGCCGGTGATGCCCTCGGGGTTATTGGCCCAGGTCCGCCAGCGCAGGCGCTGCGGGATGGGGGACTTGTAGTCGTCGTCCAGCAGTTCCTTTTCAGCGTCGCGGTCGTCCAGCACCTTGAGGAACAACATCCAGCCGAGCTGGCTGACCCGCTGGGCGTCGCCATCGACCCCGGCATCCTTGCGCATGATGTCCTGGATCGTCTTGATGGTCGTACTGAGGGACATGGGACAGATCTCCGGTCAGGCCAGGCCCGACGTCAAGAAGCCTTGTACAGCTCGTCCTCGAGGTCGCGGACAGCCTGCTGGTACTTGTCCTTGCCGCCGAAGGTTTCCACGATCTCGACCGGGGTGCCCAGGCGGGACAGCGGGTTCAGCTTGAGAACGTTCATGGTCTCGATGTCGTCCACGCCCTCGTCGGCGTACTTCTGCAGCAGCGCCTCCAGGGTGTCGCGGGCAGCGGGACCATACTTGGTGAAGTAGTTCCGCTTGCGCACGTTGTTCGCGCGCTCCTTGCGGGTCAGGGCTGGCTGGTCAAAGGCCACGTGGCACACGAGATCGAAGGCCGAGAAGTCCTTGCCCACTTCCTCGGCCAGCTCCTCGAAGAAGACGCCCTGCTCGCGTAGCTCGGCGACGACGGCCTGCTTGCGGTCAGCCTCGGTCCAGACTTTGAGGAACCGATCCAGGGACGCGAACTCCTTGCGCACGGCCTTGCGGACGTAGTCACGCAAGGATTCGCTGATCAGTTTGCCGTCGCTGCCGCAGTACTGGACGCGCATTGCGATCACGGTCACCGGCACGTCGTCCACCACGTACTTCTTGCGATGGCCGCCATCAACAGAGACGGCTTCGCCGGGACTGCCTTCTCCGCTTGCCTGGAATTCGTCATCAGCAAACGCTGGGCTGGCTGCAGTGCTGCCTTCCTCGTCCGGGATCTCTGGTGGAACCGGGGACTCGTCGCCTTTGGGCCGGTAGATCTGGACCGGCTGGCCATCGAAGTCGGGATCGGCGAATAGCTCGGTGGCGCGCTTGAAGTCGATGATGGTGAAGTAGCGTTTGTTGTAGTCCTCGCGGATGCGCGTGCCACGTCCGATGATCTGCTTGAACTCGGTCATGGACTGGATGGTCTGGTCCAGAACGATCAGCTTGCAGGTCTGGGCGTCCACGCCGGTGCTCATCAATTTCGATGTGGTCGCAATGACCGGGTAGCGCTGGTCGGGAGTGATGAAGTTTTCCAGCTCGCCCTTGCCATCGGGGCTGTCCCCGGTGATACGCATGATGTACTTGCGGTTGGCGGAGGACAGATCCTCGTTCTCGTTGACCAGGGCCTGGCGCATGCGTTC
>Ga0187862_10006210_pt1 | contig 10874 bp, 5 predicted proteins | sample June2016WEW_10_1_FD_133003 | JGI IMG/M metagenome (GOLD analysis project Ga0187862, IMG submission 133003) | Peatland microbial communities from SPRUCE experiment site at the Marcell Experimental Forest, Minnesota, USA - June2016WEW_10_150 | ecosystem: Environmental > Terrestrial > Soil >...
GTGGCCAGGGCCTCGGTGACGGCCTTGGCTTGTTCCGGTTGATGGAGATGAAATCGTTTCGGCATGGCCCACGATTGCGCAAGATCTAAAATAGTGCAATTACAAAATAGAAATGGTATAATTGGTCTGGATTTCTGAGGCAGGATGATAAAGGCCGGCCGGGTGACCGCGTCGGTTAGAAGACGGTGGGGTTGCCTTCTTTGAGGATTCTGAGATAATGGCTCAGGCCGTTTTTGACGGCCAATTCCATGAGCCAGCGGAGGGGTTCATCCATGTCTTCAAAGGAAAGTCTGAAAGTGCCGTAGTGCATGGGCACCAGCCATTGGGCCTGGAGGTCGCGGAAGGCTTTGATGGCTTCGTCGGGACCCATGTGAACGTGACGGAAGGAATCGGGAAAGTAGGCGCCAATGGGGAGCATGGCCACTTCGGGGGGGGAAGTTTGGCCGATCTCCTTGAAGCCGCCGAAATAGGCGCTGTCGCCGGCGTGGTAGATTCTGCGCCCTTGATGTTCGAGCAAAAAGCCGCCGTATCCGCGGTGATCGTCGCGCAGGACGCGCGCGCCCCAGTGCTTGGAAGGGGTGAGGGTGACCTTCCAGCCGGCGTGAGAGAAGCTTTCCCACCATTGGAGTTCGATGATGCGCTGGAAGCCGAGGTTGGAAGCCAAATCGCCGACGCCCCAGGGAACAATGGCGATTTTTGGGGAACGCAGGCGGCGCAGGGTGGGACGATGGAAATGATCGAAATGGGCGTGGGTGAGCAGGACCAGGTCAATGGGCGGCAGGTCCTGGATTTTCATGCCGGCGCGCCTGAGGCGCTTCAAAAGAAAAAGCCAGTTGGCAAAATTGGGATCAATGAGCACGTTGAGATCGGTAAACTGGGCCAGGAAGGAGGCGTGGCCAATCCAGGTGAGGGCGACTTGCCCGCGGGCGAGCTTGGGAAAGCGCGGGCGGAGGTGCTCGCCGGTGCGGCGGGTGAGCCATGCTTTCCAGACCAGTTCATAAAAAAAAGTGCGGGGATTGAAATGTCTGCTGGGGGTGAGATCGCGAAAGGAGCGCGGGAGCAGTTTTTTTCGGCGGAGGGATTTTGGCCCGCGGCCCGATTCGTCTTTTGGCATAACCGTGGAGAGCTTAAAGATTTGGTTTTAAAAATAAAAGTTAAGAATTAAGATGATGAGCCGGATCGCAATGAGCGCGGGCCGGCGGAAATAAAACGCGATGAACACCGGCAAAGACGATGAAACGCCATAGGACATCCAATTGCAAACCTTGAACTTACAAAGCCAACTGGACAGATATTTGAGCAAGAAGCCGGTCCTGGGAAAGGATGTGTACATCGCGCAGGGGGCGGTGGTGGTGGGGGACGTGACCCTGGGCGACGGGGCCAGTGTTTGGTATCACGCGGTGCTGCGCGGGGACATCAACCGAATCGTGGTGGGCCACCATACGAATATCCAGGACAACGCGGTGGTGCATCTGGCGGATGAGTATCCGTGCCTGCTGGGGAGTTATGTGACGGTGGGCCATTCGGCCATTGTCCACGCCTGCACGGTGGGAGACGAATGCCTGATCGGGATGGGGGCGGTGATATTGGACGGGGCGGAATTGGGCGCGCAATGTTTGGTGGGAGCCAAGGCGCTGATCACGCAGCACACCAAGATCCCGGCCGGCTCGCTGGTGTTGGGCGCTCCGGCCAAGGTGGTGCGCGCCTTGAAACCGGAGGAGCGCGCCGAGCTGAAATACTGGGCGACAAAATATGCGGCCAACGGCGCTTACTGCCTGGCGCACAAGATTAATGTCGGCGGCCCGATGGCGGTGTCCTGATCTTCACGTCTTGTTCAACGGCCCGGCAAGTCCGAAGCATCCAGATTTATTCGTTTTTTCCTTGAACTTGACAACAGTTTATGGGACAACCAAGCCATAAGGAAAAGCCACACTCATCTCCAGCAGACCCATATGAAATTTCAATTACGCGCGCTATTGTCGCTTTTGGCCGGTTTAGCCGCGCCATGGAGCCAAGCTCAACCCTTCGTTGGAACCAATTCCCCAGGGCAAACAACCAACTACACCTTCACCCTTACGGCGGGGGCGACCAATCTTTCGCTGGTGGTCTCCAACAGCACGGCCGCGTACTCCTGGCTTTACGTGACGAATGGGGGCGTTCCTCCGACGATCAACAATTATGAATTCACCTCGCGCCTTGTGGGCCTGACTAATCAGATCAACTTGGAGGCGCCGGAGTTCGCCACCGGCACTTACCATCTGCTGGTTTATACGCCGTCGGCCTCGACGAGCGAGGCGTTCAGCGTGGCGCTGACGACCAATCGCCCTGATCTGCGCAGCGCCAGTTATCCGGTCTCCAAGCCGCTGGTCTTCTCGACGACCGGATACCTGACCAATAGCGGCGCGGGAGCTTGGCAGTATTTCCAAGTAGATGTGCCCTCGAACCTGCTCACCGGCTGGCGCATCGTGGTCAGCTCGACCAACGCCACCCCTCCCTATCTCTACATCCGCCAAGGGCAACTGCCGACGACAGGCGTGTATGACGTGGTAAGCTACGGAACATCCATAGACACAGTTACTTACAACAGCACGCAGGCGGTTGCCGGGACCTACTTCATTGGCGTTTATCTGCCTGCCGGCACGGATAGTTCGGCCAACTACGTCTTGGGTGCGGAACTGGCGTCGGTCACGGCGCTGACCTGGGATCCTGGAACCAACCAGCCCGGCACCCAGGTTTACAACAATCAAAGCACGACCGGAGGCGATTATTATTTCTCGATCCTCACCGAGACGACAGCCAATGGGGTTTGGCGCAACGCGCTCAACGTCCAAAGCGGCCAGGCCAGCCTTTATCTTTTGAATGGTTCGCTACCGACGACCAACTTTTACGATTACGCGTCGGCGCGTACCGGCTCCAATGGTTTTGTGCTGGCGCAAGGCGAGCAATTCACTCCCGGCCAGAACTGGTATATCCTGGTCCACGCCACGCCCAACGCGCAGTGGAACCTGGTGAGCGGCCAGGCATACGTGCAGCAATTGCCCCCCTTGGCGAGCGATAACAGCAGCGGCGTGACCAACACGATGGGGGCCGAAGGGATGGCGTTCTTCCAGACGACCATTCCCACCGGCACCCTGGCCTGGCGTCTGGACCTCCCTGGATTGGCCAATCAACTGTACGTGAAATCCACGCTGGCGCCAGTTCCTTACAACACAGACACTTATGATCTTACGCAAGCGGGTCAGATGCTGGTGGTGCCGACATATCTAAGCCCTGGCAACCAGTATTTTGTGGGAGTGGCGGGCAATCCGGGCCTGCTCTTCAACCTGGATTCGAGGCAGCAGGCGGTGACCAGCATCCCATTCACTTGGACCAATACGATCACGGTGAATCCGAGCGATTACGGATATCTGACCTTTCTGGTGGAGATTCCCGTGCAGCAGATCGCATGGGAAGTGGACGCTCTGCCCAGCCTCGGCGCTCCAGGCGTGGCGGTGCGCTCAAACAACGTGCCCAACGAATTCGTCAATGACGCGGTTTCCGACATATCCGGCGGAGTGGGCAACAGCCTGGCTTTGGTGCCGCCGACCTTGACGGATGGCTCATTCTACGTGACGGTCTATGGCACCCCCCCGTTCAACTGTTCGCTGGTCAACGGCCAGCCGGTGATCACGCCGGTGAATTATGTGTTTGCGATCACCAACGACGCTCCCAACCGGGTCGGCTGGCGGTACTACTCGGTCACCAACGTGGCCGAGCAACTGAATTCGCTGGGGTGGGAGCTGGATTTGACCAACCCGCCGGCGGGTTTTGAAATCGCCCTTCGGCGCAACGCGGTGCCCGGGGCATGGAACTACCGGAATAATCCGTATGATTCTTACAGTGACAGCTCGCAGAGCTATGTGGACCTCTCCAGCACTCTGGATTACCTCCAGCAACCCGGCCACCCGGCCGATGTCTGGTACCTCGGCATCTATTCACCTGCCGCGGTCCTGGGCAACTTCATCCTTGCCGGCAGCCAGTTGACCGGGCCGCCGATCAATTTCGATGGGACAGGCAACCTGGCGAAAGTGACCAACCAGCCGGCGGGCAAATATCAATACTTCACCTACACCGTGCCCGCCAATACGGTGGGATGGGATCTGCGTCTGACCAATGTGACCAGCGGCTCGCCTTACATTATGATATGCCGGGACGAGTTGCCGCCTGGCAACAACGGTTATTGGACTCCTTGGGAAAGCGCCACGTGGCCGAGCGGTTACGATTGGGAGGCGGGCGGGGACTGGACAGGAGATAACTACGATGCGAACGGCGCGGACGCCTACGGGCAGATCCTGGAGATGGGGATGGGAAATCCATTGCAGGCGGGGACCTACTATGTGGGGGTCATCGGTTTCAGCGGCTCGGCGCCAATGACCTACAGCCTGATGAGCCGCGGGATCGGGCCTGGTTTCACCATTCCGATCACCCCGCTGGCGTTTACCAACGGGGCCGGGAACAACATCGTCATCAACCCCGGCCTGGCGCCGCGGGAAGCGGCCTATTACCAACTGACCGTGCCGCCCAACGCCACCAGTTGGCGGGTGGAATTGGACACCAACATCGGCGACTCGCTGCTGCTCATTCAACAGAACGCGCTGCCGAACGAGAACGCGGGCAACCAGGACCCATATTACCTGGAGGGCGGGCGGGAGATGAACAAGTCGGGCGATCAACAGTATCTGATGATGCCGAATAACTATTCCGCCTCCAACTACGTGGCGGCGGGGACTTATTACCTGGCGGTGGTCGGCGAGGGGGTCAACCCCAGCTCCGGCTATTCCACAGGGACCGGTTTGAGCAGTTACACGCTGGGCAGTTACGGGTCGTTGGACGTGACCAACATGGGGACGGTGGATCCCACCGGCTTGACGGACCTGCGGGAGACGAACAACCTGAGCCTGGCGGGCCAAATGTCCGCCTATTCCTTCAGCGTCCCCGCCAACACGCTGAGCCTGGAGATATACTTGACAAACACCACCGGCTCGCCCTACATGACCCTGCTGACGGGCAGCCAGTTGCCGGCGGTCAACGACATTTATGGCAACAACGGCGGGGCGAGTTACGCTTGGAACAGTTCCACCGTGATCAGTATCCCCAACCCGGCTGTGACCAATTACACGCTGATGGTGCAGGCGGAGCAGGAGGGCGGGAACGCCAGTTACATCATTGACGTGCATGCCATCGGCGCGCAGACCGTGGCCTTTGACGGCGGCACGGCCACCATCATTAACCAGCTGCCCGACGTTTGGCAGTTTTTCAACATCACTGTGCCTGCGAACGCGCTGGGATGGGACGTGCGGCTGACCAATGTCTCGGCGCCCAACGACCTCTACGTGCAGCCCATTTTGTATATTTGCCGGGACTTCGCGCCGACGCTGTCCAGCCCCTATTATTGGTCACCGCAGGACAACGCCTCGTGGCCGAGCGGTTATGAATGGCAGGCGGGCTGGGACTGGACAGGGGAAGAATACGATCCGAACGGCGGTGAAGGAGGATACGGGCGGACATTGGAAATGGGGATGGGCAACCCGCTCTCGCCGGGGAACTATTACCTGGGGGTGTACAACAACACCTCCTCCACCAACCAGGTCAGTTACACGCTGGTCAGCCGCGGGATCGGGCCTGGGTTCACCATTCCCGTCACGCCGCTGGCGTTTACCAACGGGGCCGGCAACAACGTGGTCAGCGTCGCCGGTCTGGCTCCGCGGGAAGTGGCTTATTACCAGCTGACCGTGCCGCCCAACGCCACCAGTTGGCGGGTGGAGTTGGACACCAACATAGGCCAGTCCCTCCTGCTCATTCAACAGAACGCGCTGCCGAACGTGGACGCAGGCACCCAGGCCCCTTATTATCTGGAGGGCGGGCGGGAGATGGACAAGCCGGGCGATCAACAGTATCTGATGATGCCGAATAACTATTCCGCCTCCAACTACGTGGTGGCGGGGACTTATTACCTGGCGGTGGTCGGCGAGGGGGTCAACCCCAGCGGTTCGACGATTGGGACCGGTTCGAGCAGTTATACGCTGGGCAGTTACGGGTCGTTGGACGTCACGAACATGGGGACGGTGGATCCGACCGGATTGACGGACCTGCGGGAGACGAACAACCTGAGCCTGGCGGGCCAAATGTCCGCCTATTCCTTCAGCGTCCCCGCCAACACGCTGAGCCTGGAGATATACTTGACAAACATCACCGGCTCGCCCTACATGACCCTGGCGCCGGGCAATCAGTTGCCCGCAGGGTACGACGGGTATGGCAACAACGGCGGGGCGGGTTACTCCTGGAACAGTTCCACGCTGATCAACATCGCCAATCCGGCGGCGACCAATTACACGCTGATGGTGCAGGCGGAGCAGGAGGGCGGGAACGCCAGTTACATCGTTGACGTGCATGCCATCGGCGCGCAGACCGTGGCCTTTGACGGCGGCACGGCCACCATCATTAACCAGCCGCCCGACGTTTGGGAGTATTTCTACATCACCGTGCCTGCGAACGCGGTGGGATGGGACGCGCGGCTGACCAATGTCTCGGCGCCCAACGACCTCTACGTGCAGCCCATCCTGTATATTTGCCGGGACTTCGCGCCGACGTTGTCCAGCCCCTATTATTGGTCACCGCAGTACAACGCCACGTGGCCGAGCGGTTATGAATGGGCGGCGGGCTGGGACTGGACAGGGGAAGAATTCGATGCAAACGGCGGTGAAGGAGGATACGGGCGGATAATGCAGATGGGGATGGGCAACCCGCTTTCTCCGGGGAACTATTACCTGGGGGTGTACAACAACACCTCCTCCACCAACCAGGTCAGTTACACGCTGGTCAGCCGCGGGATCGGGCCTGGGTTCACCATTCCCGTCACCCCGCTGGCATTTAGCAACGGAGTGGCGGCCAATGTGAACGGGCTGAATCCGCGCCAGGTGGATTATTACCAGGTGACCGTGCCCACGAATGCTCCCAGCTGGCAAATCCAATTATCGAACGTAACCGGCGAAACGCTTCTGATGCTGCAACAGAACGCGCTGCCGAACGAAGCGGCAGGCGGCCAGTCTCCCAATCTCCTGGAGGGCGGGCGGGAGATGGAGCAGCCGGGCAACGAGCAATATCTGTTGCTGCCCAATTACTCCTATTCCAACTACGTGGTCGCGGGGACCTATTACCTGGGGGTGGTAAGCCAGGGGGTCAACCCCAGCGGTTCTACCATCGGATCGAACTCAAGTTTCTACACCTTGACCAGTTACGGCCCACAGGGCATCACCAACCTCGGGACGGTCGGGCCGGTGGGCATGGATATCTATCAAACCAACGCCGTCCCGGGAGGCGGAAATGCGCTCTATCAGTTTACCATCCCGCCCGGCATGCCCGCGGTGGAGGTGCGGCTGGATAACGTCACCGCCTCCCCTTACATGACGATGCAGACAGGCTCCAACATCATTGCGCCTTATGGAAGCTATGGCAACAATGGCGGCGCGTTTGGGTCTTGGTCGTCGCCTTCGATAATCACCTTGCCCAATCCGACGGCGACCAATTACTCGCTGACCGTGCAGGCTTACTACAACAACGTCGCCGACGCCTATATCAATGCCGACTTCACCGTGCATATCCGCCAAATGCCGATCCCCGCTCTGGCCTTTGACCCGAGCTTGAACAACTACAACAACGGCGTCATCAACACGGCCAGCGGCGTTCTGGAAGCGGGCCAAAGCGCGTTCTACGAGGTCACCGTTCCCGCGAGTCTGGGCGAATCGCCCATCCTCGGCTGGGTCCTCAGTCTGACGCAATCCTCCGGGGCGGCGTCAGTGAGCGTCCGGCCCGGAGCGGTGCCCGACGGTGTCTATTGCGACAGTTCATCGCCCTTGGTCGCCAACCAGGGGATATATGTGGCGCCCTACCTGACGCCGGGGACTTGGTATGTGCAAGTCTATGGAAACACCGCGGCGAGCTACACACTGACCAGCCAGGCCCTTGAATTGAACCGGCCGGCGTGGACCATGCCCGCGGTGGGCGGAGCGGTGACGACGCCCGGTCTGCCCCCAGGCGGCCCCCTGTTTGCCGACACCGGCGTGGAAGTCAACGGAACGCAGGAGGGGGGCGACGGAGGCTCGGACCTTGCCGAAGGGGCGTTTGATTACTACGAAATCATCGTTCCCACCACCAATACCGGGGTGTTGCGCACGCGCCTGGACGCCCTGAGCGGCAACCCCAACCTCTACATTCGAGCGGGCGCGCCACCCACGCTTAGTCACTATTCTTCCGGCAACTGCGGCGGCACGCTCTACGACCGCTCGCTCTCGCCCAGCAGCGGCAGCGCCTACGGCAATTGGGTGCCGCTGGATGGCCGGCACCAGGCGTATCTGACCAGCGGGGCGTGGTACCTGGCCGTGCAAGCGGCCGGCGGTTCCAACGTCCGCTATCGCCTGCGGATGGACACCGGCAGCATCAGCAACCTTTCATTGAACGGTGGCAGTTACACGAGCCAGGAAATGGCGGCGGGCGATTGGCTCTATTACAACGCGTTTATTCCGACCAACGCCCCGGTGGACTGGAATGTGACGTTCAGCACGCAATTGGGGGACGTGGTGATGTATGTCCGCGACACCTCGCCGCCCGGCCAGGCGACTACCACAAGCGATTTGCGCGATTGGAATAGCGACAACAAAAACCACGGGCCGTATCCTAATTTCACTTCGCCCGGAACCTACACCCTGACCACCCCCCCCTTGCGACCGGGCAACACCTACTACCTCGGCTTCTACGCTCAGAGCGATTCAACGTTCTCGATAAGCGACAGCACCAATGGGGGCTACATTAATTACACCAACACGCTGCCGTTCTACGGCGGTTATACCACCAACCAGATTCCGGCTTTTGGGCAGTTGAAGTTTCGGATTGACGTGCCGGCTGACGCCACCGAATGGATTGACACCTCGGTCCATTCGGCGAACGTCTGGCTCTTCCTGGACCAGGGGAGCGCGCCGACCCTGACGACGTCGGATGACTGGTATTCGGAGAACTATGCCAACGGGGGGCTGGATTATTCCCTGGAAAACACGACCAGTTGGCCGTGGCTGCCGGGATATTCCTACTTCCTGAACGTCACCAACACATCCGGTTCCACCCAGCCATTCAGCTTTTCGATGTTCGGGGTGTACCCCGAGGCGGGGAGGCTGGAGTTCATTTCCGCCCTGGTGTTGAACGGAAACGGGGGTTTCGTCTTGAACATGATGGTTAATCCGGGCTGGACTTACCAATTGCAAGTCTCGACCGATTTGATCAATTGGACGGTGCTGACGACCTTCACCCCGACGAGCACCCCTTACACTTTTACCGACACCGGCGCGCCGGGCTATACTTACCGCTTCTATCGGTTGGTCGTGCAGTAGGTTCGCGTCAGTGAATAGAAATCAGAAACAACACGAAGCGCGATACGAGGGCGCCAGAGCGTGGCGAGGAAGAATACTACACCTTTTGAAGGGCGCCCACTTGACGGCCAAAAGCCGCCAGGCCGGCCAGGCTCAGGGCCAGCAGCGCCAGAGTCGCGCCGCCATCTGGAACCGGGGGGTCGCCCAAGTAAACGAGCTGGTTTTGTGCCGAGCACAAGCTGTTGCCGCTTCCGGTTGATAAATTAAGAATTTCCACGTTATAGGTGGAGTAGTTGGCGGAGGTTACGGGGGCATCCGCATTGCTGATATCGGTTGGAGATCCCAATGTAGAAGAACCTTGAAATTCGCTCAAGGCATCGCTATAGAAAATGTTGTTTGCGGTTGTGGGAACAACATAATTACCATCCGAGTAGGTCTGATTGCCTTCCAGCGCCCAGATGGCCGCCTGCAAAAGACCGGCGTCTTGCAGCCGGGCACTGCCGCTGGAAGCGTAACCGTAATTATTCATCAAGTTGCCCGTGGCGAACTGCTCGTAAAGCCAGGCCGCACCGACGGTCAGATTCTCAACATCGGTGCTTCCTTTGCTGCCGTTGACGTAGTCGAGGGAACTCAAGCTGGTGGTGAAATTGTAGGGAGTGCCGTTATTGTAGCCGGACGAAGCGGGAGAAAAATCCACTGAGGTTTGGACGCAGAATGTCTGGAAGCCTTGGGCGACACCCGCGACGCCTGAGCCGGTGCCTTCGCCTGTTTCCAGCGCCATGGTGCTGTAAGGATTAAGCAGGGACCCGCCGCCTGTTACGGTTGTTACCGCCGTAAACTCGCCGCCCACATCATAAGAATACGCCCCCTGGTCCAAGGAAATTGTTCCTGTGATCGTGGGTTGCGCCAGCACGGCGGGGGAGAGAACCCAGGCGGCGAGAACCACGCCTGCGAAACCGATGGTCTTAACTTTAATCATAATTCAATTTTAGTTGTTTAACATTTCTACACTGCTGTCTCTCGACCTGTCCCGTTTTACCACAATCTGTCCCATTCTTGAGCATTTCTCATACCTCTCTGCATTGAGAAGGGAATCGACGCAAGATCGGCTTGGCTTTCCAGGTTGAGCCTCATGCGCAAGGTGCTTGACATAAATATGTTAGAACAATCCAGCAAGCTCCAAAAACAATGATTGACCTCCGAATGGCTGGCTCTCAATCCTGAGAATCTTGCGAATCCTGTGTTCATAGCACGCAAAAATGTGAAGTCCTCGGTTCTCTTTCCATTTTTTGGCTCATACTAAGTTACACTACTTTATTTGACATTTCAAGCTTTTATTTCAGCTTTTAACAGCCACGAGTTGACTCAAATTAAAAGACACTGGGGGAGCGAAACTGAGAGGAGGCCAAAAGGGTCGTTGACTCATGGGAAAAAGACACCAGGAATTGGTGTGAATGAACATGAGCAAAGAACTGA
>Ga0187862_10006213_pt1 | contig 10870 bp, 8 predicted proteins | sample June2016WEW_10_1_FD_133003 | JGI IMG/M metagenome (GOLD analysis project Ga0187862, IMG submission 133003) | Peatland microbial communities from SPRUCE experiment site at the Marcell Experimental Forest, Minnesota, USA - June2016WEW_10_150 | ecosystem: Environmental > Terrestrial > Soil >...
ACCGGCAGATGTTTTGGCCGGGGCACCATGGTGATGTCCTTGAGCTTGTAGCCGCGATAGTCCACCGGCGGCGGCGCCTCGAAATATTTGCCTTTGAAGTGGAAGGATTGCTCGTTGAAACAGGTCAACAACAGTCGCAACTGCTCCTCGAAATATTCGCGGTTCTTATCGGCATCAAGAAGCGGCGCGCCGAACGACTCGACCTCGCGGCTGTGATAGCCGCGGCCCACGCCCATGATGACGCGGCCGTCGGTGACGATGTCGGCCATGGCATAGTCTTCCGCCATGCGGATCGGATGCCACATCGGCAGCACGTTGAAGGCGCAACCGAACTTCAGCCGCTTGGTCTGGGTGGCGAGCCATAGGCCGAGCTGGATGAGATTGGGGAAGACCTCGTAGCCCTCGCGCTGGAAATGATGCTCGGCGGTCCACAGCACGTCGAAGCCGAGCTCGTCCATGAGCTGGGCAACGTCGCGCGCGGTGAAGAAAGCTTCCGCCAGCCGGTCGTCGGAATAGCGCCGCTCGTTGGCAGGCGTGCCGTTCAAGCCCACATTGTCGAGCTCGATCTGGCCGACATAGAGGACGTGGAACTTCTTGATCATGTGTTCTTCCCTAGGCTTTTTATGGCGCGGACAATATCCGAGGCGTGCCGCCGCCGCCACGCCGTGATCAATACACCCTGCAACTGATCGGATGGCGGCCTTGATCGCTTGGATGCTGGATTATTCGTGTTGATGATCTTGTCAAGGACGGCGCCATTAGCGCGGTTACGCGCGTCTTCGACGCGCTATGGCGCCGCCGCCTCCGGCGGTCTTCGATCCTTGACAAGATCATCAACACGAACAGAAACGCTGTCCAAGCGATCAAGGCCGCTTTCACGGCGCCATTATCGGCATGGCAGGGCGGTTTTGTCCTCGAGATCATACCCATGCCGCCCGGTAGCAGTACACCATGCGCCACGCGCGACTGCCTTGCAGGGATGCCGGAAAAGCGCCGATACTTCGACCCGCTGGGGGAATCGCTCGGGGGGAAGTCGCAGGCGTGGCAATCAGGTGGTGCCGTGGTGCTTAGGCGTCGCAGCAAGCGGTTGATGTGGTGCGTCCTTGCCGGCGCGCTTTGCACCGCCGCAATCGTGACGGCGCCGGTCGCGGCGCGGGCGCAGGGCTTTTTTGATTTCCTGTTCGGCGGCCCGCAGCGGCCGCCGCCGCCGCCGCCTAGCTATCCGCCGCCGCCGCCGGAAATCGGCCGCATCGCGCCTGCGCCGCTCGGACAGGAGCGCGTCAACGAGAATGCCGGCACCACCGGGCACGGCGTGGCGTTCTGCGTGCGGCTGTGCGACGGCCAGCACTTCCCGCTGGAGCGGATGGCCAATGCGACGCCGGCCGAGACCTGCAAGACGATCTGTCCGACCAGCGCCACCAAGGTCTATTTCGGCTCCGAGATCGAGGGCGCGGTGGCCGGCGACGGCGCGCGCTATTCCGACCTCAATACGGCGTTCCTCTATCGCAAGCACCTGGTCGCCAATTGCACTTGCAACGGCAAAGATCCGTTCGGGCTCGCCACCTTTGATGTGAAGACCGATCCCACTTTGCGGCCCGGCGATATCATCTCGACCAAGGACGGGCTGATGACGTTCAGCGGCCGCAGCGGCCAATCGGCGTTCACGCCGGTTGCGCCGTCGACGCTCGGCCCGCAGCTGAATTCCGTCTCGTCGCGGCAGAAGCCGACGTCGTCGCCGCCCGCCGACCAGCCGCCGCAGGAAGTCGAAGACGAGCCCGGCACCATCGTGCATCCACAGAATGGCCAGCCGGCAAGCCCGCCGCCGCAAAACGCAGCGCCCAATGTAGCCCCACGGGCGCCGGCCGGCCGCTAAGCGGCGGCATTTTGCTCGGGCGCCACACGCAGTAGTTGGTGTCGGGGCGCGGCCAATGCGTAAGGTCGCAGGCTGCGGGCATGTGTCGGCGGCAAGCGCGAAATCAGGCACCATGACCGGCAAGCAATTGTGCAATGCGAGAAATGCGGCTTTTGGCGGTTTACCGGTCGTTCAACTGCCAGTAGTAATATCGCCGGCTGTTCGGGGATCAAATTGTCAGCCTCGACGTGCTTGAGCCGGCATCTGCCGGCCGCCCCGCATTGGTTGGAACCGGCGCCATGGCTCTGAACCCATCGATGTCCGTGCTCCTGGTCGACGATTCCAAGCTGATGATCAACATCATCCGTGGCCTGTTGCAGCATCTCGGCATCAGCGACGTCGACGATGCCAATGACGGCGCTTCGGCGCTCGTCAAGATGCGGAGCAAACGCTACGGCCTGGTGATTTCCGATTGGAACATGACGCCGATGAGCGGCTATGAGCTGTTGCGCGAGCTGCGCAACGATCCGGCGCTCAAACGCACGCCGTTCATCATGGTGACGTCGGAATCGAAGACCGAAAACGTCATCGCGGCGAAGAAGGCGGGCGTCGATAATTACATCGTCAAGCCGTTCAACGCCCAGACGCTGAAAGCCAAGATCGAGACGGTTTTCGCCGCGCGCAGCGCGCCGCCGCCGGAGCGCTAGCAATCTTCAGGACGCCAAGAACTTTATGATGCCAAGAACTTTATGACGCCAAGTCCACCGCCATCGTGTCGGCGATAAAGCCGCGCAGCGCCACGGTGTCGAACGGCTTGCGCAGTATCTTCAGGTCCGCGGGCGCCGCCTGCGCGGCGTCGCTGTAGCCGGTCGTCAGCACCACCGGCAGATTGGGATAGCGCGAGCGGATTTCGCGGGCGAGGCCGACGCCGTCGATGGTTCCCGGCATGACGATGTCGCTAAATACGAGATCGACCCTGCTGCCTTCCGCCAGATATTTCAGCGCCGCGTCGGCGGAATCCCGATAGTCGGTGTCATAGCCGAGGCGTTCGAACAGCGACGACGTCACTTCCGCCACCTCGGCGCTGTCGTCGACAATGAGCACCGTCGGGCGCTGCGCACGCGGCGCGTCCATGGCGGGACTGTCCTTGGCGATGTCTTTCTCGGCGCAGGCCGGCAGATAGACGGTGATCGTCGTGCCTTGCCCGACCTTGCTGTCCGCATTGATCGTGCCGCCGGCCTGGTGGACGAAACCATAGACCTGCGACAGACCGAGCCCGGTTCCCTTGCCGACCTCCTTGGTGGTGAAGAACGGATCGAAAATTTTTGACAGCAGATGCGGCGGAATGCCGACGCCGGTGTCGCTGAACTGGATGGCGACGAGGTCGCCGCTCTCTGCATCGCCGCCCGATGTGTCGTCCGCCGCCACATTGCCGACGGTCAGGGTGAAGGTGCCGCCGTTCGGCATGGCGTCGCGGGCATTGACGGCGATATTGACGATCGCAAGCTCCAGTTCGGCGAGGTCGACCTTGACCGGGCGCACCGCCGGATCGATCGCCTCGGTGTAGACGATATTGCCGCGCAGCGAGCTTTCGATCATCGGCCGGATGTTCTTGATGCTGGCATTGAGGTCGACGATGGTGGGGCTGAGATGCTGGCGGCGGGAGAACGTCAGCAATTGCCGGGTCAGGCTTTCGCCGCGCTTGGCCGCCGTCTGGATCGCCTCGATGGCCCGCGGCAGCTTTGGGTCGAGCAGCCGTTCGAAGGTCTGGGCGTTGCCGCCGATGATCATCAGCAGATTGTTGAAGTCGTGGGCGATGCCGCCGGTCAGTTTGCCGATCGCCTCCATTTTTTGCGACATGGCGAGTTGCTCGCGCGCCTCGACCAGCTTCTCCTGGGCGTGGCGCCGCTCGGTGGCGTCGCGCAGCACATTGGCGAGGCCGAGCAGATTGCCGTCGTCGTCGTAGATCGCCCGGATGGTTCCGGTGACGAAGAACAGCGCGCCGCTCTTTTTGATGCGCCAGCCCTCGACTGCGTACTTGCCGTTCTTGACCGCCAGTTCGAGCACGCGGTTGGGCTCGCCCGAGCGTCGTTCGTCGGGCCGATAGAACACGCTGAAATGCTTGCCGATGATTTCGTCGGCGGTGTAGCCGATGATCTGCTGCGCGGTGGAGTTCCAGCTCGCCACCCGCCCCGATCGGTCGAGCAGGAAAACGGCGTGATCGACGACACCTTCGATCAGGATCTGAAAATGGCGCTTGGAGCGCTCGAAGGCGAGCTTGGTCTCGGCGACTTGCCGGCTCAATTGATCCTGCGCGGACTGTAGGCGCGCCGCGGTTTGCTGGTGGTTGGCGACCGCGGCGGCCAGAGTAAGCGGCGGCAGCGTGGTGGCCAGGACCAGCGCAAAGAGCAGGACCGGCGATCCATTGAAGTCGAAGCTGGTCGCAAAGCCCCACGCCGCGATCGCGCAAAAAACCGGCGCTGCCGCCGCGGCGTCCCGCGGATTGCCGCGGAGGCTCGCCCACGAGAGCGGCAGCACGACCAGGAATGCGAGCAGGCTGCGGTACGGCAGCAGCGCATAGAAGTCGCTGTCCATGAGCGCGCTGCCGACTTGCGGGCCGAAGGCGGCGATGCCGATGGCGGCGGTGACGATGATGACGACGGCGGTTTCCAACGGGCTCCATCGCGACCATGCCCGCGACGGCTTGGTCGCCCAGAGCACGATGACCGGAGCGACGAGCAGCGTTCCGCTAAAATCCGCCAGCCAGCGTGCCGTCCAAGTGGCGACCGGGCTCGCCAGATCGACATCGTTGGCGAGAACCAGGCCCACGGTGGCCATGGCGGCGCCGATCATCGCCATCGGTGCTAAGGCAATGGCGGCGAATTTTGCGACGCCGAGCGGCGTTGCGAAGGTCTCGCGGCCGTGCGACCAGCGATCGATCAGCCAGGCACCGGCCAGCGCCGCGATCGGCGTGCCGAGCGCGATGCAGGCCGCTTCCGACAGCGCGCCGTTGCCCACGACGGTGGAAAAAAACGCGCCCACCACAATCGCCGGCCAGATCCGATAGCCGCGTAACAGCATGAGCGCCAGCGCCAAGCCGGTCGGCGGCCACAGCGGCGTCGCGGTCGGATTGATCCAGGGAATCAGCAGCCCAGATACGGCAAGGCCGAAATAGGCCGCGGCGATGACGATCAGTTCGAGCGTGTAGGTCGCGGCCCTGACGACTCCGCGCAGAGTGATCGATCGAGCTTCGCCGGTTGCCGCGCTTGTCATGCGGAGAGCCTCGCCGTGATCGCCGCAAAAAAGACTCGATCTCGCTCGCGGCAGTATAACATCGTTCCGTTTCGGCTGAATAATTGGCCGAGCGCCCGCGGGAACGAAATCCTCAGCTGTAGCGATATTCCGCGCAAACGATGGCGACATTCGGTCAAGCGCAAGCCGTTCGCGGCGGCGCATCCACGATCTGCACAGCAATCTGGCCGTGACGGACGCCCCTCCCGGAGTCGTCGCCGGCCGAATCAACTGCCCTTATGCCCCCTTCCAGAGGGGTGGCGCGGGCAATACGATGCCGCGCCAACGAAAGCAGCAATGATGCAGACCCGGCGCACCATGAGCCGCGGCCACGGCAAGATGTGAGGCCGCCATGACCGTTCGCGCCGGTCGCGAATTCCTGGCGGTCCCGGGGCCGACGAATATTCCCGACGAGGTGCTGCAAGCGATGCACCGCCCGGCGGTCGAGATCTATTCCGAACCGCTGATTGCGCTGACCGACGGCCTGTTGCGCGATCTCGGCAAAGTGTTCGCTACCGAGACGCGTCCCTACATCTATATCGCCAACGGCCATGGCGCGTGGGAAGCGGCGCTGACCAACGTGTTGTCGCGAGGCGATAAAATTCTCGTCCTGGAAAGCGGCCAATTCGCCATGGCATGGGGCGATGCCGCGGCTCGGCTCGGCGTCGAGATCGAAGTTCTCGCGGGCGATTGGCGGCACGGGGTGCGGCCGTCCGATGTCGAAGCCCGCCTGCGCGCCAATCGGGGCGGTGCGATCAAGGCGATCCTCGCCGTGCAGATCGAGACCTCTACCAGCGTTGCCAACGATATCGCAGCAATTGGCGACGCCATTAAAGCCGCCCGGCACGACGCGCTCTATTTGGTCGACGTGGTCGCTTCGCTCGGCTGCGTGCCGTTTGCGATGGACGCCTGGGGCGTCGACGTTGCGGTTTCCGGTTCGCAGAAAGGCTTGATGTCGCCGCCGGGCTTGAGCTTTGTCGCCGCCGGCGAGCGCGCCCGCGAGGCCAACCGCAACGCCGGTTTACGTACGCCCTATTGGGATTGGACCGCGCGCGACGGCGAGTCGCATTATCAGAAATATTCCGGCACGCCGCCGGAGCAATTGTTATTCGCGCTGCGCAAAGCCCTCGACATGCTGTTCGCGGAAGGGCTCGACAACGTCTTCCTGCGCCACCGTCTGCTCGCCGAGGCGGTGCGCCGCGCCGTCGTGGTGTGGAAGCAAGGCAACGTCATCGATTTCAATGTCGCCGAACCCGCCGACCGCTCCGATGCGGTCACCACCGTGCTGATGAACGGTTACGATCCCAAACTGCTGCGCGCTTATTGCGACACCAAATGCGGCGTCGTCCTCGGACACGGGATCGGCAAATTGAGCGGCAAGGCGTTTCGCATCGCCCATATGGGCCACATCAATGCGCCCATGGTGCTCGGCACGCTCGGCGTCATCGAGCAAGCGCTCGGCGCGCTGCACATTCCGCACGGCAAGGGCGGCGTGCAGGCGGCGGTCGAATGGCTGAGCGAGAACGTGAAGCCGTAAAAGCGCGAAGAGGACTTTTCGGCCTGAGATGAAAGCGCCTCTCCCTATTGGGGAGAGGCGTAGTGAACGGTTAAGCCGCCAGCTTAAGGGCGTGCTTGCTCTCGATGGTCTGCCGGATCAGCCGGCGGGTGCGTTCGACGAAAGCGCGCTTGTCCGCGAGACAGCTTTCAAGCAGGACACCGACGCCAAAGTGCCCGGTCACATCAGCCATTGCGATCAGCGCCACGTACTCGGCGATGCGCAAATGCATCAGTTGGTTGGCCTTGACCAGGACGAAGAGGGCCTTGGCCGCCGGAGACTGGATCTCGGCAATCTCGCGCCGGAAATCCTCGATGAAGACGTCATGAAGACGTCCGCTGAGCGCGACCGGCTTCTCGCCAATGAGCTTGAAGCAGCGGTCAAGCGAACTGAGTATTTTATCCTGCAGGAAGACGCGCGATTCCAGCGCTTCCTTGATATTGGGATCCTGCACGACGCCGCTCAGCTCCTGATAGATCTTCGTCATATGTTCGGTTCGCTGTCGGACGTCGCTCAGCATCTTGACGTATAGTTCTTTGGAATTATTGATGGTCATGAGTTATTCCCTTGTGTGCTTCCCATCGGGCCGCGCGGCGCAATGACTGAGAGTCTGTCTGTAGAATAAATGCGCGGAACATGGGTTGCGGTTATTTCATTGCGCTATTGGGATGGATTTTTGCGCTATTGGGATGGATTTTTGCAGCAGACCAGATTACGGTGACGCTGAGGCGAGCATCGGCACATCGAGACTGCAGCCGTAAAGGCGCTGGGGAACGCTCGCCGCAAGCCGGACGCGAGCGTGCTGAATCGAGTGCTTCAAAGGCACCCACGCTAAATGGCGATATATTTTGATTGCTTGCCTGCCGAAGGCTTCAACGCGGCCGATCGACTGACGCAGACTTCGCCAGTCGCCTTATCATAAGCAGCGCTCGGCAAGACTCCAGCTTGCCTACTCCTCGACTTGGCTATGCCGGCGTCGAGCGCAATGGGCGATTGAAGATTTAATTGGGCTAATGCCTGTCGAAGTTCCCGAAGAAGGTAAAATGCACCTGGTGCACGTTTGCGTGACCCTCCGATGGCATATGGTGCGTAGCAACATAGTTAGAAGTCACGTCCGGAATGGCCGTTATCGCGAGTTCCCCTGGTGCGGCCGTACCGTAATGGAGGCGCCGGCTTTCCCTGCCCCCGACAAGCACTCAGAGCCGGGGCTTTTTTGTTTGTCTTGATCCGCGAGGCGCAAACGACGCCGTCCGGCTCAAGACAACGCGTCGGCGACGACTTGGCGGTGTTCCACCTTGTTCCACCTTTCAGCGTGAACGAAGGCTCCGAAATATGTCACTCGTCTTTACGCTGGCGTCGCGAAATCTCCTCCAAGATCGGCTTCGCTTTACCGCCTCGCTGATGGGCATCGTTTTTTCGGTGGTGCTGGTGATGGTGCAGATGGGCCTTTACTTCGGCTTCAGCGGCATGATCACAACGATGATCGATCACACCTCGACCGATCTCTGGATTATTTCCAGCGGAACCAAATACTTCGAGGATCTCTCGCTTCTCAGCACCGGATTGAAGGATCGCCTGCTGGCGATCGACGGCGTGTCCGCAGTCGTTCCGGGCGTGGTCGGATTTTCCGCCTGGAGCCTGCCGGGCGGGGCCATGAGTTCGGTGATCGTCGTCGGAACTGACATCACTGCCGGCGGAGTGTCGCCTTGGAATGTCGTTGAAGGAACGGCGCAGAGTTTGACTGTTCCGGGAACAGTGGTGATCGACCGGTCCCAATACGGTCAGCTCGGCGTGTCTGGCGTTGGCGCAACCGCTCTTATCCGCATGCAACCCGTAACGGTCGGTGCGGTCACGGACGGCATTCGCTCTTTCACGACGGCACCCTATGTATTCACCGATCTCAACGGAGCTCGGGCCTATACCGGATTGCCGGCGAGCTTTGCCAGTCATTTCCTGGTTCGGCTGAAGCCGCAAGCCAATGTCGAACAGACCCGTCAGAATATTCTTTCGAGCATTTCCGGCATTCAGGCACTCACTCCGGATCAGTTCAGAGAACAAAGTCGGCCGTTCTGGCTGTTCCGGACCGGCGCCGGCGCGGCGCTCGTTGCCGGCGCGCTGCTCGGGATTATTGTCGGCACCGTCATCGTTGCGCAGACACTCTATTCCAGCACCAAAGAGCATCTTTACGAGTTCGCCACGTTGCGCGCGATGGGCGCCTCCGACAGCTATATCTACCAGGTCATTATCTGTCAGGCGCTGCTCAACGCCATCATCGGATTTGCCATTGCGGCGCTGATCGGATTCGCGATCGTGCATTACACCGCGAAAAGCGCACTGCAGGTCGTGATCTCGCCGAGTTTGATCATCGAACTGTTCATTCTCACGATCCTCATGTGCATCGTCTCGGCGATTGCCGCGATTTTTCGCGTCGTTCGCGTCGATCCTGCGATTGTGCTGACCCGATGACCGAGCCCGTCATCGAGGCTGCGAACGTCAGCCGGAGTTATGGCAGCGGACCGGCATGGGTGCAGGCGCTGAAGGACGTCAATCTGACGCTCAGCGGCGGCGAACTCACGGTGCTGATGGGACCGTCGGGCAGCGGCAAGACCACGCTATTGTCGATTCTTGGCTGCATGCTTGCGCCTACCGGTGGGACTGTCCGGGTATGCGGCACCTCGACCAGTGGGGTACGGCCGGCGGAGCTCGCAAAAATCCGGCGGCAGCATATCGGCTTCGTGTTCCAATCCTATCACCTGTTCTCCACCCTGACGGTCGCCGAGAATGTTCTTTTGGCCCTCGACGTGCGCGGCGAGCGCGGGGCCGAAGCGATGGCGAAAACCAAAGAGATACTGGCCAGCGTTGGCTTAACATCCAAAATGTCGTCGTTCCCGCGCCAGCTCAGCGGCGGCGAGCAACAGCGGGTCGCGATCGCGCGAGCCGTCGTAGCGGAACCTTCGGCCATTCTCGCCGACGAGCCAACTGCCGCGCTGGACTCGGTGAACGGGCACGCCACCATGACGATCCTCTCTGCGATCGCCAAAGAGCGAGATCGCGCCGTGCTGGTGGTGACTCATGATCCGCGGCTGTTCGAATTCGCCGACAGGATCGTGCACATCCAGGATGGCTCGCTTACGCCTGAACAGTAGTGCCTGCTTTAATAAGGGCCTCTTTAACAAGGGCAATGCGCTCCGAGTGGTCAAAACTGCTCAGACCGCCTTTCCCATCCGAGACACCCTGCAAGCGAGGGGTCGCCCGGCCGCATATTTGAATTCACGATCTGGCCCTCGCTCATTCCTCCATCTTGATACCGGCGGCCTTGACCAATTGGCCCCACTTTTCGCTGTCGCTGCGAATGAGCGCCTCGAAGCGATCGGGCCCCAGCGCCATTACGGTGAGTTGCTGATCGGCGAATTGCTTGGCGATCGATTCATCATGCATGACGGCAAGCGTTGCCGCGGTGAGACGGTCGACGATGGCGCGCGGCGTGCCGGCCGGCGCGATCAGCCCGACCCAGGGCGCCATCTCGAAGCCGGGCACGGTTTCGGCCACCGCCGGCCAGTCGGGAAATTCCGGCATCCGCTTGGGCTCGGCGACGGCGAGCGCCTTGGCCAGCGCGATCAACTCGGCAATGCTATTCGCCGGCAGTGACGGATTGGCCGCGAGCATGCCCGGCAGCCGCACCGCCGACGCCACCGGTACGAAATCCTTCAGCGGATCGTAGGACAGATCCTTGTACAGCCACGGATTGACCGTCAGCGGCGTGTCCGACGTGAAGCCGAGCGTGTAGCCGTCGGGGTCGGATTGCTTGAGCGCCTGCAAGCCCACGGCGCCGTTGGCGCCGCCGCGGTTCTCGACGAAGATCGGCTGGTTCAACAGCTTCGACAAATGATCCGCCACCATCCGCGCGACGAAATCGGTCCCGCCGCCAGCGGGAAACGGCACGATCATCCGGATCGGTTTTTGCGGCCAGTTCTGCGCCGACGCTGGAGCGAAGGCGAAACACATCAGGCCGAGCGCTGCCAAAAATGTCGCCAAAATCTTTTTCATCGGCGCTTCCCCTGTTTTGGCCGAGTTGCTTTCTTTTGTGGCCAAACGAACCGGCAGTCTGAATGAGATTAAATCGGGCTGGCCCAGAAAGCGGCCTTGATCGCTTGGACAGCACTCTGTTCGCG
>Ga0187862_10006217_pt1 | contig 10868 bp, 7 predicted proteins | sample June2016WEW_10_1_FD_133003 | JGI IMG/M metagenome (GOLD analysis project Ga0187862, IMG submission 133003) | Peatland microbial communities from SPRUCE experiment site at the Marcell Experimental Forest, Minnesota, USA - June2016WEW_10_150 | ecosystem: Environmental > Terrestrial > Soil >...
ATTCATCGTGTCATAGGCCATCGAGGCAAACTGCTCCGGCTTTTCGTGGAACCGGTTCTCGAATCGGCGGTTGAAGTCCAGCCAGCGCTGGTCGTTGCGGGTGGGATCGTAGGGATAGACGGCCTCGAAGCCTTCGGCGGCATCGCCAGCCTCTTTCAACAGCGTGTCGCCCAAGGTGCGAAATGCGCCAAAGGCGCGCTGCTTCATCCCTGCCGCCCGCATCTGCTTTAGAATCGCCGCCGCCTCCAACTCGTCTCCGACGATGAAAACGGCGTCCGGGCGCGAGCTGCGGATCACCCTCAGTTGCTTGGCGTAATCCGTGTCGCCGGGCTGGAAGATCTGCTCCATCACCACCGGATGGCCCAGACGGCGCGAGACATCGAAAAACTTGCCAAGTCCAAAGCGGCCGTATCGACTGCTCGCCCTGAGAACCGCCACGCGCTTCAAGCCAAGCTCGGTATAGATGTGCCGAGCCAGCGTCAGATACTGTTGCCGGTCATCCTGCATGGTCCCGAGGTACCACGGAATGGTAGTCTCGGGAACGGTGGGATCGCTGTTGGCCGAGCTGACGACCGGAAGCTCCGCGCGCAGGGCCACGCGCAGCGCAATGTGCGTTGACTCGGAGCTGATCGAGCCGAATATCGCCCAGACCTGTTCGTCGTAGGCCATCTTCACCGCTTCATCCGAGGCCGAGCCCCAGATGGCCGCGTCGGTGGGCCGGACATCGCCATAGACCGCCTTCGCCTGCCAGTTGTTGTAGTCGTTATGCAGCATCAGCTTGAAGGGCTTGCCCCCGTAACCGCCGCGGGCATTGGCCTCTTCCACCGCCAACTGCGCGCCATGCAGCATTCGCAATCCAAGAACCGATTCCGAATTGTTCTCGATTGGCCCGAAGAAGCCAATGCGCACCTCGGTCAGATCCTTGGGCTCGGGGATATTTCTTGCTGCGCCCATATAGATGTTGGGACGCGTGTAGTTGGTGTCGTAGGGCGCCGTAAACTTGGCATAGGGTCGCATGTCGGCCGGCTCTCCTGCATAGGGCACAACTTCGCGATCACGCGGAGGGCCTGGCGGATGCGCGCCACACTCGCACACTTTCTTTCCTGTGTTCGTGTCCATATTCATGGCCGCATCCTGGGCACCGCAACGAACCGCTGCACCAGTAGCCAAGATGCCTGACATAACCAACAACCATCCCTTGCGCATCACAACAACTCCTTGTTGATTTCAGCCTGTTTATCCATCCAGAACGTCCATTAACTTCGAAAACCCGAGCCCATGCCGTTATCGCGATTCTGTGCCCTTACGGTTGACGAATCCCGTGACTCAATCCTTGCGCCGTGGCAACCCAGATATCATTCCCTTGAAAGTCGATGCCAAGCATGTAGTTATGCGCCGGCGCGGTGGTGACGGCGACGGGCGTCACGATGCCCTTTGCATCGCGCACCGTCATCTCCGGCTTGCCGTCGGTGAGCGAAGGGCGATAGACGGCCCAGTTCACGCCGTCGTAATAAGCAAGTCCCTTGTCGGTGCAGAACCATGCACGCGTGCCGTCCACGCCTTTGACCTGATTGGTAAAGTTAGAGGGCAGCCCGCTGTCCTTGACGAGAAAGTTGTGCCAGTAGCGTCCGTCATAGTGACTGTCGCCAAAATATGTGGCCGCCCATAAAACATTGTCCTTCTCGATATAGCTGACCGATGTGACGATCTCGTGGATCAGGCCCTGATCCTTGAATAGCACCGTCTCTGTCTCTCCGTCGGGATCGTCGTACCTGTCCCACTTCCCGGTCTTCTGGTCGTACTCCAGAACGCCGCTGCCCCAGATTCCGTAGTAGACCTTGGTCGGCGTGGCGGAGACCGAATAGGACCAGATCTCGAACATAGGCGTGTTGCGCTCGTTATAGAGCGACCACTGATTCGTGTGCAGGTTCAGCCGGCAAGCGCCAGCGGCCGTGGCGATCCACACGTTCTCGCCTTCGATGGAGACGCTGTAGACCACATCGTTGCTCAGCCCCGAGTTCAACTGCGTGAAGCTGTCGATGTGTCCGCCGGAGATGCGGCTCAGCCCGCCCATTGTTCCAGCCCACACATCGCCGGTGCGCTTGTCCAGCGCCAGCGAGAGCACGGCCCGATGCGCCAACCCGTCGGCGGTCGTGTACACCTTCCAGGCATGGTTCTCGTAGACCGCCAATCCGTTGTCGGTCCCCGCCCAGATGCGGTCTCCATCCACAAGCACCGCAAAGACGTGATCGTTGGGCAAGCCATTGGCGGTAGTAAAGTTTTCAAAGCGGTATAGCGGCATCCTCGGCGGCGCGGCAAGCGCCAGCGAGACAAAAGCAACTGCGCTGACTACCAATAGCATTGCGATCATACAGAGCTTTTTCATCACGTCCTCCTTATCGAGTCTTGAGGTACTCGATCAGATCGTTGAGTTCATCCTTGGTTAGGTCGTTGGTCCGGCCATGTTTGTCGTCCGGGTTGTAAACCGTCCATATCTCTTCCAGCGAGCGCGCCGACCCATCGTGCAGGTAAGGGGCTGTGAGCGCAATGTTGGTCAGCATTGGCGCCTTCAGCAGTCCTGTATTGTCGTTGGACTTACGCGTCCCCACGTCGAAGATTCTCTGATTCGTGCCTTTGGGTCCGCTGTGGCAATAGGAGCAACGATTGCTTTCCGTGATCGGTTTCTTGAACTTATCCACCGTGCGCTCGAAGATCGCCTTGCCTCGTTCCTGGGCTGGCGTCAACTCGCCGTTTGCCTGCCGCCAGCGATTAGGACGCGGAGCCAGACTCCGAACATAGACGGCCAAATCGGTAAGCATTCGATTATCGTAGTTCTCAGAACGCCAGAAGTATTTTTCAGTCCTGGGTCCGCATTCGGTGGGAATGTTAGGGTTGGTTCCGGTCCACTTATATGGCTCCGTGTCCGTGATGTCTTCAAGTAATTTATTGTCCACAGTGTTGCGGCCAAATCCATCAGGTTCCAAGTTCCATTGGATTCCGTCGAAGGTGGAATCGATGTGGCAACTGGCACAACCGATTTGGCCATGAAATGAGTAGCGCGAGGTATAAAATATCTGTTCGCCACGGCGCTGAGGCGAGATTGTTTTCGATCCATTTGTCGCGAGATCGGAAACCGATAAATTCTTGTGCTTGCCAATCAGGTTCTGCAAATCCTCAGAAGTGGAGGCATATTGACTTTGCGTACGGCCATCGACGTGGCATTTTGAGCAGGTGATCTTTCCATCGGCGACGCTACTGGCTATGTTGAGATCGCTCTTTCTTAGATGTGGCGACGGGGTTGTTATTGATCCGGCCAGGGTGATGGTGGAGGCAACGCGATTGGTGCGCGTGTCGATTACGCTTACGGTGTCATCCAGACGGTTGGCAACAAACAGCCTGCGCCCATCACGAGAAAGTGCAAGGCCCCTCGGATTCAGTCCCACGGGAATGCGTGTCACAACATAATTGGCGCTGGCAGATAGATCCTGCGCGAAGGGACCATTGTGCGTGTGAATGAAGCGGAGTAGGCGCGGCACGTTGACCACGGTCACTATCTCCGAACCGCCGCAGGAGACGTAAATACGCGACTTGTCCGGCGCTACAGCGACGCCGAAAGGCTGCGAGGCATAGCGCTCCAGTTCATCCAGCGGAACTTCGACAGGCGTCTTGCCCACATCCGCGCCAAACAGTTCGAGCGAATAGGTGAAAGCTCCACCGTGTTCCACGTGCGCCAGCGGCACAAGGTTCTTGGGGTGATATTCGGCCGCAACGCCCAGCCGTCCATCGGCGGAGAGCGCCACGTGAAAGACGCCTGCAATCCCGTGCAGTTGAACGCGATCCACAACCACCGCGCGCCCCGCATCGATCACCGTGAACTCCGACTCAGGCGGGAGCCGATTTTCCAATCCGGTCTGACGCGGAATTATCTTCGGGTAAACATGAGTCACATAGATGCGGCTTCCATCTGGCGAGAGTGCAAGATAGCTGGCGCCGCGCCCAGCCAGCAGGCGCTTCTCCTCCACGCCGGTTTGGGCATCCAGAACGGCGATGTCGCTGCTGATTCGATTGGCCACAAACAGGCGCTTTCCCGACATATTCTCAACCACGCTCGACGGCTCTGCTCCAACCGGCCATGTATGGATGACTTCCAGCGTCTTTGTATCGATTACCGAGAGCGTGTCGTCCCAGGTGTTGGTCACAAACAACCTGTCTCCCTTGGGAGACAGCGAGAATCCACGCGGTACACGGCCCACTGCAATGTTCTTGATCAACGCGAAGCTGGTCGCATTCAGTACGCGCACCTCGTTGCTTTGCTGGCAGAGCACATAGAGCCGCGCGCCGTCCGGCGAAAGCATGACCTCAAGCGGCGAAGCGTAGTCTTCCGACGTGCTCGTCTCTATCTGCGCGGCTGCGCGAACATACCCGCCGGTCCACAGTGCGGCCGAAAGCAACGCCGCGCCCAAGGCGACAAAACCCGCACATACGCCAAAGCGAAATCCATTTTGCGCTTGCCGGCTCATTTAGGCTCCTCCACAGTAAGCACACGATCCACGGTCAGGTTTTCGAGCGTCTGTTCGCGTCCGCTTGGCCAATGAACGATCAGCTTCTCCACCGCCGACGCCGCGCCCAAACCGAAGTGCAGGCGCTCGTCGTTCTGCGACATATAGCCCGATCCAGCCACGCGCTCCGCCGTTTGGCGCTTACCTGCCGCAATGACTTCCACCTTTGCGCCAATACCGTCGCGATTGCTCTTGGTTCCCTTCAGTTTGATCGCGATCCAATGGCCAGTATTCGTCGAAACGTTGTGCAGCAGCGTTCCCTTCGATCCCAGATTCACCACGAAAGCATCCACTTTCCCGTTGTTATCGTAATCGGCGAAACATGCGCCGCGTGCCGTGGTGCGCACGCTCAGCACCGGGCCGGCCTCGCGCGAGACATCTTGAAACTTGCCGCCGCCCAGCCCGCGAAACAGCGTGTGCTCCTCCGGGATCAGGTGAATCAGCCCGCCGTGAAAAATAAGAATGTCGAGCTGGCCGTCGTTGTCGAAGTCGTATACGCCCGTGCCCCAACTCGCGTATTGCGCATTCGCTTGCGAGACGCCGTTGGATGCGCCAATGTCCTCAAAACTCATCTTTCCCGTGTTGTGCAGCAGCCGGTTGTAGCGCCCGTCAGTCACCCAAAGATCAAGCAATCCTCGGCCTTCGAGATCGGCAAAGACCGGCCCCATCGACGAAGTGGACTCGCCATTCTGTCCGTAGGCCGTGTTCGTATCGCTGCCAATCTCTTCAAAGGTTCCATCATGCTTGTTGTGAAAGAGAAAGTTCTCCGTGCGGTCGTTGGAGACATAAATGTCGTCCCACCCATCGTTATCGAAATCCGCAGCCGTCACACCCATCGTTCGGCCCACATAAGCGCCAATGCCCGACTTGTCGGTTACGTCCGTGAACGTGCCGTCGCAGTTGTTGTGGAAGAGCTTGTTGGTCTCGCCCTCGTAATCCAGCGGTCCCGGATAATTGGTCGGCGCATAAAATGCGCGATAGGTTGGATCGAACTTGACGTAACGGCCCACGAACAGATCGACGCAACCGTCCTTGTCGTAATCCAGCCAGGTCGAACTGATCGCCCAGCCGTCCACATTGATGCCGGCCTTCTTGGTCACGTCGGTAAAGTGCCCATTGCCGTCGTTGTGATAGAGAATCGTTTTGCCGTATCCGGTGACCAGCAGATCGACAAAGCCGTCGTTGTCATAGTCGGCTGCCGTTACGGCCATTCCATATATGTCCGGGTCGAGTCCGGCGCTCTCTGTCACGTCGGTAAATGTTCCGTCGCCGTTGTTGCGGTAGAGATGATTGTGTGGCAGAGGATTTGGCTTGACCTTGAGAGGAAACGGATGCACCGAATCGTCCAGCGGCCGTCCGTTCAACACATAGAGCGACTCCAGACCGGAGTTGTTGTAGTCGAACCAAACGCATCCTGCGCCAGTATCTTCGAGCAATGAACCCATCTGACGCGACCCATAACTGTGCGTGAAGTTAATGCCAGCCTTATCGCTCGCATCTTCAAAGCGAATCACCGGCGGCTGTGATGCGGCCGAAGGTGCCTTCGGCGCAGAAACCGGCCGTGTTGCAGCGGACTTAATCGGCGGAGCGGTTTGAGCCGTTAGAGCCGTCTGCGCGATCGCCATGGAAGCGACGCCAAATAGGACTAGAAAGCGATAGTACATTTAGTTGCCTCCTGGCGTTCCGTGTTGCGCATCGCGCGGTTCCTTCACGCCGGTAAGATCGATGGGCGTTGTGGTGCGTTGCAGCACGGTCGGCAAGCGATTCTCCGACGAGCGTTCCGGCCCCGTGTGGCAGCCCGTGCAGTAGCGCTGTTCTCCGCGACGAAGCCAGAACCATCCGTGCTCCTGCCGCAGTACTGCGCCCTTTTCATTAAGCAACGCAAAGCGAATTGGCTTATCGGCAGGAGTTTGCACAAAGAAGGAACCATCCGCCTCCACCGGGGCTGTGCCTGTGACGACGGCGCGGCCTTGAGCGTCCTGCATTTCCAGCCGCACCGATGCAGGCGCAACGCGAAGATCGCCTTCGCGCGAGAGGCGCGTGTCGAGGGCAAGCAGATTGGCATAGCTCCAGTCGTGCAGCCCAGAGGGATGTCGCTTGGGAGTTGTGCGCGCTGCAACAAGAACCGGCTCGACAATCTCGTCGCCGCTCTGTGCCAGCAATGTTTGCAGCGCCGCCGCGCCCGGTTTCCACTGCTTCAATGCGTAGTGCGTTCCAGCGCCGATTCGCACGCTCACCAGCCATGCGCCGGAATCCGTCTCTTCAATCGCGCCCGCATACTCCACGCGCGGCGCAACAATGGGTAACTCGTGCGCCAGAGGCGAAGTGAATCTCGCCAATGTTGCGCCGTGCGTGAACACCACATCGCCAGAGGCTAACTGTGTTCCCCCCCAGCGAGCCGTGCCGTGATCGCAGCGGTAGGATTCAACTCCACTTCCGTCCGAGTAAACCAGAAACAGTTCCGGCGTCGCTCCGGAGCCTAAGGGAAAGCCGGCTTCAAAGAGAATGCGTCCATCCCTCAGCACATATGCGGGTATTGCGCTGGCGGGCAGGTAGCTGAGTACCTGGACTGCGGTGCCATCCAATTGTGCTGCTTCAAGTCGATAGCCCTTTTCAGTGCGGTGCGCATAGACTAGGCGTCCGCCAGGCAAATAGAGCGGACGGATGGCGTCGTTTGCATCCGCGACAATCTTACGCAACGAATGGTCTGCAAGGGCTAGTTCCCATACCTGCCATGGGTCGTCTGCAGTCTTCTTACCAGCGAATAGCACCGTCTTGGCGTCGAAGGAAACGTTGGCGTCCGCGGTAGCAGCAAAGCCCGTCACCAGCGGCTCCGGCTTGGATTCCGGCTTGTTCGCATGAATCACGAGCAATTGCGCGCCCTTTGGAAAGCGCTCTTCTCCGCGCAATGCCGCCAACGGTTCATAGACTGGCGCGGCAGTGACAAGAATATCTGCTGCGGGTCTTTGTGCCGGATCGGCTGTAAAACCGCAAACCAGCACCAGCGCAAACGGAGCGGCAATCGTCATAATCCTTGCAAGGTCTCTCATCCAACTGTCTCCATGGCCAGCAACGACACACTATGGCCCCGATAAACTGCGAACCACGTGCTAGCGGCACTAGAACAGATAGCGCGCCGTAAAAACCAGGTTGTGATTGGTGGCGTGATAGGTGCTGGTGGCTATCTGCATACCAGCGCCAAAGGCCAGACCGATGCGGCTCGTCTTGTCTTCAGGACGGAATTTGAACTTGCCGAACATGAAGCCCGGCGTCACGAATGTCTGAATCTTGCCGTCGTTCTTGCCGCCGCGATAGAAAGTGGAGTTCTGTTCGATCTCCGGCCATGCATACTTGCCCAGGTGGTACTGCAACACCGCGTTCCATGTGACCGGGCGGCCCAGCTTGGAAGTGTCGCCGGTAGGTAGGACGATGTTTGCGCACGACTGCACATCGAAATGGCCAATGCCTTTGCCCACTCCGATGGTCGGCGCGATAGTGGCGTCGGTGCTGCCGTTCGAGTAGCTGCCTGTGGGGATCGTAGCAACTGCGGCGATACTGGCTACATAGCTGCCATGCTGCTCGTTGCCCGCGAAGGGGCGGTACTTGAGCGCGAAGGAAGTGTCTCCGGCGCCGTCTTTCGCGGTGGCTACATTGTGCTGAATGTAGGGTGGAAGATTGAAGTCGATTTCAGTATTGGCAAAAGGAATCAGGTTAAGGCCTTTGCTGTTGTCGTAAATCCAGGTTGTGGTGCGGGCGGCGGTGATCTGCCTCACAAAGTCTGTGCGCGCCACCTGAATCAATGAAGGATATTGCGTGATAAGAGGAACGCTCCATCCAGGCTGTTTGGACTGGGTTTGTGAGGCACGGGCCTGCCACTGGCTGAAAATCGAGCCCTGCGCATAAATCGTCGCGGGTACGACAAAGAGAGCAAGAAGGCTTACAGTTCGTATGTTCATTGGACTGTGAATGAGCATCAACCGTGCGGGCCGTGGACGCAACAATCCGTAGATGGAGAAGGGGCTACAACTTGGGATGTACGGAGTCGCTCATCCCTTGTGTTGAGTTTTATTACCTACTTTCGATGGAGTCTCGCCTCAACCCTTTGGCCGTCGAAGATTCTTTCTGCTTCCACGATACTGTTTTGCAACTCATACTCATTCGAATCAAGACAGGACGTCCATGAGCGATTTGTCCGCAGGGTCACTGGGAAAAGAATCGATTCGCGTGCTGGTTGTGGAAGACCACCACATGGTGCGACAGGGGCTGGTGGCCTTGCTCAATGTTGCCGATGGCCTTGAGGTTGTGGGCGAGGCCGAGGACGGCGCGGAAGCCATCACTCAATTCCGCAAGCACCAGCCAGCCGTTACGCTGATTGACCTTCGACTTCCGCGGCTGAGAGGCGTCGAGGTCATTGAGCGCATCCGCATGGAGACGCCAAACGCACGCTTCATCGTGCTCACCACCTACGACGGCGATGAGGACATCTATCGCGCCTTGCAAGCCGGCGCGCGCGCCTATCTGCTCAAGGGGATGACCTCCGAGGAGTTGATCGCGACGATACGCACAGTTCATGCGGGCAGATCGTACATTCCATCGGCGATTGCCGGAAAGCTAGCCGGGCGCGTGGGTACAAAGGAGCTGACGCTACGTGAAATCGAAGTGCTGGAACAGATCGTGCATGGTAAGAACAACAAGGAGATTGCGGCCGAGCTCGTTATTTCAGAGACCACGGTCAAGACGCACATCAACAGGCTGCTGGGCAAGCTGGGCGTGACGGACCGTACTCAGGCTGCCACATCGGCAATTCAGCGCGGCCTGGTCCCGCTCGAATTCCTCAGAACTTCTTAATGAGCTGAGCAGAAACACAGGCATCCTCCATGCCTAATGCTTCCTCTGGCGCACTACGCAGTCTTTAGCCAGTTCTGTTTTCTCCATCCCCTTCACGGTTCGATTTGTTGGTGTATTCGGCTTGAATCCCGCGCCTCTTCTGCAATGATTCCACTACTACCCCCCGGCGTTCCTCCACGCGAACTCCTTTGGTTACTGCTGGTTAGCGCATGATCTTCCAGACGAATATACATATGCTGTAAGATATATCTGAAAGAGGAAACCACATGCCCGCCGCGAAAAAGGCCACCGCCCAACCGAAGCGCAGAGTCGTTTCTCCCATGGAGACGCGCACTCAACTCCGGCTCACCGTCGATTCCAAATTCACCAAGAGCCATTTCGGCCAGCTTTTCGCTGTGCTCAAAATCCGCAGAAAGAACGCCCTCGCGGAACACATCATCATGAATTTCAAAACCAAGGCCGCGCAGGCGCAGCTTGTTGCGTTCTATAACGGACCGTGGCTGAACATTCCATTTCAGAGCATAGACACCGCGTTCGTATTCCCATTGACACACGAGATAGCCGATGAACTGGATCGAGTCGGCGGAGAGATCCTCGGCGGAGTGAATCGGTCCAAAACATTCCGCGTGATGGTGGCCTATTTTGCAGCAGTCCACAAACTCAAGACTCCGGTTCAACCCACATTCGCATAGTCTCGTCAATACATTTTGCGGACGGCGAACGGATATCCGCGATCACGGGCTACCTGCCGCCTCTTTCCTGCTGGCGTTGGCGCGGCTTTGCCAGACGTTGAAGAAGGTGCAGGGCGTGTTGCATCTCCGGGTCAGTGAATTGGACGGAGATGCCTTGTTGCGCCGCAACCTTGGTGACCATCCGCTTCCACTCCACGCTGCCGTCACACGCGATGCGCGATCCGTATTTCTGGACGGCCATCTCCAATCCGAAGAGGACGGCGGCTTTATCCTGGTTGAGCACGGTGACGACGCGTCCGCGGTCGATGACGGAAACTTGCCCGTTGAGTGCGTAGGACACGTCGCCGGTCTCGCGGTCAATTCTCCAGATGCGTGTCGCGGCGATCTGGTTGGCGAGCGATTGCTCCTTCTGTTGGTTTGCAAGCCGCTGCTGTGCGAGATCGGCCCAGTCTGTGCTGCCATCTTGATCGGGCGCCGGGCCGATGTGCATCGCGTTTGCTTCCAGCCTAGCATCGAGCCGCCGCTGATTTCGCTGATCCGCATAGCGCCAGCCACGCAATTGTGCCGCCGCACGCGCATCGCCCTCGGCGGCGCGTGCGGCAACCCATGTGCGGAGGTTCTTCGGGAACTGCGCCTGGCGCGTCCTCTGCGTGGACATTTTGAGCGCCTGTGACTCGATGACGGAGGCGGCTACAGCCTCCGACAGCAATATCTTCTTGGCGGGCCACGGTTGCGCCAATGCGCGAACCTCAGTTTTGCGTTGCTTCAG
>Ga0187862_10006224_pt1 | contig 10863 bp, 11 predicted proteins | sample June2016WEW_10_1_FD_133003 | JGI IMG/M metagenome (GOLD analysis project Ga0187862, IMG submission 133003) | Peatland microbial communities from SPRUCE experiment site at the Marcell Experimental Forest, Minnesota, USA - June2016WEW_10_150 | ecosystem: Environmental > Terrestrial > Soil >...
CATTATTTGTTGGGGAGCGTGCTGGGGGCGCATCCGTATCCGACGATGGTGCGGGATTTTCATAGGGTGATTGGGCGGGAGGCGCGGGCGCAGATTCTGAAGGCGGAAGGGAAACTTCCGGCGACGGTGATCGCTTGTGTGGGCGGAGGATCGAACTCGATCGGGATTTTTTATGAGTTCATTAAAGATAAGAAAGTTCGCCTGATTGGAGTAGAGGCGGGTGGGCGCGGCGAAGGTTTGGGCCAGCATGCGGCGCGGTTTCGAGGAGGGTCGCCGGGGGTTTTGCAGGGAACTTATTCTTATGTGCTGCAGGATGCGGCTGGGCAGATTGCGAACACTCATTCGGTTTCGGCGGGACTGGATTATCCCTCGATTGGGCCGGAGCATGCGGCGTTGCGAGATGCGGGGCGGGCGGAGTATGTTCCGGCGTCGGATGCGGAAGCCTTGGAGGCTACTACTTTGCTGGCGCGGACGGAGGGAATTATTCCGGCGCTGGAATCGGCGCATGCGGTGGCGGAAGTGGTGAAGCGCGCGCCGAAAATGAAGAAGTCGGATGTGGTGATTGTGAATATTTCCGGGCGCGGGGATAAGGACATCGGGATCATGCGGGAGAATTTGAAGCTGGATTGAATCATTGAGAGATTGAGTCATTGAGTCAATCTCTCAACCATTCAATGACTCAATCTTTTATGCCTTTATCTTTCTATAAAAAGCCTGGGTTGATCGTGTACGTGACTTGCGGCGATCCCGATCTCACAACTACGCGGGCGGTTGTGTTAGCGGCAATTGAAGCGGGTGCGGATGTGATTGAACTGGGCGTGCCGTTCAGCGATCCGGTGGCGGATGGGCCGGTGATTCAGCGGGCGAGTGAGCGGGCGCTGAAACACGGGACTTGCCTGGCGCAGGTGTTGACGCTGGCGGCAGAGGTGCGGGAGCAGGCGCAGTCGACGGGGTTGATCGTGTTTTCGTATTTGAATCCGATTTTGCAGATGGGGATGGAGAAGTTTTGCACGGTGGCGCGGCACGCGGGGGTGGATGGCGTGCTGGTAACGGATTTGCCGGTGGAAGAGGCGAAGGAGTATTTACACCTGATGAAGGCGCACGATTTGGCGCCGGTGTTTCTGGCAGCGCCCACCAGTTCGGATGCGCGGCTGAAGCGGATTGCTGCAGTGTCGCGAGGCTTTGTGTATGCGGTGTCGAGGACTGGAGTGACCGGAGCGCGGCAGAAGTTGGCGGACGATGCGCAGAAACTTGTGCGGCGATTGCGGCGCGTAACCCAGCTACCGGTGGCGGTTGGGTTTGGGATTTCGAATGCGGAACAGTTTGCGGAAGTGGGCAAGTTTGCGGATGCAGTCGTCGTCGGCAGCGCGGTTGTAGAGACGATCGAGAGAAATCGCGAACGGGAAGCGGCGGCTGTGGGAGAATTCGTGAGGGGCTTGGTCGGCTAGAGAGAAATTCAAAATCCCGGCCGGCGTATGTGAGGTAGAGATCCCCTTCGGCTCCGCTCAGGGCAGGCTTTCGACTGCGGTTGTGCTTCGCTGGCGCGAAGCGCAATCCTCGCTCAGGATGACAAGATCTTTTATGGATATCGCAGATTGGCGAAAGAAGATCGATGAAGTCGATCGGCGGTTGGTGGAACTGCTGAGCGAGCGGGCGCGGGCGGCGGTGGAGATTGGGCGGCTGAAGCGGGATACGAATTTGCCGATTTACGAGCCGGAGCGGGAGCGGATCGTGTTTGAGAATGTGCAGGAGTTGAATCGAGGCCCGCTGCCCGGGCAGGATCTGGTGCGGATTTTTGAACGGATCATCGATGTGATGCGGAATATTCAGAAGGAAGGGACTGGAGCCAACTCGGTCCAGGTGAAGTCCGAGACAGAGTTGGATTCTAACGTGACTGACTGACGGAGTCGGGGGAAAGCAGTGACGGTGGACAACAACAAGGTTCCTCGCTTCGTTCGGAATGACAAACCTTGGGGATGAAGCCAGGGGATTAGAGGTAAGAGCTAGATGCTAGAAGCAAAAGCAGAGACATTCTTATGATTGTTGCGATGCAGGAAGCAGCGGATGAAGAACAGGTGCAGCAGGTGATTGAGCACCTGGTGAAGATGGGGTTTGAGGTGCACCGGTCGACCGGAGCGCGGCAAACCGTGCTGGGCGCGGTGGGAGCGGGGATTGATTTCGACATCCGCAACCTGGAGTTGCTGCCTGGAGTGCAGGAAGTTCATCGAATCAGCGCGCCCTACAAGCTGGCGGGAAAGAGCTTTCGTCCCGAAGGTACGATCGTCAAGCTGGCGAATGGAGTCAGCATCGGCGGGAACGAAATTGTGGTGATGGCGGGGCCGTGCTCGGTGGAATCTCGAGAACAGCTTTTTGCTACGGCGGAGGCGGTGGCGAAGGTGGGGGCACGGGTGCTGCGCGGCGGAGCGTTCAAGCCGCGAAGTTCTCCTTATTCTTTTCAGGGGCACGGAGAAGATGCGCTGAAATTGCTGCGGGAGGCGGGAGAGAAGTTCAAGCTGCTGGTGATCAGCGAGGTGATGGAGATCTCGCAGATTGCGATGATGCTGCCGTATGTTGACATTCTGCAGGTCGGAGCGCGCAACATGCAGAACTTTAATCTGTTGCGCGAGCTGGGGAAAGTGCGCAAACCGGTGCTGGTGAAGCGCGGGATCTCAGCGACCTTGGAAGAGCTGCTGTTGTCGGCGGAATACATTATGGCGGGCGGGAATTACGAAGTGATTTTGTGCGAGCGCGGGATCCGGACATTTGAAACGTACACGCGAAATACGATGGACATTTCGGCGATTCCGATTATCCACAAGCTGTCGCATTTGCCGATGACGGCGGACCCGTCGCATGGAACGGGGCGGCGCGACAAGGTTGCGCCGATGGCGCGAGCGTCGGTGGCAGCGGGAGCGGATGCTTTGCTGGTTGAGGTGCACTGTGATCCAAACAATGCGTGGTCGGATGGGGCGCAGTCGCTGTTCCCGGAGCAGTTCGCGAAGCTGATGGATGAGTTGCGTATGATTGCTCCTGCAGTGGGGAGAAAAATCGGGTAATTGGGGAATTTAGTAATTGTGTAATTTGAAAACGGGTACGCCGAGAAGTCCAAATTACCCAATTACTAAATTTCCCAATTACTCAATTCTTTTTATGCCGATTCGGCAAATCACGATTGTCGGAACCGGGCTGATCGGCGGGTCGTTTGCGCTGGCGCTGAGAAAGCGGGGGTTCGCGGGGCGGATTGTGGGGTGCGACCGGGAGTCGGCGCTGAAGAAAGCGAAGATGCGTGGGGTGATCGACAACGGATTTGCCGAGCCCGTGGACGCGGTGCGAGGGAGCGAGTTGGTGGTGCTGGCGACGCCCGTGCTGGCGATTGTGGATTTGATTGGACGGTTGGGTCCAGGGCTGCCCGCGACGACGTTGCTTACGGATGTGGGAAGCACGAAAGCCGCGGTGGCGCAGCAGGCGCTGAGTGTATTTGGGAAGAATGCGGCGAAGCGATTTCTGGCGGGGCATCCGATGGCGGGGAAAGAGAACAGTGGCGTGGATTATGCGGACGCCGATCTGTTCCAGAATGCGGTGTGGTTTTTGACGCCGCTGCCGGGGCAGAGCCTGAATGAAGGGCTGTTCGCGGAATTTGCAGGCTGGATTGATCAGATTGGAGCGCGGGTTGCGATGCTGCCGCCGGAGGATCACGACCGGTTGTGTGCATGGATCAGCCATCTGCCGCAGATGATCTCGACGGCTCTGGCGGCGACTCTGGTGGAGGAGTTTGGCGAAGAAGCACCGCTGCTTCCCGCGGGCGGGCGGGCTCTGCAGGAAATGACGCGAATCTCGGCGAGTCCGTATTCTATGTGGCGAGACATCGCGATCAGTAACCAGAAGAATCTGGAAGACGCGCTTTTCAAAGTGGAGCAGCGGTTGGCGCACATCCGGGAAAATCTTTCGACGCGGCAGTTGGCGGAGGAATTTGAGCAGGCGCACGGGTTGAAGAAGAATCATCCGGGGAAGAAAGAGTGATTCACCACGGAGACACAGAGGCACGGAGAAATCGACTGCTGGTTGTTAGTAGAATCAAGTTCCCGCAATGCGTTTCTGACTTTTTCGTTTTCTCCGTGGCTCTGTGACTCCATGGTGAATTGCATTTAGAATGCGGACGCTATGAATAAGGTTGTGGGCGGTGCGGATGAGGCGATTCGCGATGTGGGGGACGGCTCGGTCATCATGATCGGAGGGTTTGGGCTGTGCGGGATCCCGGAGAATCTGATTCGTGCGCTGGTGCGGAAGGGATCGAAGAATCTAACGACCATCAGCAACAACGTGGGTGTGGATGGGCTGGGCAATGGGCTACTGCTGGCGGCGGGGCAGATTGTGCATCACATTGGAACCTACGTGGGCGAGAATAAGCTGCTGGAAGAAATGGTGTTGACGGGGAAGATTCGTCTTGATCTGGTCCCGCAGGGGACTTTTTCCGAGCGGATTCGCGCCGGTGGGGCGGGGATTCCGGCATTTTTTACTCCGACCGGTGTCGGCACGATTGTAGCGGAAGGAAAAGAGACGCGGGAATTCGACGGACGGACTTACGTGATGGAGCACGGGTTGAAGGCGGATTTTGCGTTTGTCAAAGCCTGGAAAGGCGACCGCATGGGGAACCTGGTGTACCGGAAGACCGCACGGAATTTTAATCCCATGATGGCGACGGCGGCGAAGGTAACGATTGCAGAAGTGGAGCACTTGGTGGAGGTGGGGGAATTGGATGGGGACTCTATTCACACGCCTTCGGTGTATGTGAAGCGGATTTTTCAGGGAGAGTTGTATGAGAAGAGGATTGAGCGGCGGACGGTGAGGAAGGCAGTAGCGAGTACCTAGTACCGAGTACCGGGAATAATGACAAACACCAAGCCAGGAAAAGACGCTGAGAAGCGCGAGCGGATTGTGAACCGGATTGCGCGCGAGTTGCGGGATGGATTCTACGTGAACCTCGGCATTGGGATGCCGACGCTGATCGCGAATCATGTTCCGCCGGGGATAGAAGTTGTCTTGCAGTCGGAGAATGGGATGCTGGGGATTGGGCCGTATCCGGCGGAGGGACAGGAGGACGCCGACCTGATCAATGCGGGCAAGGAGACGGTGAGCGAGATGGCGGGGACGTCTTATTTCTCGAGTGCGGATTCGTTTGCCATGATTCGCGGCGGTCACATTGATTTGAGCGTGCTGGGCGCCATGGAAGTGGATGAGAGTGGAAGCCTGGCGAACTGGATGATCCCAGGGAAAATGGTGAAGGGGATGGGCGGAGCGATGGATCTGGTGGCTGGGGCACGGCGGGTGGTGGTGGCGATGGAGCACACCACTCGCGAAGGTGCGCCCAAGATTTTGAAGAAATGCACCCTGCCGCTTACCGGAGTGAGGGTGGTGGATACGATTGTGACTGAGATGGCGTATATCCGGGTGACGGGGTGGGGTTTGGTGTTGGAGGAAGTGGCTCCCGGGCTGACTGCGGACGATGTGCAGCGGGCGACCGAGGCGAGCTTGGTAGTGAGTGAGGGCTTGAAAGTGATGGAAGGCTGAGTGAGCCCAGGGATTGAAGCACTTCTTTTTTGAGCGCTTACGCGGTTTTTCACAACATCCGAACGGTCCTCCTCTGATCTGCTAGATCCGGAACGGCGCAGCGAGCAGGCGAAACGGCAGTGTGATCACGAGGTAGATAATCTCCAGCACCCCGCGGACCGCGACACCTACGATGCGGAAGGGAAGCAGCAGTAGCCAGATGAACGGGTAGGCGATCAGCGCCAGTAAGGCTAGCGGCCAGCAGAGTACGAAGAGGATGCACCACACGAGGAAAGTGAACATGAGTTTGGGCCTTCGTTTTCTTTCCGATTAATTGTACGGCTGTGGGGAAAAGAAAGTTCCGTTGAGCTCAGGATGACAAACCTTCACTATGACACGTCATTCGTAGCGCAGGGCTTCCGCAGGGAGAGTTCTGCCTGCGGACCATGATGGGTACAGCGTGGCCACAAACGAAATCCCAATGGCTCCGAGAGCAACCAAGATGCCATCCATCAGGCGCGGGGCGAAGGGGACGTAGTTGATGGAGTAGACCTCGGGCGAGAGCGAAATGATGTGGTAACGACCTCCCGCGTAGGAGATCACATAGCCTAGCAGCAGGCCGATGGCGGTGCCGATCACGCCGATCAGCACTCCTTGCGCGATGAAGATATTTCGCACCTGCGATTTGCGTGTGCCCATCGACATGAGCACTGAGATATCTTTGGTTTTTTCCATGACCATCATGATCAGGGAAATCAGAATGTTCAGAGCCGCGACGAAGACGATCAGCCCGGTGGTAATGTAAGTCACCAGGCGCTCCATGTTCAGGGCGTGAAACAGGGCTTTGTTTTGCTCTTTCCAGTTCGTGGTCATGAAGCCCTTGCCGGCCGCGTCTTCCAGTTGGCGGGCAACTACGTCAGCTCTATCGATGTCGTCGACCTTGAACTCGATTACTGAAATCAGATCTCCCAGGCCGAACAGTCGCTGCGCATCGGACAGCCGTGTGAATGCCCACGATGAGTCGTAATCGTAGAAGCCGGAGTTGAAGACTCCAACGACGCGAAAGCGGCTGTATTTTGGCACCATGCCGAAGGGAGTCAATTCACCTTGCGGGCTGGTCACGAGGACGACGGAACCGACCGTTGCGCCCAGGTTGTCAGCCATGTCCTTGCCGAGGATGATTGGAGGCATGGCGGCGACGCGCGCGTGGACTCCGGCGAGGGAATCGGGAGAATCCCCGGTTGCTGGCGCTCCCTGGACCGCCGAGGCGGCTGTCCCCACATGATCTTTTTCTGGCTCGGGAGTGGCTTCTTCGAGGGGGGCGGCTGAACCTTCTTTGATTGTGTTGAGCAGATCGCCAACCTTACGCTCATCGGCTGGAATCATGCCCTTGAGGACGGCGCCGCGGGCACGGGGTCCGCGGGAGATCAGCACTTGCTCGAAAATTGCGGGAGCAGCAGCGATCACATGCGGCTGTTTGGAGAGGCGATCGAGAAGCGGCGGCCAGTCTTTGATTCCATCATCGGCGACGCGAAGCAGGCTCACGTGCGAGGTGGATCCGATCAGGCGCTCCTGCAAGTCCTGGCGAAAGCCGTTGTTGATGGCAAGTGCGACGATGAGCGAAGCCACGCCCGCGGCCACGCCGACAATCGAGATGCCGGTGATGATGCCGATGAAGGCCTGGCGGCGTTTGGCGCGCAGGTAGCGGGTCGCGATGAAGAGTTCAAAGCGCATGAGGGTTTTCAGCCGTCAGCTCTCAGCCTTCAGCCAAGTCGGATTATAGCTATCGGCTCCGCGCCATGGGCGTGATTCAGGCAAATAAAAGACGGCGCTTAGGATTGCAAAGGACAACGCTGAGAAATGCAGTCGCTGCGAGGACCGCTATTCACGACCGTATTCTTGGCAGGACTGCGGGTACGGTTGAACGATATTTAATAAATTCTTCGCCGAAGCGTTGCTTGAGTTCTTTATCTTCCATCGCGATCATTGCTGCGCCGGTCGCAATCGCGAATGCGGTCAGCGCCCAGCAGACTGCCAGGCCCGTGCCCAGGCTCCAGGCTAGCATTTCGCAGAGATGGCCCAGGTAGACGGGATGGCGCACGTGGGCCCGGATGCCGGTGGTCACCAGGCGCTGCTGGCTGTGGCCGCGCAAAATCTCGGGCAGGCCTCCGAGTTGTCTCAGGGTGAACTCGCTGTGAGCTAGCTTGTAGAGGATCACGCCCGAGCAGAATAGAGCGGACGCCGGAATCCAGGTCGAGTTGTTCTTGTAGAAGATCAGCCTGCGCCACGGGCCCGTGATTGCGGCCATGATCGCCCACATTGCGATCCAGAGGGGCAGGAGAATCCGATACGGCGATCGCCGCCGTGAGCGCCAATGCTCAGCGCGCGGATGAATCAGCAGCCAAAACATGGGGATGGTCGAGTAGACGACGCAGGCGATCCACCCGACAGTTCGGAGAAACGTCAGCATCGATCGATTCTAACTGCTGGAAATGTGCGCCAAGCACGTCTTCTCGTTCTATGGCAAATTAGAAGATCAGATTAGAAGATCTATGTCCGCACCTGCCGACTCCAAAGCTGGACGCATCGCCTTCACGCACCCCGATTTCGTGTTGTTCCAGATTGCACGCTTCTTGATCGTTGCTGCGGTTGAGATGCAGGCGGTCGCGGTGGGATGGCAGGTTTACGACATCACCAAGCGCGCGCTGGATCTAGGGTTGGTCGGTCTGGCGCAGTTTCTTCCGGGCATTTTGCTGTTTCTGGCTTCGGGCCACGCCTCCGACCGATTCGACCGGCGCAAAGTGCTGGGTGCTTGCTATGCGGGATATGCGCTGTGCTCCGGCCTTCTGCTGGTTCTCGCGGTGCGGAGCACGCGGGCGGTGCTTCCCATATATGTTGTGCTGATTCTGCTGGGCGTGGTGCGCTCGTTTAATGGAACGGCCAGCCGCTCGATTCTGCCGCAGTTGGTTCCCGATGAGCACTTCGCCAATGCCGTGGCGTGGAACGCAACCACGTTTCAGGCGGCTACAATTCTCGGGCCATCTCTCGGTGGAATTCTCTATGCGGCTTTCCGCGGGCCGTCTGCGGTATACGCGGCTGCCATGCTGACCGCACTGGGAGCGTTAGTCTCCGCTTTTCGCATCAAGACCCGGCCACAAGCGCGACGGCGCGAGCCCATGACGATGAAGACGGTTTTCGCGGGACTGCACTTCATCTGGCGCGAGAAGCTGATTCTGGGAGCGATTTCGCTTGACCTGTTTGCCGTGCTGCTGGGTGGAGCTGTGGCTCTGCTGCCGGTCTATGCCCGGGAGATTCTGCACACGGGGCCATGGGGACTGGGGCTCTTGCGGACGGCTCCGGGAGTAGGCGCGGCCGTGATGGCCGTGGCGCTGGCTCATCGTCCGCTGCGCGGGCGGGCGGGGCCGACATTGCTGTGGTCGGTTGCCGGCTTCGGGATCTGCACGATTCTGTTTGGGGTCTCGACCAGCCTGGTGCTGTCGCTGATTTCGCTGATCTTCCTGGGTGCGGCCGACATGATCAGCGTCATCATTCGGGCGACCCTGGTGCAGTTGCGTACGCCCGATGAGATGCGGGGGCGGGTGATGGCGGTCGATATGGTTTTCATCGGGACGTCGAACGAACTCGGCCAGTTCGAATCCGGACTGACGGCGCAGTGGTTTGGCACGGTTCCCGCAGTTTTGCTGGGAGGAGTGGGAACGCTGGTGGTGATTGCTCTCTGGGCATGGGGCTTTCCCGAGTTGCGGCGCGCGGGCGCTCTGAGCGCCACAAGAACGGAGCGCTTGGAAGAGGCTGCGGAAACGACCGAGGGAATTCCGTAGAACGGTTGACTTGGGTTTCCGTGCGCTAAGCGCCCCGGCTGGGGCAGAAGCTACTTTTGCGGAATCACGGTCTTGGCCGCGCCCATGTTGTCGTAACGATCATAGACCCGCACGACTACGACATGCTCAGACGAAGCGGCGCGATCCTTGTCCGATTCCGGCGAGACCTTGAAATCATAGTTCTCGGTTTTGGCGTCAGAGAGACGGCCAATAGGCTCTACGTACTTCCACTCGCCCGCGTCAACCGAATATTCCGCGCGCTTGATGGGGGAAAAACCATCGACCGCACGGAACGTCACATGAATTTGCCCAGCCTCGACGGATGCTGCCAGATTTTCGATGCGCGGTGGAGTTGTGTCCACCTCGAAGCGGCGGCTTTCTTTTGACGCCGTCAAGGCTTCGCCGGGAGAGTGCGACGGCGCATCCGACGCGACCACCTTCACGGTATAGCCGCCATCGGGCAGCAGGCTGGCATCGAACGAATACGCCTTGTCGGTGAGATTGTCTTTGAGCAGCAACCAGCGGGTCTCGCCGTCGCCGCGGTAGTAGAGGGAGTAGACAAGCTGGTCGTCGTTCTCATCGTGCGCGCTCCACTTCACTCCGATGGAATCGCGATCGTGAGAACTGGGAACCGGGGATTCGAAATGTATTCCTGCAGATCCGGCGAAAGACGATCCGGCGGAATCCGATCCCAGGCTCACGCCAGGAATTTTCGGCTGGGGCTGGTACTTCACACCGACCTGAACAGTGACGTCATCGATTTCGGGAGCGGCGTTCTTGGGCAGGTAGTTCAGCATTACGCTGTCCACGCCGGGCGCCGCGGCTGCAGCGTGCAGCACGGCCTTCCACTGCGCATAGCGCGCGGCTGGAATCCCGGTTTCTGAGGTCTTTGCCAGGTCAAGCTTCTTCCACCCGCTCCAGTTGCGGTCGGGATTATCCACGTTGCCGCTGCGAGCATAGAGATCCACACTGCCCGAACCGCGAAATTCGGCGCGTCCCCAGCGTGAGAAAATCTTAGCGTCAAACACATCGCTCTCGTAGGTACCCTCGGTCTCTGGGCCCGGCCCAAGCACAAATACCTTTCCCAGATTGCTGGTTGCGGCATAGAGGCCACCGCCGGGAGCTTTGGCAAACGCGGTGACTTGCGAAGCTGGTGCTTTCAGAAGATCAGAGAAGTCGTCGAGCCCGCCGATGGCAAAAATATGCCCGCGATTGCCGGTGCCGGCCAGCAGACGTCCCTGCGCATCAAAGGCGAGGGCGTAGACAATGTCCTCGTGGGATGTCCACACTCTTGCGGGGGAACCATCGGGCGCAATGCGGTACACATCCGACCCGCCGCTTGCCCCACCGCCCGGGAATGGAAACGGTCCTGCCATCTGCGGCGCTCCGGGGGCGGGTGTGATGGTGATTCCTGGAGCTTGCGGCGCTGTGCCGCCGGCGGGTGCGTTGGAACCCATGGTCAGAAGAGCAGCGGCCA
>Ga0187862_10006225_pt1 | contig 10863 bp, 13 predicted proteins | sample June2016WEW_10_1_FD_133003 | JGI IMG/M metagenome (GOLD analysis project Ga0187862, IMG submission 133003) | Peatland microbial communities from SPRUCE experiment site at the Marcell Experimental Forest, Minnesota, USA - June2016WEW_10_150 | ecosystem: Environmental > Terrestrial > Soil >...
CTAACCGCCGAACCTCAGCTCGTGTCCGTCGGCTCCGTGCCGGTACCTGCTGTTCTCCGTTCATCCATCCAACTTAAACACAGACTCACGTTATCGAACAGGTGCGTTGCTCAGACGCCTACGTTGAAGCCGTCGATTCGCTGTGCGACTCGGGAGCGAATCGGTTTGTCCTCAAGGCAACGGTCTTTCCTTCCAAGAGCTCCTCTGGCTTTGTCGGCTATGGCGACGCGGATCCCTCTAATGTTTCCTCGCTCGTCCGCGGCGCGGAAATGCGCATCGCCGAGACGCGCGCGGTCAATCGCGCTCTGCGGAAGGCCTACGGCATCGGACTCTGCTCGGTCGAAGAAATCGGGACCGTTCCGACCAACGGCGAGGAGCTCCCACCACAGAACACGAATGGCAATGGGGACGGCACTGGCCCCAAGGTCCGGGACCGCCTTTGCCAGATCATCCGTCAGCACAAGCTCGATCCCGAACTGGTAAAGGCCTACGCCGTCGAGTTCTGCGGCACAAAGACGCTGCGAAACGCCAGCAGGGAACAGGTTGAGAACTTTGTCCAGCAACTCGCCGACTGGGCTGAGAAGGATCGAAATGCTTTGCTCTGCCAACTCAACAGCTACATGCACCCGAAACAGGAGGTGGTCGCATGAAACGCCAAGTCCCAGGCCTTGCGGAAACTGCTCGCGATTCGCGTCTGGAAATTGCCGACGGCATCTTCCTGGTGCGGGTTGATGGTGCCCAGTTCCGCTGGCACGCCCACAAACCGTTCTACGTTTTCCGACTCTTCATCCTTGAACCGAGTACTTCCTCCGGCCAGTCCATCGTGGGTCGTCTCTACTGTACCCAGAAGGCGATGTGGAAGCTCGGCTGGTTCTTGCGGGATTTCCTCTATGACCCAGAACTTCTGGCCCACGAACAGGTCGACGAAAAGGCCCTGCCCGGACTCCGCGGCGTCGTCAAGATCAGCCACACCGTGATCAACGGCATTTCGCTGATCAACCTCGACGGCTTCGCCCCGGCCAGCCAGTGGGAAGAATTGTCCGCAGCTCCGATATCGAGCGCTTCTCGCTCCAACCCCGCGGAGGTGTCCCGATGACCTATTCCTACACCCAGATCAGCCAATATCTTTCTTGTCCGCGCCGCTACCGGCACCGTTACCTCGACGGATGGCAGGAAAAGGACACGCGCGCCGCCATGCTCTTCGGCCGAGCCTTCGAACAAGCCGTCGCTGCCCTTTTCCGGCGTGAAGATCCGGCAGCTGCGCTGTTCGAACAATGGGGCGTGTGCAAGGACATGGGTCTGACCTACTCCGGCAACGACACCTGGGACCGCATGCTGCAACAAGGCATCCAGCTGCTTGAGCGCTTCGCTCAGGACGGCCGTGTTCAAATTCGGCAGCCACGTTCAACCCAGCAGATCCAGTTCACGCGGACATTGGGTTCTGGCAACAATTTCGTAGCTTACGTCGACGCCATTGGTGAACTGGATGGCACACCTTGCCTTCTGGAGTGGAAGACGACTTCTGCGCGATATCCAGAAGAGCCGGCCGGCATTTCTGCCCTCGATCCGCAACTCGTTTGCTATTCGTGGATAACGGGCATCGACGAAGTCGCCCAGGTTGTCTTCGTTCGCAAGCGTCTGGTCGAAGTTCAGTACCTCCGGGCAACCATTTCTGACGAGCAGCGGCAGGAGTTCGCAACTCTGGTCGAAGACACCGTCCGACAGATCGAATCCGGACTCTTCCTGCCGCATAGCGGCATCCGCTTTCCACAGAACCCGTGCACAACCTGTCCCTTTATCGGGCTGTGCCTCGATAATCATGACTTGGTCGAAGCCGGTCTCGTGCGCAAGCCAGGAGTCGATCTTGGTCTGTTTGACGAACTTGTTTACTAGGTATCTGCCGATGCCGCCAAAGCTCAACCGCAAACGAGCACTGTTTGTCCTCACCAAGATCGACGAAATCCTGGCGTGGGAACGGCAGAAGGAGGCAGAGCGCGACACCCGTTTCGTCGATCTGGGCAGGTATCTGTGCGAGGTGCGGGCGGGACAGTACTGGAGGCTGGAGAATCTCAAGTCGTTCGACGAGTTCTTGGCGAGGCGTTTCCCGGAATCCAGAAGGAAAGCTTACTACCTGATGTCGATCCACGAGCACCTGCCGCCGCAGGCGCGAAAGGGTCTGAAGGAAGTGGGATGGACGAAGGGGCTGGAGCTGGCGAAGATCGCACGCCGGGACGGGCAGCACTTCGATTGTGCAACCTGGTTGCACAAAGCGCGGGAGCTGCCGAAGGAGGACTTCCGGCGGGCGGTGGAGAAGGAGCTGACGGGAAGGGAAGAGGAGCCGTCGGAGCTGATCTACTTCAAGGTCTACAAGAGCCAGATTCCGGTGATTGAGCAGGCAATCGAGACAGCGGCTCTGATGCTGGGTACGGACAAATCGCGCGGTTACTGTCTGGAGATGATCTGTGCCGACTTCCTGGCGGGCGCGCACATGGACAACAGCGACCCGGAGATCTTGCTCAACTCGATCTCCCGCTACTACAAGTTCTTGCCTGGCGAACTGCAGCAGGCTTTCCTCGAAAACCTGCGGGAGAAAGCGTCCTGAGAATGACTCGCCCCAAGACCGCACCCTTGCGGCTGGATCCCTTGTCGTACGAGAATCTGCGACAGCAGGTCCTGCATCGTGATGGCTGGCGGTGTCAATCGTGCGGCACGATGTCGAATCTTGAGGTGCACCACGGGCAGTTCCGCAGCCATTCGGGGGAAGACTCAGAAGACAACCTGATTACGCTCTGCACGGCATGCCACGCTAGAGTGCATGACCGCAAAGGCCACTAACAAGGGGGCCAGGAGCAATGCCGATACGAAGATCATCAGCGGTAGCTGATTCCGTCTTTTAACGCCCGCCAACGTGGACGAGTATCGCGGCGACTACGAAGAAACTCGAACGCATCTCAAAACTCACACACAAACTGCGATTCTCCACGGCAGCTCGGCTATCAGCAAAAGCCGAGAAACGGGCCTCGTGCCGAAATTCCAGAACGGCCAGGCACGTTAATAAGCAGAGGACTGGCCAGCGCCAGCAACTACACACTTGGGATAGTTACATTCCGCATGATTGTATTGAATCAATGTCTGCTTGTCTGCCGATTTTGCAGGTGCATTTATGTCGGGGCGCGGCTTATTGTATCGAACGGACACGCCCCAAGCCACAAGATCTGGAGGATGTTATGAAGCGGCTGGTCACCCTGCCAGTCTGATTTTGAAAACGCTGTTTTGAGTGTAATTGATTCCATGACAATGCCGACTTCGGGGTCCGTGTAGACTTTGGTGGCTTGACCAACCAAAGGGCTCGGGAGAAGGAGGCGAAGATGATCATTGTTGGTTGCGACTACCACCCGGGCTTCCATGACGGGTTGCGGAGGATGATCGCTGGCTGGTGGTGATGCGGGCTGGCTGCTTTGGAAGCGCTCGTCAGCGTAAGACGAATCTGCGTGAGACATCGCTGGGATTAATGAGCATTGGACGCGCCCTCGGCGGAAGGGATGCGGAGGTGGAGAATTTCATCCACTTTTCTCATGAGGTCGCTTCGTGATACCGGCTTCTCCAGCAGGATGGCGCCTTCCTCAATGAGTTTTTGAGCCACGGGAACCTCCGCGAAGCCAGAAACGAATAAAACTTTCGTTTCCGGATGCAACGCTTGCACCGCCGCCACTGCTGAGGGCCCGCTTATGTCCGGCAGTACCACGTCGCTAAGTATCAGATGGATTGGCCCCTTCCATTGTTGAGCCAGCTCGATGGCCCAGGCACCTCGACCGGCTTGCAAAACGCTGTAGCCCCCCGCGATGAGTATCTCGCAGGTCACTTCCCGCAAAGATTCTTCGTCTTCCAACACCAGTACGGTTTCTGTGCCTTTCGGAGATTCGCTTCGCACTTCCAATCCGCCAACCAGGGCAGGCGCTGCTTCGTCCACGCGCGGTAGACAGATGTCGAAAGTGGTACCCGCCCCCAATGCGCTGGAAATCCAGACATAGCCGCCACTCTGCTTGACGATTCCGTAGACCGTTGCCAATCCCAGTCCGGTGCCACGACCCTGTGGTTTCGTGGTGTAGAAGGGCTCAAAAGCGCGGGATCGGACCTTTTCGCTCATTCCCAGACCTGTGTCATGTACCGAGAGGCGAACGTAACGTCCAGGTCTAACGTAGGGATAGCTGGCCACATCGTCCGGCCCTAGCTCGGCATTCTCAGTTCGGATGGTGAACATCCCACCGTTGGGCATGGCATCCCGCGCATTGGTGGCCAAGTTCATCAGGATTTGCTCAATCTGCCCGTGATCAGCCCGAATGGAGGCTAGATTGGTCGCACCCTCGATCACAATCTGCACGTCCTCGCCGATGAGGTGTCGAAGGATCTTAACGACCTCGCGCACCACGGCATTCAGGTCCAGGAGCGCTGAACGCAGCACCTGTTTGCGGCTGAAGGCCAGCAGTTGCCGCGTCAATTGGGCCGCACGCAGCGCTGCTTTCTTGATCTCTTCCGCGTAGTGCTGCGGTTTACCCGATTGCACTTTTTCGAGCAACAGATCCGCGTTCCCGAGAATTACGTTCAGGTGGTTATTGAAGTCGTGCGAAATTCCTCCCGACAGTAGTCCCACCGCTTCCATCTTCTGTGCTTGACGGAGTTGCTCCTCCAAGCTTCGCCGCTTTGTGATGTCTTCCACGATGACTTCGAAGCGGCCGACTTGCCCATCCCCTCCACGGACCTGTCGTCCGCTTATCCGCACAGAAATAGTCTTACCGTTCTTGCGCTTCCAGTTGACTTCAGCTCTGTCGACCAGCCCCCCCGTTTCAAACATCGAAAGGATTGAGACGCGGTCGGCTGGATTCTCGTAGATGTCGCTGTCAAAGTTGCGTGTCATCAGTTCCGCTTTCGAGCTGTAGCCCAACATGGCTACCAATGCGGGGTTAACGTCTAAGAAATTTCCTTGCCAGTCCGACCGATACATTCCGTAAGTCGCGTTCTCGACCAGCTCCCGGTATTTCTCTTCCGACTCTCGTAGCGATTGTTCCGCTCGCTTCCGCTCCGAGATGTCAATGAATGTGACCACCGACCCGACAATCGTGCCGCTCTTGTACATAGGGAACGACCAATACTCGGCCGGAAAATACGTTCCATCCTCACGCCACAGCATTTCATCGGCGAGGTAGATGGCTCTCTGTTCACGGACACCTACGGAAATCCGGCATTCCTCTTTGGGGTACGGGGTCCCATCCGCCCGCGTGTGATGAACGAGAGCATGCATGTTCTTGCCGAGCAGATCCTCAGGAGCTTGGTAACCAAGAAGCCGCAGGCAGGCAGGATTGCAAAACGTGCAATGCTCCTCTAGATCGAGACCATAAATCCCCTCTGCTGTCGAATTCAAGAGAAGCAGATACTTTTCTTCGCTTTCCCGACCGGACAGTTGAGCTTTCTTGAGCCTGGTAACATCAATCCCCATGCCCAGCATGTGGGTCGACGAATCGCCACGGACAACTACGCCGTATGCTTCGATCCAGCAGATGGTTCCATCCGGTCGCACAAGTCGATACTGGGCTGCATAGTCTGTGCCCCCCGCCAGCACCTTTTGAATTGCCTCCTCGACCCTGGCTCGGTCTTCCGGGTGAATCGTTGCAACGGCATCTTCCAGCCGGCCGGAAAACGTATCGCGAGTAAGTCCCGTCTGGCGGTAAGTCTCGTCCGACCAAGTCACGGTGTTGGCCACTAGATCCCAATCCCACAGTCCGATCCTGAGGCCGGCCTTTTGTGCCAACTCCAACCACTGCTCCCATTCCACCATCTGCTGTTGAGGCCAAACCCGACTTGCCATTGCGTTCCTCCTTTGGAGCGAGTCAACACTCCAGCGTTGGCTTGTTCAAGGGGGGAGGGTTTAGCGTTTCACCGTATCAAGTAGCATTTCTATGCTGTCCGCAGAAAACACGAAAGCCGACTCACCACTTGTGGCTTTACGCAACCACTTGCGGCATCTCTTTAAGTTTGCTCGGGGTCCGCTGCACTCGATCCTTCCCCACCTGACACCCAGCGCTCTGCAACAGCACCTTGATGCGCCGGTAGCACATACCGCCCAAGCGATGCTGAAAGCGTTTGAGTCGAGAGAGTGTCCACATTGACGCCACAAATAGGGTGTGCGTCGCTGTGGGCTAGCTTAGGCGGACTTTCGTCGTTCCACGGGTGCAATCAATCTCCACTTACAATCTTTGATCCTGACCTCATCCCGCTTCAACATCTCGGTGAGGGCCTCGAACACGTCGGCACTCTTGGCTCCGTGCTCCACTGTTCTGAGGTAAATCTCGGAGAAGTGGCTGTCGGGCTGCTCTCGAAGGTCTTCACGGACGTGATTCATAACATCCTTCAGATCCATTGAAACAGAACTCCTTTCCTTTGAGCATAGTGTTACAAGAGACTATGCGTCGGTTGGGAACGGGCGAACCGGCAGATAGTCGTCGTCCAGATCGAGCAGATCGAGAATACCGCTGCTGTCGATGACCTCACCGGGCCAGACGAAGTCGTCCTTGGGTGGCACGACACTGGGGAATGGTTTCTGCGGGTGTTTTGCCGGGTCGTTAGTGTGGTGAAGAAGGTATGGTGCGGGCATCATGACTAAGAAGCCTTCCTTCGTTCTTTAAGCAATCTCCACTTGCCATTTGTGGTAGCGACTTCATCCCGCTTCAACAGTTCGTAGAGAGCATTGCGAGCCTCAGTGCTGGTCACTTTGTTTTCGATCACTCGAAAGTAGACCTCGGAGAAGCGGCTGTTAGGCTGCTCTCGAAGGTCGGCACGCACTTTCTCCATAGTCTCCTTAATGTCCATTGGATGGCACTCCTCTGAAAACAAACAGAGGCGGTGCAGCCCAAGGCCACTCGGAGAGAATGGCGTTACTGCACCGCCGAAGGGGAAAGCTGCCGTCACTCGCTCAGGGAAGATCGTACCCGGCAGGCTCCGTCGTCATCAGTGAACAGTTAATTAACGCGGTTTAACGGTAGCAGGCTTCGGATCGGCTGTCTGTAAGCAAAAAGCCGGACACGACGCTTTATTGTGCGGTAGCGCAGCCACGTGTGCTAACCCAGCCAGCAACTCCTTTCCGCGACTTTCGCAGGAGAAAGATCTTCATGCTTGAAGCAAACGATGTGAATCCTAGATCGAGAACCGATGCTCCAAAACGCGGAATCAAGTACTTTTGGTTGTGTAGGGAATGCGCCCTTGGCCATGCACTTGATGCGAACGGCGGACGGGGCAGTCAGTATTTGACAACGTCCCTGGCCTTTTGTCCTCTTGTGGTCTAAGGATCGGCTTTGCAGGTGAATTGACGATCCCTGGCTCAGGGCACCGAAGGTTATTGGGATCGCAACATAGCTAGACCCGATGTGTCGAGATGTGTCGAATCGCCTGTCTCCAGACAGTGTTAGCACTTGACACTGAGGTCTCCAGGCCGTGTTTTCTGTGACTTAACTACTGTTCGGATATGGAAAGGCACATGCAGTGCCTGGATAGAAACAAAAAACCGAAGTGGGGCAAAGGTCGACGGGTGGTAATCTTTAGCAACTCAGTCTCAGTCCAGTCAGGGATCCGGACGATTCCCTCCCATCTCGTTGCAGAAGTACCATCGCAGACGCTTGCCCTCTCCATGGGAGAGCTTCGAGCGTCTGATGGTCTGCCTTTGACTTTCTTTGGGACACAAGATCACTAGACGTTAGAAAAGAGAGGTTCGACAAAGTAGTACTAAGAGTTGCGCCATCTCGATCAGTCTCTGAACCGAGCAACAAGATGCCGAGGAATATCACCGCCAGCACTATGACACGATAGCCGATATGTTGAAGCGAGTCTTGGAGTTTCCTCCGATGCTGGAGACTTTTGCGGTAAATGCTTCAACAGCACATCGCATTGCGGTCGGCAGAGCAGCTTGAGCGGACAGCCCGATAGCACCGGCATGTTCAAATTCGGCTCCCGTACCGGAGGTCTCTTGATAAGTTCCATGGCGTTGGCACCTAGCCAGAATTTGCGGACTCTATTGGCCCCGTGCTGGCAAGCTGCCTGGCGTGCGATCGACTCTCAAAGGGCATCCTGCATATCCTTACATTAGTAGGGACGGATCCGAACAACGTCCTGTGACTGCACTCAAGCTCTGGTGGTTGGTTCCTGATGAAAATAACTACCTTGCTCGTAATTAGTGATGAGGCGATCGCCCGCGTAGGTTTAAAGCATTTGCTGGCCTCAGAGCCAGGATTCGAGGTCAAAGGGGAAGCCGGCAGTAAGGATGCTATTCCTCGAGCGAGCAAACTGAGACCCGACGTGGTTATCCTGTTTGCTGAAGTGACGCGGCCAAGTTGTGCGCAGCTGATTGCCTCTCTTCGCAACGCAGTTCCTGGTGCCCGAATAGTTGTCCTGGGTCGCGAGACCCACCATGCCTACGTGGGGTTGCTACTAGCAGCCGGGGCGGTCGGATACATTCTCCTAAGAGCTACACCTCCAGAGCTGTTCAATGCCATCCGTGCCGCCTCCCGCGGGCGCAGGTATGTCGATCCCGAGTTAAGCGAAGCACTCTTTCAGTTGTTCGCCCGACAAGCGGACTCTGGTACTAAGATACTCAGCCGCCGAGAACAGGAAGTTGTCAGAATGCTGGCCTACGGTTACACCCCCAAGGAAATTGCCTCTAGCCTAAACATAAGTCGCAAATCCATTGAGACCTACCGAGCCCGAAGCCGGGAAAAGTTGGGCGTGCGAACACGGGCGGATATCGTCCGATATGCACTTCAGACGGGCCTATTCGACGATGAAATCGAGCGGGCCTCCTAGTTTCACTCCGGCCCACTCAAGAATAGGAGCCATCAATTCTCCGCATGATATCAACAACACCTCGGAGGAAGAATCCAAACCAAATCTCTTCGTGCAGCTAGTGCGGGTCGTTGCGCAGGTTATTTTGGCGGTTTGCGCTGCAAAAAGAGGTTGTGGCGGGAACGGGGACGGCAGCCGCTGGAATCATTCCAGCTCGCTAGACAGCACCGACATTGTTGTCGCAAGAGGAGAAAACCGAAAATGAGACTGTGAAACTTCTTGATGAAATCCAGCAGGTGTAATCCCGCCCGGTCACCGTCGAGCAGACACCCGGAAGCGAGTGTTGCCATTCACCGGGCGACTGGTGGGTGTGAAGCGTACACAGTAAAGAAGCAGGCCGTGAAGATTCAGCTCCGAAAACTCGGCCGGTTTGCGATGCCGACGCCGTTAACAAGGCGGAAGGACTCGGACGACCGATATTTCATTGAGAAATTTGCGGCTGAGTACAAAAGGCCGATTACTGGTCTCGTCCGCGCGGCGCAGACTCGCTTGCCAACATACCCGTCGCCGGGAAACATCCGGGAGCTAGAAAATGTAATCGGCAATGCTCTGAGCGAGTGCGAGCAGATGAAGCAATTGCTGGACTTGCAGGTCGCAGCACTGAAAGCGGCCGCCAACGCACTAATTCGGGCGTTCCCGCTCCGGCAGTGACGATAGCCGAGCTTCGGATGCGATAATCGCAGCTACGCTGCCCCCGCCTTCCGCATAACTTTCATGTAGCCATCCATCGCCTGTGTCAACTGCGCATCCACCTCGTCCGCAATGGTCATGACATCGGGCAAAAGCAAGCTAAAATCTAGGAAGCCTAGATTGCTCTGCAACATCCCGAAGAGGGTCACCTGGAGGATGCGTGATTCATGTACCAGCATCGCGGGGGTGTAGCCTTGCAGATATCGCAGCTTGCCATGGGCCATGGCGGAGCCGGAATGGAGGGCATCGGTGTCCTTCGCGGTGGCGTTGGGCTTTCGCAGGCGGACAATCAGGTCTTCAACCAGCTGAGGCAGATGTCCAGTACGATCTGCGTCGCTAAGCGGAAGCTGGTTGAGCTCAATACTCTGTTTTGCCCGTGCCAACCAATCTTGCACGATACCGCTACTACAGCGGCGCAGTACCGCGGCCACTCTCTCCTTTTCCGGCCGGGCAGCAGGTTTGCGAGTAAGCACCTTTTCGCGGACGAGTTCGGCGAGTTTCCCAGCCTCGAATGGTTTCACGATGATTTCGTCTGCTTCCAGAAGGATGGCGGCCATGGCGCTCTGCACGTCGGGGTAACCGCTGACCAACAGTGTAAGTGCATTCGGTTGGGAATGGCGCATCGCACTGATCACCGTAAAACCATCACCGGGGTTCGGCATGTGCAGGTCAGTGATGAGCACGTTGAAGTCCTGTGTAGTGATAAGTTTCAGAGCATCCGCCACATTGGCGGCAGCGATCACGTTAAATCCCTTGCGTTCAAGTGTCGCACTCATCATGGCGCGAACGGCATCATCGTCATCCACGATCAGGACTTTATACCCGACGGCTGGGTCGGTCGGAGTCGTCCTCGGAAATGTAACAACTGGTCGTTTGGTCGAAGTCATAGAGCACCACTTCATATAACGAGCAATGAACAGTATTATTCAGGGTGTATCCTCTGAAATTACCAAACTAAACAGTTACGACGCACGATTTTGTTTGTTTTATTACCATGTTGAATTCGGTTCGCGCTGAGTTGACATTAATGCCATTTGTTATTCTTGGCACCTCTTTAAATTGATTCTGCAGGTGCTAAATTGAAGGAAGTGCGTACACTCGCTCATACAGTCCACTCCATCCGCCGGCCGTGCCATGCCGCGGATAAGTTTTCAAGCATGGTTCTCGTCTCTAATGATCCGTGCCGGGGCCATCGCGGCTGCCCACTAAGCTGCTCTGCCGACCGCAATGCGATGTGCTGTTGAAGCATTTACCGCAAAAGTCTCCAGCGTCGGAGGAGACTCCAAG
>Ga0187862_10006226_pt1 | contig 10862 bp, 18 predicted proteins | sample June2016WEW_10_1_FD_133003 | JGI IMG/M metagenome (GOLD analysis project Ga0187862, IMG submission 133003) | Peatland microbial communities from SPRUCE experiment site at the Marcell Experimental Forest, Minnesota, USA - June2016WEW_10_150 | ecosystem: Environmental > Terrestrial > Soil >...
GCGGAGCACGATGATCGCTCCGCTCGCGGAGGCCGACATAGACATATTCACAGTTCTCGATCCTAGGTACTTCCATTTCTACGACGGCAAGAATGGCGGCCCTTCCGGTCTACTCGATTTCGTGAAGAGGACCCTCCGCAGGACTTACACTAAGACTCCCGACATCAGCAGAAGCGGCCAGGCTGTGACGATTCGCTTTACTGACTTCGCTGTCGATGTCGTGCCCGGCTTTGTCCGCGAAGGAGGAGGCTATCTGATACCGGATTCAGTCAGGGGCCAATGGCTCTCGACGGACCCCAAAAAACACGTCGAAATTTTCGCTGCTGCAAACCGGACCCATAACGGCAATCTCGTCCCGGTGATCAAAATGCTCAAGGCATGGAACAAGAACAACCGAAACTTCTTCCGCTCGTTCCACGTCGAGGTTCTAGCCCTCGAAACGTTCACGGGCATCACAATCAGCGATTTTCCTTCCGGTGTCAGATTCTTCTTCGACAAGGCTCGCAACCTGGTCACTCAAAAGAATCTAGATCCTGCTGGTTATGGCGATGATATCGGCCGGTACTTGAACACCCGAGAGAAGATCAATGAAGCGGGAGTTACCTTGCAGCTCGCGTACGAGAGAGCGGTTGCAGCAGAGGGGCAGGAACAACGCGGTCTCACGCGTTCAGCCATCGAATCTTGGTCGAAATTGTTCGGAGACTATTTCCCAGCTTACGGGTAAACAGATGCCCGATGCCTCAACCACAGAAGAAAGTATCGTCTCGCGAACCTTGCAAGAGGTCATAAAGGAAGCAAAAAGGATCGAAGAGCGATCGCGACTTACTTCGAAGAGTCATTTCAAGGCTGCCGCGGTATGGGCAAACCTCCACTTGCTCGTCGGAATTCCAGCGGTTGTGCTCGCCGCCATCGCCTCCGCCCTAGCACATTCCCAAGTTAGCGACACGAAAATCGACGTCGCGATAATCTCTGTAGCCGTGGCTGCGCTTACCGCGCTTCAAACGTTCCTCAATCCAAGCGAGCGTGAGCAGAAACACCTAGTAGCTGGGAACAACTATGCGTCACTCGAAAACCGCACCCGAATCTTTTGGACCATTCAATGTTGGCAGGAGCCAAACTCCGATAGTGCTTTAACTGCTCGCGTTCTCCACTTGTCAGAGGAAGACGATAAGCTCAAAAGCTCTTCCCCTCCTATTCCAGGCTGGGCGTATTTCCTCGCAAAGCGAGCAGTAGCGAAAGGCGAAACAACGTACGACGTTGATAAGGTCTAGGGAGAACCGTGTGCGCAGTTCTCCCTGCTTTTCGTTTCCTAGAACGGGATCGATTCCTCGCCTGCTGCCGTTTCGTGGGAAGCATCGCGGCGTCTGTCGAGAAAGCGGATTTGGCGGGCGACGATTTCGGTTCGGTAGCGTTTGCCGCTGCCGTCCTTCGCCTCGTACTCGCGGGTCGTCAGCCGTTCATGGCGTGCGCTGACCCAGCGGGGATTACATACTGGGATTGTTAGTGAGTCGTTTTTGAGCCGCGTTTGTACTTAAACTGATTGCCCTCCTCTGAACTTGGCGGGATCCTTTCGCCTCGCTCAATAACGGTGCGGCGACCGCCTTCTACTTTTCCCCCACGCGGCCCAACTTCGACAAGTTCACCAGAAGCTGGTGCTTTCTCACCCGGTTTGTAAGTCTCCACCCTGAACCCCTCCTGAGGTTCATTCTAACGAGAAAATCGCCTCAATGCAAAGAAGCGCTCTCTGATGCTCCCTATTCATCGAAGTCTCTCCTGAATGTTCAATAAATCGCAGGGTTGAGGGAGGGCCGTGCCCTCCCTGTTTTCGTCCCTAGAAAGGGATGGATTGCTCACCTGCTGCCGCTGCAGCCGAAGCGTCGCGCCGTCTGTCCAGAAACTGGATTTGGTGGGCGATGATTTCCGTCCGGTAGCGTTTGCCGCAGGTGACGATGCGGCGCCACCGTCGCGGAGAAATTCTGCCAATCGAAGGTCAGCTACGGTAGCGATGTGAGGCGGCGCGCTCAACGCGCCGACTGACGCGCGGGGTCGTGCGGTGGCCGTCAGAAGATTTGAAACTTCCCGAAACAGCGCTCCAACGTAAGCGGCCGAAAGCCATAGTGATAAAGTGTAGCCTTCACGGGTTGCTTAAAGAGGTCGACACGATTGCGGCGGTTCGACCAGTCAATGTGGTGTTCCCAGTAAATGTTGCGATCCACGTAATAGGGTATAGAGATGACGAGCCTGGTGTCGCCCGGATAAATCTGTTGTTCGCTGTTGCGAGATGAAACCCGGAAAAAGGCGACATCTCGAGTGCTGTTTTCCCGGACGTACGACGGCAGTGCTTCCGGGCTGGATACGACGAGCGCCGGCATCACGAGATCAATGTGATAGGCACCGAGCGGCTCGGTGCCGCGGTTTGCCAGAGTAACTTGAAGGCAATAATCGTGGCGCTCGCTCGTGATTCGCTTCTTCGCATAGTGGATATCGATCTCAGCGGACGAATCCGTTTGTTGTGGTTGCGCTTTCCCCTCCAACTCTGCGAGCGCGGACGATTCCGCCTTGGCCTTCCACTCTCGGAGAGCTTCGGCTGGATAGCGCTCTGAGTCGTTATCGATCAGTTTTGCGCAATTCTGGCACAGCCAGATCCCGTTCTCAGCGGATTCGCGCTGCTGCGACGACAGCGAAACGTCGTAGCGAGGGCCGCCGGGGGAAGCAGCCGTAATATGAGCGCCGACCCCGATGTTGATGATGTAAGGGGATTCCGTTCTTGGTCCGGTCGTGAGCTTTCGGCAGGAAGGGTTCGAGCACCTGACGCCAACGCGCTTCGCCAGGCGGTCCAGCGTCTGCTTCGAAAAGTCGTCTCGATCCATGCTCAACCGTCCGCCGCCCAACGTGCCGTTATCCAGCCCGCGCCGACTATTAACACTGAACTGCATCCAGCGCTCTATCCAACGCCATGCTACTGCAAGATTCAAATGCTGTCGACGTAAGGTCGGTGAGCATGGTGGATATTCCGGCGGTTTTGGCCGCAGCGGGCTGGCGATCGAGAAACCGATTTGGCGGGCGATGATTTCCGTCCGCTAGCCCTTGCGCGGCTCGCGCGACTTGTTCGGACATGCTGTCGGGGTCGGTTGATTGGTTACCAATTGAAACAGCGCGGCAATTGATTCGTACTTAGACCATGATGAAGCAGAATGAACAGACAGAGTGCGCCATGGCCGTGGCGCTGGCGGTTTTCGATTTCATCCAGTTGGTCGGGGATGAGATCGTCTATGAAGTTAATCGGGCAAGCGATTTAATCGAGGCATATGGCAACCGGCGAGTGCGTGAAGCGTGTCGGCGACCGCGCAGTGCGAAGGTTGTCCCGTTGCGGATGGTAGGGCGTGCTTGATGCGGGGTCCGGAGGGTGAGCGGCGCGCGCCGTACGCGCCTGCGGCTTGGCGGGCATGTGCCGCGCAGCAGAATTGTCTGAGGTGCGGATGGTGCCATCCTCGGCGCGCCGGGGCGGGAGCATGGTGTCCCGCTCTTTCCCGGCTCAAGAGACAGGGAGAAAGAGTGGTGCGGGCGGAGCGGGCTTGCCGCTGGTCGCGTTCTCTGGTCACGCCGCGACCTGCCGCTGTATGAACCGGGCCGCGCCGGCGAGACGCTTCTCGGCGAGCTGGCAGTAGCGGGATTCGAGTTCGATGCCGAGATAAGAGCGTCCGGAGAGGGCGGCTGCAACGAGGGTGCTGCCGGAGCCAAAAAATGGATCCAGCACCAAATCGCCGGGGCGTGAGAAGGTCTCGATGAGAGGTTCGAGAATGCTGACCGCCTTTTCGGTGGGATGCGCCCGGTTGCCGGTGTATTCCCACGGCCGGACGTCGTCGAGCGGGCTGCGGGGCTTTGCGGGGCGGCCCTTGGCGAGAACGTAAGCCTGTTCGTGACAGGCGTTCAGAAAGCGGGTGCTGGACGCGTAATTCTTGTGCCAGACGATATGTCCGACGGGTGTGAAGCCGGCGCTTTTCCAGGCGTGGAAAAAAGCATCGACGCGGTTCCAGCCGTAAAACGAAATGCAGAAGGTGTCGGGCTTCAGGACGCGGTAGAGGTCGTCGAAGGCGCCGAGGACGCTTTCCGGCCGGCTGTCGTTGGCGATCGTTCGACCGGTGCGGTCCTTGTAGCGGACGAAATACGGCGGGTCGGTCAGGACGAAGTCTACGCTCTCGTCTGCGATGGTCTTGAGGACCTCGGTGCAATCGCCGTTGATGATGCAGTTTTTCATGTTGTCTCTCCTTTTTCGAAGTTGAGGTTTGCTCTCTCGCCAAAACCGGAGAGCAAACTCAACCCGGAGGGAAAAAGGAGGGCGGCGCGGGGGGCCGGTGGGCGTGCCGGAGGAACCAGACTGCACGGGCGTTTCGTGACAGCTCCGCTGGCGCGGCCTGTGCGGGACCGGCGGCTTAAAGACGCCCGCCGGCCAGCCGCGCGAAAAGCAGAAGGCGGCGATAGTTCAGAGGGGGAAGGCGCCCGAACGCGTGCGCTCGAAGACGCGCCGTTTTCAAAGCGGCTGTTACATGCTCCGGAATTTCGGGAGCGCCGCACAAGGTCGGTTGTCGCGGTCTGACTGTGATTCGGGCCGCCTTGCCGATGACGGACAAGCTCTTGTGGCCCTCCACTTCGTTCCTCGGGTCGGTTGGTTAAGGTGTCGAAGCCATTCGTCGGAAGTTCCCTTCATCAGCTCCGGCGGAACACTAACGCCGGGTCGCTACTGGTGTGAGAAACTCACGGATGTTGCTTACACGGAATATTATCAACCAAAAGTTTTGAGGAATGGTTAAGCCGTTGAAACAGCGGGTCTATTTGGGGTTCTAAGCCGTGGCCGTTTCTGCTAGTGGTGCAGCAAGCGGCGTGGGCTGTGGTGATTTTGAAACGAATGAAACCGTCTTGGGGAAAAGTGCAGATTGGTGTGATTGCGGCCTTGAGCGTGGCCGCGTTTGCGATCTTGGCCTTTTCGCTCCTGACCGCGGTGCGTGCGCAACTGGCCACCTCACCGTGGCCGATGTTCCATTACAATCTGGCGCACACCGGACTTAGCCCATACGACACCAGCGCCAACCCCGGCACGCAGAAGTGGGCGTTTGTAGGGACCGTCTGTTGCGGTGACGAAGCGTGGTCCTCGCCCGCGATTGGCTCGGACGGCACCATTTACTTCGGCTCCTCTGACAACAACCTCTACGCGATCGATCCCGACGGCACGCTGAAATGGGCGTTTCTAACCGGCGACATGGTACTATCTTCACCGGCAATCGGTGCCGACGGCACAATCTATGTTGGTTCTCTTGACGGTCACCTCTACGCGGTCAATGCTAACGGCACCCAGAAGTGGGCGTTCTTACCTTGTGAAGACTGCGTAGGGCTATACGTAGATGAGGTGATCTCCTCGCCCGCAATCGGCTCGGACGGAACCGTTTACGTCGGCTTTTATAACGGCAATCTCTACGCGATAAGCTCTGTCGGCTCGCTGAATTGGGTGTTCCCGACCGCTGGGAACGTGGACTCGTCGCCGGCTATCGGCTCCGATGGAACCATTTATGTCGGGGACCTGGAGTCCGATCCCACCACGGGATTAATCACGGCAAGCCACGTTTACGCGGTAAACCCCGCTAGCAGCTTGCAGAAGTGGGCGTTCGCAACCGCTGGCGGGGTGGAGTCCTCGCCCGCGATAGGTGCCGATGGAACCATTTATATAGGAGACGACACAGGCCTCGTTTACGCGGTAAACCCTGCTAGCGGCTTGCAGAAGTGGGCGTTCGCAACCCTCGCTGCGGTGGAGTCCCCGCCCGCAATCGGTGCCGATGGCACGGTTTACGTCCAGTCCGGAGACGGCAACCTCTACGCGTTAACCGACGGTGGGCAAGGCACTGTCACGGAGAAGTGGGCGTTCGCAACCGGCAATGGGTGGTCCTCCCCGGCAATCGGCTCTGACGGGACCATCTACGTCGGCTGCGGTGCTGCTGGCCTCTGCGCGATAACCGACAATGGCACCAGCGCCACGCAGAAGTGGGCGTTGGCAACCGGCAATGATATCGCTGGTACGGATGCCTCATCGCCCGCAATCGGTGCCGATGGGACCGTTTATGTCAGCGCCCAAGATGACAGGCTAGCCGCGCTATACGCGATCGGGATTCCGAGTCCGACGCCAACCGCCACGGCTACTGGTACGGCTACCGCCACACCGACTAAGACGGCCACGCCAACCGCGACGGCAACTCCGACGACAACAGCTACAGCGACTAGGACAGCAACCGCGACGGCCACCCCGACGGCCACGCCGACGCCCGTGGCGGTAACTCTTAAGGTCACGCCCAAGGCGCTTGAGTTTCCCAAAACCAAGGTCGGAACGCCGAGCAAACCTAAAACGGTGAAGGTGTCCAATCCCAAGGGCAACAAGAAGCATCTGGGACTGCCGGTGCTGGTCGAGATGATTTCCGGCGATCCGGGGGTGTTTACGGAGACCAACGACTGTCCCGCGAGTCTGGAGGCTGACGCCTTTTGTACAATCTCGGTGACGTTTACTCCGAGCGAGGCCACCAAGCAGACCGGGACGCTTACGATTACCGACAACGCGAAGGGCAGTTCGCAAACTGTGCGGTTGAGGGGACGGGGGAAATAGCGGGCGCGACCGATGACCCCCGCCTCAAGGGAGCGAAGTGAACATCCGACATGCCGCCACGCTCGTCCTTGCGGTCTGCTCTCTCGCTCTGACCGCATGCGCCTCGTCTCAGCAAGCGTCCGGCGCGGCCAGTAACTCACAGCAGACGCCCCTTACCCCCGAGGAACTGTTTATTGCGCATCATCCGGGGGGAGCGTCACCTTCTCAGCAGCCTACCGCGCAGTTCATACCGGCTTCTCAAAACGATCCCGCGCACTACAGATTTACCCTGCCGAACGGCTGGATGGACGCCTATCCCGACTGGCCGAATCTCCATTACTTGATAATCCAGTACAGCAACGGTGAAAGAATCTGGGGAATGCCTCTGTACCAGAGTCCGAATTGCCCGGACAGCAACACATGCAGGCAGGCGCTCTTCAACGTAAACAAAGGACCGATTCTCGAAGTCCTGACGCTCGACGGGAAACCCGTCCTAGAGTCAAGTCTCTGGCAAATTACCGACCCGAAGACACAGAGGATAGTCTATGTCGCACGGTCAGGCGGTAAGATGGTCGCAGCGCCGGACCTTCAGTCGCTCGCGCAGCAGGTCAATCAGGCGCAGCAGCCAGCCAGCCAAGCGTCTCAATCACCTTCACCGCCGCCCGCATCCGGCGAAGAACATCCCTATCTGAAAGCTGGCGTCCAAATCGTCACAGGCACGCTCGCGGCTGTTCTCGTCTTGGGGATGGCCTATCTGGACTATAGGGCGCAAGTGCAGTCGTCTTACAACGCGAACAACATCAGTTGCACGAGTTCGGAGATGGGCAACTTTTGGTACACCAACTGTCATTGAAATGTTGAGGTTCGAGGGCAGGAACCGAAGGGTAATCTTTCGCAAAGCAAAGCACAGGCGAAGGCAAGGCAGAAGTGAACTACTGGAACGGTGCGCTCTATTCCGCGATCAAAAAACGGCGCAAGCAGTACGAGGACGAATGTCGAAAAGCACGGGCTGAGGGTCGTCCGATTCCGCCATACGTTCCTGTCTATCATGGGTTCTTGCGGCGGAGCCTCGTTTTGTTGGCAGCCCTGAGTGCGTTCCTCGCCGCCGACATTCTGTTTAGGTAGGCTCCGACAGGTTATTTCGCCATCGTGTGCCCCGGCCCCAGGCCGGGCGTATCACGCGGCTTGCGTTAAGGCGCTCGCCAAATCATTTTCCCATTCGAGCCGAACAGGGCGATGGAACTTGGCCCGGTATTTTCGGTTGCGCCAGTGGTAGGAGTCGTAAGCGCGGCCTCTCCGAAAACGGCGCGCGGCTTGCCGTGTTCATCCGAGAGTAGCAACCTGAGACCATCCTTGCGGGCCGAAAGGACGGCGCGTGGCGTCCCGTGCCTGTCCGGTAGACTCAATGTGGAACTGTTGTTATCAACAATGAGGACGGCGCGCGCCGCTGAATCACGCTGATTCCATAGAGCCAAAGCGGACCCGTGCGCCTCCCCGAAGTCGGAAGTGTGAAGAAAAATACGTGTCTTTTGGTCTTTGTCCAAAAGTCCAAATGAGGCTTCGGTCGGAGAAACCATTATGCAGGCGCGCTCCCTCCCGTGTTCGTCCATGAACCTCAGTTCGGATACATAGGTGTCCGCAAAATCGGTGGGTCGGCAACCGCTCAGTGCGACTTCACTCGCCAAGGGAGGCGCTACAGCCAGTGTGATACGCGGCCTGCCCTGTACATCCACCATCGTCAACTTGCTGACCGTAAGCTCTTTGGCATCGGAGCCAGCCGCGCGAGCTTTACCTGTCCCATTGGCAAAGCCTAAGACGACCAGCACACCAAGCATTGCTAGCATTGCGGCAGCGCCACGTTTCCACAGCCTGACTTCGCGTTCAAGATGCGAAATTCGTTCCCCGATGGCTTCGATGCGGCTTTCGTTCATGGCGGTTTGCTCCTGTAGTGCGTGCCGTATCTTACGACCAGCCGGGAACTTCCGCCAGGCAAGTCGCGACAACCCTCAGGGTTTTGCCAACAGGGATAGAATCAGCGCCCTTGATGGCGACGACCCTGATAGTGGCGTGGGGTGGTGTGGGGTGGCTTGGGGGAGCCGAAGGCCACTACGCAAGTCGCCAGAAGTCTGCTAAATCGAAGTGCATGAAGACGCGCCACGCAGCCGCGCTCGCGCTAGTGATTCGCGTTTGGCTTGAGCGTATATTCGGCCAATGAAGAAACGTTCACGCCGATTCACTGCTGCTGGTCAAGGAGAATACCGGCGAGACGCGGGCACTCCGCCTCGCAGAAATATGAACACCTCGTGGTTCAGCGTCACGCTGCCGTACTTGCCATCGGAACCGCGGGTGCAATTAACGCTGGATGTTCTTCGGGCGATGGCCGACGATCCGCGCCTCAAGGAAAAATAGAACAGTATGGAAAATTGTCCCTATTGCTCAGACTCTTGCACGCAGGGAAAACAGCACCCGATGGCGTCCAGATGCATGGGTTGCGCCTGCGGCGATGACTGTCCAAAGTGCGGCAAACTCACTCGTCCGCCCAAGGATGCGAACGGCCATGAGCAGTCCCCGTTTCCTTGCCCAAATTGCGGCTTTGAACCTACTCCAAGATAACGGTCCCCGCGTCCTGGCTCGCCATCGGAATCTCTGCCACGCCGCCGCGCTGGCGCTTGTGGGCTGGTATCTGATGACAGCACCCTCACGAGCTGGATGGTTTGATCCTGACGCACCATTATTGCAGTGGACTCAAGCAGGCAGCTTCGATACCGCTTCCAAATGCGAGCAGATTCGCACAATCGCTAATCAAAAGTTTCTTGACAAATTTGACGTCTATAATCGAGATACATTGGAAAAGGTAGACCCGCTCACCGCTGTCAACCGCATTTCTCGATGCATCGCGAGCGACGATCCGCGCCTCAAGGGAAAGTGAAGTGCAATAATGCGAACGCTTACGACAGCCCCTAATGGAGACATACAATGGAGACATGCATACGATGCAGCGAGCCGATTTCCGGTGATCCGCGCGCTCAACAATTAATTCGAGTCAAAACCGACGAAGGTCAAAAATTGGCTCACGATTGCTGCGTCCCGTCTTGTCCCAAGTGTCAAAATCAGATTTTTCCGCATCAGCAAGCGCAGTCATCATCCAACGATGCTCTAGGCCGTCCTGTTATCGAACATATTAAGTGCCCAAGTTAGGACACTCGTGGCCAGATTAGAGCAGCACTGGCCACCGCGCTCTGACGTTTTTATGGGCAACCGACCGATTATTTGGGCAAATGGCGATTGTTGGGCAAAGCCGCTCCAGCGCTACAGTCACATCAGGAATCACGCGAAGGTTGCCGCCCCCTGTTGCCACGTTGCCGCGCGAGCGTCGTTTGCCACTCTCATGCCGGGGTCGCAGAGCGTCAATACAGAGGGTGAGTAAAAGCGTCTCGGCAGACGCGCGAAATAGCTCGGAACGCTAGGAGCCTCCCGTGTGCCGCCGACATGCCGGGGTTCCACAGCGGACATCCTCGGCGCCGGGGCGGGAACATGGTGTCCCGCGGTCTCCCGGCGTAAGAAACCGTAGGAAGAATGGTGCGGGCGGAGGGAGTCGAACCCTCACGAGCCGTCAAGCTCAACGGATTTTCATACCGTCTACGGCTTTCGCCGCCCGGACGCAGCGTTTTGAAGCGCACGCATCAGGTTTGCGGTCGAGAAACCGGATTTGGCGGGCGATGATTTCAGTCCGGTAGCGCTTGCCGCTGCCGTCCTTCGCCTCGTACTCGCGGGTCGTCAGCCGTCCTTCGACATAGACCTGGCGCCCTTTACTAATGACTGAGGCCGCGCGCCCGCGCCAAAGCGCGGGCGCGCGAAAAGTTTATTCGACGCGCACCTGCCGACTCAGGACGAAATCGGCGGCCCGCTGGGCTTGGGCGGCGGCGTGAATCAGAAGCTTTCGATCGTCGCGAAGCTTCTTGAGCCAGCCGGCCACGTACGCGGCCTGATTCTCGATGACTGTGGCTGTAATGCCGGCTTCCGCGCAAAGGTAGGCGGCTCCCATTTCCGCGCACAATTCTTCTTTTGAGTAGACGGCGGAACCGAACGGAGCGAGTTCGCAAATGCCTTCTCGCGCAAGGCGCTTCTGATGACCGGTGCTGTGGACGTTATGCCGATATCGGCATAACGTCCATTATGCCGACTCCCGGATTATGCCGCGTTTTTCGTGTTGGGCAGATTAGGTCATGGGGCACGA
>Ga0187862_10006238_pt1 | contig 10853 bp, 8 predicted proteins | sample June2016WEW_10_1_FD_133003 | JGI IMG/M metagenome (GOLD analysis project Ga0187862, IMG submission 133003) | Peatland microbial communities from SPRUCE experiment site at the Marcell Experimental Forest, Minnesota, USA - June2016WEW_10_150 | ecosystem: Environmental > Terrestrial > Soil >...
AATATTCGCTGCTAATTTGAACAAATATGTTTTGTTCACGTCAGAGTAACGTGACCGACACCACGCTGCTCCAAAAGTATGAAGCGATGAGTGCGCGTGTCGCCACGTTGGAGACGGAGAACACCCGGTTGCAAAACGAGAACCGGCTGCTGCGCCAGAAGCTCGACCAATATGTCCGTCATTACTTCGGCGGTCAGCGCAATGAAGGTTTGGACAAACACCAACTGGAGTTGTTGCTGCAAGGCTTGCCCAACCTTATCACGTTACCGACGGCAGAGACTAGGACTACCACCGCTACCCGCAATGGCACGGCACATCCGGTTCGGCGTATGTTGGCCGAGGACAAGTTGGAGACGCAGGAGATCGTGATTGAACCGATTGAAGTTCAGGAACAGCCCGACGGCTGGAAAAAGATCAGCGAGGAACGCACCAGCCAACTGGACTGGGTCGCGCCCAAAATCATCAAGCGAGTTTATATCCGTCCGCGTTATGTGAAGCAGGAACGCTTTGCGTTGGCTCCGCTGCCGCCCCAACCGATTGAACAAGGCATGGTGGGACCGGGCTTGCTGGCACAGATTCTGGTGAGCAAATATGAATATCATCAACCGCTCTACCGGCAGGAGAAAATGTTCCGGCAACAGTTCGGGGTGGACCTGAGCCGCAAGACAATGGGCTGCTGGGTCGAACAAGCTGCCGAGTGGCTGAAGCCAGTGTATCGGGCGATTAGAGAAGATTTACTGCGGGGCAATTACCTGCAAGCCGACGAAACACCAATCCGGTATTTGGACCCGGATGTGAAAGGCAAAAGTCAGCAAGGTTATCTTTGGACCTACAGCCGCCCGAAAGGCGATGTGCTGTTTGAATGGCGGGTGAGCCGAGCGCGGGCAGGGCCGGAGGAATTTCTGAAAAACTTCAGGGGTAAACTACAGACGGATGGGTTCTCCGCGTATGAATCACTGGCCAAAACCCGTGATGATCTGACCTTGGTTGGTTGCTGGGCACATGCGCGTCGAGGTTTTCACGAAGCCTTTGCTGAGAGCAAAATGGCGGCGTGGTTCGTGCGGCAGATTGGACTGCTCTACGCGGTGGAAAGGAAGTTGCGCGAGCAAAAGACTGGCCCGGCACTGCGGCAGGCGACGCGGGTCTGGCAATCGCAACCCGTATTGAATCGGCTGCACCGGGCATTGGAGTTAATGCGGAGAAAAACCCTGCCGCAAGGATTGCTCGGACAGGCGATTGATTACGCGTTGAAACGGTGGACAGCTTTGAGCCAATTCATAACGGACGGCACACTGGAGATTGATAATAATTTAATCGAGAACAGCATTCGGCCCAGTGCCCTTGGAAAAAAGAATTTTTTATTTTTCGGGCATCCCGAAGCCGGGGAACGCAGTGCCGTGATTTATACGTTGCTGGGCAGTTGCCGGCGACATGGCGTCAACCCGTTTGATTACCTGAAAGATTTATTCACCCGTTTGCCGTCGGCCAAGATCACTCAAATCAAAGCGTTCACACCGGCGTCGTGGGCCAAAGCCAAAGCGAGTGAGAAATTGCTCGCTCCGACGGCTTGATCAAGTCGGCAGCCTCTCAAACTTGGCCTGCCGCTTTCAACTTCTGGGCCAGACCGGTATGCTTGCTTCCCCGGTCGCTTACCAAAACCGCGCGCAGCGGTGGGGTAATTCTTGGGCGTCTTCCTTTATGTGTTCGATCATCGTGTTGATGTTCGTCATCCCGGCTCTATCCTCCGGGTCATCGAGTTGTTCGACCGCCCGGTTGAAGTTGCTGGTGGTAATAAACTTCTCATCGGCTGTCACACCCTGGTATTGCGAGATGGGCTTGGTGTAGATGTATCCGTCTGCAAAGAGTTTGAGGCTAAACGGCTGATAGCCTTTCTCATAGCCGCTGCCCTTGCCACCCAATTCACCAAACGGCGTGCCCGCCAGGTCAAAGCCAACCGGCCGCAGACCGGGCTCGTTGTAAAGAAGCGCATCAATGACGCCATCAGCCGGATAAACCCAATCCTGCCAGTTTGAATCCGGCCAGGGGTAATGAAGACAAATCGTGAAGACGCGGTCGCCCAGCTTTTTATACACGAGATTCCCCATGCGGCCTTCGCCGAAACCGATGACCTTCCCGTGGTCAACGATAGCCTCTTTGTAGCGCGTGAATGCGTGATGCATCCCGGAATAGATGAGCGCCTTTTGGCCCTTGTCGCCGAATTCTTTCAAAATTACGCCCGCCATGAAAGGGTCTGATTCGCCCTCCGGCCACACCTTTTTCATCACCTCAGGGTTACTCCGATCCGCAGCCGTTTTCACAAAGCTCCAATCCATGGTGGCGTTCAGGTTGACGACGCGGAAATGCGGCGCCTCCTTGGGGAGCTTGTGATTGACCTCCCAAGCCGCACGATAGATGTCCATGTACTCCTTGAATCCCCAGGGAATGTACCAGTCGAACATGATGTCCCGTACCGCCTGCTCATCGTAAACGGGCGCATTGATCAGCTTGTCCACCTTGGACTGGTCGCGATAGGTGCCAAATTCAATGCCCAGGTTGTAGATGCCGGCCTGGTATAGACGCGGGATAAGCCGCTGGATAAGCTCGGGATTGTGTTTGACGCGATGGAGTTCGCCGATGAAAACAATCTGGTGGTCCTTAAACTTGCTTAGCACGTAGTCCTCGGGGGTTCTATAATTTTGTTTGAGGTATCCTAGCAACTCATTCCTGAGCTTGTCATCAAGGACGGGAAGGGGCAGCTTTCGGGCAACGGATTTCTCCTGCTTGACCCATTTATCACCATCTGGGTCTGTGAATGTTTTGCCATCAAGCGTGCCGCGTACGGGAGCACCACTCCTTAATTCCATTGTGACTGTCTTCCCATCAATCCGATACTTGCCGGTGTGTTCAAAGGAATTCTCGTTAAGGAAGAAAGTCCCGTCGTCTCTCAACTCCAAATAGTCGCTCGGATTCTTTTGGCTGACATATTTTCCGGTGGGAGAATGACTGCATCCAATCAACAATTGAAGCGTAAGCAAGAGAACGATAATAGTGAGATAACGAATGAATGTTTTCATGTTGATATTTAGTTGCGTTGTTTGTAACTGGGAATAGAAGGTTGCTTTGGTGGCGATTGGCAAGGGCATCGCCAACCCAATTTGCCGCCGTGCATCTGCCCATGAATTGTCCGCTCAATTTTCATCAAGGTTTGCTTTCGCCATCCGGCTTCCGTCAAATCGGTGCGGCAGGACTTGCCGCTGGCACCCGGCTTCGGCAAAACCCGCGTTCGCAGAACACTGAAAGCTCACTTTAACCGTTTCCACGCCACGGTGTCACCGCCTAAGCGACCAACCAAGACGAAAAGGCAGGAAATTCCATGGATGGAGCGAAGAACTGCGGAACTTACGCAGTGACAAGCCCTAGTGAGGGCGAGAGGTTAAGAACGCAGTCAAAAAGGGCTCGAAACATCCGTAATCAGGCGGGCAGTGGGAGGCGTAGCCCCTCAGCCGGATACGGTGCGTTCCCACCGTTTGCCGGCCACCGCCTCCTAATAAATCCGTTCGCCCCGGGGCGCGCGGCCACATGAATAGTGCATTTCAAGGTGAAAGCAGCATAACCCGGCAAGTGTTGCCATTTACTCGAGTCGGTTCGACATTCGATTCTCAACCTTGTTATCAATTACCTCCACCGAATTTGTCTGGAACATGCCAGCCTCGACGGACGTTATGAGTGGTTTCGGAGCGGCTGTCCATGCTTGCCGTGTCCATATCTCGACCTGATTGAGGCCATTTATACGAGCGGCAATTCCTACCGACCTTAAGGCAGCCACATAAATCCTTTGGAACCCGCCTTCGCCTGCCATTTTTTGAATCCATATGGTATCCACATCTTGATCAGCTCCGTAGGATGAATCGATGCCGACGCGCTCGAGCAAATAATCCACAATAATTTTCGCCCCGAGCAACGGGTCATGCTGCTTGCGAATTCTGGGCTGGAAGTATTCCCACAGTTCTTTTCGAGAGTTCCATGCGGGGGCCTGCGAATCAATTTGTGGCGAAAGAATGTATTGCTGAAACAGGTCATTCTCTAGGCTGCTGTAAAATTGATGCCGCTGCAGATTCGCAAGTTGCACGTGCTGCAACCACATCTTTAACTTTATTTTATCAGCTATTTTATGTCGGCCAAGAAAACTAATATCTTCCGCATGGGATCGGAGTAGAAAGGATTTAGCCATTGAAAGCGAGAATTCATTTACGTTTAATTCTGGCACCAGCAAATTCAAGCCCGTCACACCCAGGGCGGTGATGGATATGACACATGTGACTAACTTTAACAGTACGCATTGCTCTTTCCCCGGCTGACGGAACCGAAGGCGGACGCGGAGAAGTTTATCGTGGTATTTCCATAGCACCAGTGAAGCGAAAATGAGAAGAGTCAAACCTGAGACTATCCTTCTTTGCCAGAGCCAGCTGGGCGTATAACATTGCTGTAAATCAGCCATGGAGATGCGGGCGAGTTCAAAATCATTGAGATGGGCGATGAAACTCATTGCTGCTGGGCGCTTGGCTTCGTCTGTTCTGGCTATCGCCTGCCATATTTGATTGCGATTCTCCCCTGCTTTCCGCAGGGCTGCATTATATTGCCGCGCCTGGGGTTCTGATAAGCCGCTATCAGGGAGTTTTGCCGTGTAGTCAGGCGGTGGAAACTGAGCTGCGGAATATTGCATCACCATCCGCAGACCCCATAGAGAATCTGGTGACGAGTCGGAGCTTGCTTCCGGCAAGATACACAACCTGACTGAAGTTCCGGCGGCGCGAAGCAGGGCAGCGAGTTTTTCATAAGCGGCCTGCGGACTTGCGGAATGCTCTGGGTTTTGGACCAGCAAAACGGGACATTTGATGGCGGACAAAGGTTGGTTCAAAAGGTTTGGTTGCATGTTTTCAGGAACACTCCCAAAACGTCTGAATCTCATGTTTTCCAATGTCTCATGCATCTCTTCAGTCCAGGCACCTTCAATACAGATTAAAAGGTCGGGTTGTAGGTCCGGATGTGACAACGCAAAGTTCAATGCCATTCGTGCGCCCAGTCCATAAGTCACCCACACGATATTAGTTTGAGTCCCGCTTCGATTTCGCAAATAGTGACAGACCGTTGCAAATTGCTCGTTAAAAGCCGGTTGGCTCTCCTTGTCATATTCAAAACTGGCGGCGTCAAAGCCGGATTTGGCGATCAGCCGCAATTGACGGCCGCTGTTTAGCAGGCTGCTTTCGGCCCCATAAAGATACATTGCCAGAGGATACTGTGCCGCAGGCTTTGGTGAAACCACGATCCCATGGCATTGCTTTGTTGCTGAAGCATTCAGACGAAAACTGACCCGTTGAAACGGATCTCGCTCCTTCGCCCAAACCATCGCGCAGTAAAAGGCAAGAACGATCAGTAGAAGCACCCAAAACGAAAAATGAAAGTATTTCCCCAATCCGCGCCTAGGTTGATCCTGCACCTCGACCGGTACCTTTGATCCGTCACCAATGCGCCCCTGGCTTTTATTGGGGTTTGTAGAAGAAGAGAAGTCCTGAGTGGAAAACTCCAATAAAAACCAGAACAGAATTCCAAAAGACCACAACAACAGGCCCCGGTCGAACCAAAAGCCTGTCAGCAGAACGATAACCCCGGCTCTGGCAGTAATTCCTAGGAAACGTGACCTTTCGGCTGGCTGTTCTAACAAAGCACCACACGTAATCCGCCTGTTTGAGGAAGCCACGGCGGACACATCACGTTGCTCCCCGTTCAATGTAATTAAAATATATCCGGCGAAGCAACAGAGAGCCGGCAAACCGAGACTCATGCCAAGGGTGAAGTAGTCGTTCAATACTATGGCCAGACCCTCAGTAAGCCGATCGCTCATGTAATATTCGGAATAGACAGTCTCGGGCTGCCCCCAGCCAATTCCCCGCCATGGATGATCCGACATTATCTGAAGGGACCCGACATAAGCATCCACTCGATTGCGCCAGGAGGGGTCATACGGATTTGCCACCGACCACACCCGGCGAATCCCCCGAATATTTGTTTCACGAAAACACCAGAAACTGACGGCCAGGATTGAAACAGCAATAAAAAGAATACTTAAGTGGTGCCCGGAAATCATGGTGAAGCAGGTCCAGCGTCTGGATGGCCGTTTAAGGAGCGAAACGTTGGTTGCCTGGCCGTGCCCATTCTGTGTTGCACAAGTCCGCCGCCGTGCCATAACAAGATAAAGCACACCGAGAAACCCACTGAGCCACGCCCCTCTGCTATAACTCTTATAGAGCCCGAGGAGAAGCACTGTCGAACCAAGGATTGCGGCCAATGTTACCAATAAGCATCGCATTCTCTTGATCCTGCAGACGCCGGTTTCCAGTCCAAACCCGCCACTACGAGGTAATGCCATGTTGCGCAATCGTAATCCGCCGAGAATTGGAAAAGCGCTGATTAACACGAAGCCCAAAGCCATCGCCAGCCCGAATTGATTTGGGTTTTTAAAGGGGCCAGTCCATCTAAGTTCGTCTCGATACGCGTAAAGCTGATTCCATCGGCTCCAATCGGGATGGAAGATGGCAGCAAAACTGAGAACCGCGATTAAGGCAATAATTGGCTGCAGGGTGAATACGTTCCTGTTGCTTTGCGCCGCCAAGGATTCCCTACCAACGGCCATGGCCAGCGACAGCGCCATCCCTGCGAGCAATACTATGGTTTCAGAGCCAATGCTGCTCAGTTGCCGAGTATTGATGCGATTCATCATCACCAACACAAAAAACAAAAGCAATAAAAGGGGTTTCAGAAACAGGATAAGTCCGAGGCTGCCTGGTATCGGCCCTCGACGAACCCGATACGCAATCCATCGCAGGCGAATGAATGCGATCCAAGATATGCCAAAGGCAACTGCAATGTACGGCAACCATACAGCCCAATTCGCAGTTCCATCATCTATTCCCTGATTCCAGTACTCAAACCCGACTAACCACACGAACAAAGGGACGCACAACAAGAATATTAATGCTGGAATCATGGCATTACGATCATATCCATCCGTCTCACAATCGCGTATGGGGTTGCTGTGTCTTTTCCGCAGCCATTTTAGGGATGATTGGATGGTTTGAAAAGCTCTCAATTAAATGAGCGGATAACAACTGGAGGATCGTAGCCGGCTGTGTATTGATAAAGAAATGATCTCCAGGTATCATGTGCAAAGAATAAGCATGAGTGGTTTCTTCGCGCCAAGCCTGTAGTTCATCCTGGGTAATTTCATCTTGCAATCCTCCAAAGGCCGTAATCGGACAACCCAGCGGGGGACCATTGACATAAACGTATGTCTGGTTGGCCTCGAATTCCGCGCGCAGCACCGGCAGCATCAGTTTCATGAGTTCAGCGTTGCTCAACACTTCCGGAGGCGTGCCATTCAACTTCTGCAGCTCTTCAAGGAACTGAGGATCTGGCAGATCATATGTCAGCGGGTCAGTATTTGGAATGCGAGGAGCCGACGAACCCGAAACACACAGATGGAAGGGTTCTAATCCATAAGCCGTTTTGAGAAGACGAGCCACCTCAAAACAAATTTTCGCTCCCAAGCTATGCCCAAAAAAAGCGAACGGTTTGTTGAGATAGGGTCGCAAATTCACACTGAGAACTTCGGCGGCAGAGCGTATGTCGGAGAAAGGCTGCTCCGCAATTCTGGTCCCTCGTCCGGGTAATTGGACAATGCACACCTCCACGGTTTTCGGGAGCATCTCCGGCCATTTCCTGAAAATCGTTACACCATCACCTCCAGCATATGGGAAACACAATAATCGGAAACGTGCATCGGGCGTGGAATTAAAAGAAGACAGCCACACTGGCTTCGGCGCGACTCTCGTGCCATGACTCATATGCCACCGGTGAATATTAGGAACCCACTCATTGAAACCATCCAAATACAGCATAAACATAAGCGCACACAAGGCGTTAGAGAGCAACGCCCTGCCCCGCTTATGCTTTGTGGGCTGATTCCTCCATTTTCTTTCTGAGGCTCAACGGCCTCATATCGGTCCACACTTCCTTGATATGAGCCAGACATTCAGCTTTAGGGCCGCTTTTTCCCACATCCTTCCATCCAAGTGCGTTCTGCTTGTGCGCAGGCCAGATCGAATATTGCTCTTCGTGATTGACTACCACTTTGTAGATTGTTTTATCTTCAGTTTCGTCCATACCATGCTTTTAAAGCATAATCATTTGTGAAATTCAAGCGGAAAATTGGGAAATTGGAATCAGGAACGTGCGAGGCATCCTAGTTTTTGATCATTCGCATTGGAAACCGCGTTGCGTATATTGCTTGAAACCAAGCGCTTATTAGACCTACTTTGGACCGGTGACCGTCCGGCGGTTGCGAGAGTGGTTTCGTCGGTGCCAGGCGTGGCGTTTTTCGGCCGATCATATCATGGGTTTGAGCGATGGAGGCGGCGCCTCGCTCGCAGTGCAAGCATGACCGTCCTGGTTGCTACAATATGCCGCCGCACAAGCCAGCGCCGTTATCGAGCGACTTTACCGGGTGAAACTACCCCGCGCCACCTTGGGTCGGGAAGGCCGCTACCAAGGCCAACGAGCTGAGAAGTAGCACGCTCAGGTGGCATTTGAAAAACTGCTTGCGAACCGATGCTCCGAATTGGCAAAGTTGTCCACGGCTGACAAAACAGTTGAGGCGTTATTTTTGCTTGTGTTGACGATGCCCGGAAGTTAAACATCAATTGCTGGTCACTGAAAAGAATGTTTATTATCATACAGTTATGAATCTCAAAATTAGAAACGGAATTGTCATTGCCGTCTTGTCGGTTCTCCCTTTGGTGATTTGCGGCAGGATCATCTGGACCAAGGCGCACTATAATTCACGGCACAAACAAGTCGAGCAGTGGCGGGTGAACAACTGGCCGGCAGAAAATAAGCTGACCGCGGAGAGGGTAAAAGCACGCCAAGCTGTTGACGAGACGCATGACGCCGTGACCATAGATCTCAAGCCTTATATCAATGCCAAGTTGACTGAAGCGCCAATGTGTGAGAAAGGAAACAACGCCAATAACTTTGCTGAACTGCCTGCTGGCAAAAACATTTACGCCGGGGTCCCTTTCGATGTGCAAGGCTTAATACAACTCATGGGAGGTTGGCTGCAACACTACGGAAAGACATTCCCGTCCAAGGTTGAGTCTATCCCCATCCATCGTCAGTGCGCAAAAATTCATTTGTTTCACGCCGAATGCTATCTGGAGGACAAGAATTTTGGTACTACCGTGGCGAAATTAGTTATCCACTATGAAGACGGATCAACCAGAGAAATCAACATGGTTGCGGGCAAGCAGGCCTTTGATTCTTGGAACCCGATTCACACCACTGGAGTTCCTGCGTCTATACTGCCGTCGACCCCGGATACGGTTCTCGCTTGGATCGGATCTAACCCTTGTATTCGGCAGTGGCTACCTGACAATTCGCTTTGTCTTTACCGAAGCAGTTTTGAAAATCCTCAACCGGGAGTGGCGATTTCAACCTTGGACTACGTTTCGACCCTGACCATTACATGTCCCTTGCTGGTCGGGTTGACAGTTGAATAACCCACCTAGACCTTGTGCCCAAGTTCGAATGACTTGTGCGAACAGCGACCGCAAACCGGGGAGAGATATCCATGTCGATGCCTTGCGTGGTCTTATGCTCGTCGTCATGACGATGGACCACTTCCCAAGTTTGTTTTTCGATTACACCCACGAGTCGCTGGGTTACGTGAGCGCAGCAGAAGGTTTTATTTTTTTGTCAGGTTTGGTGGCCGGCCGGGTCTACTCCCGATATAGTATAGTCGATAACAGGGGGTTTCTTTGGAGGCGGGCCCTAACGCGAGCGGGTTTTATCTACTCGACCCATATATTGACATTTCTCATTCTCTTTTGTCTTGCAGTCCTGTTTTCTGTCAAAACGTGGGGATTGGAAACTTGGACGCCCCTGTTCTACGAACATCCAGTTTCAGCGCTCTTTTTGGGAATTACACTGACCTATCGGCCAGATTTCCTGCATATTCTCCCGATGTATGTGATATTCATCCTGACAGTGCCTATCGCCATTCAACTTGCAAAAAACAATAGGTTGTGGTTGATCTTACTCTGTAGCACCTTGGTTTGGTTACTCGCCCAGTTTGGACTCAGCGAACGTTTGAATGCTATTCTCTCAAAATTTTGGCCGATTTATTTTGGGAGATTTGATATCCTTAGCTGGCAGTTGATTTTTGTTCTAGGAGTTTACATCGGGATTCGCGGCACAACTGATTTTATCCCTCTCCGATTCAGGCGACCCGCACTGATTGTATGTCTCTTGATTGCTATTATCCTCTTTTCCATCCGCTACGGTCTCATATTAAGTAAATCTCAATTCGAGATAGAATCACTGTCTCTCGTCGGAAATCTGGGGCCAATAAGACTGTTAAATTTCATTGTGATTGCGCTGCTTACTCAACATGCGCTTTCTTGGACAACGGAGAATCTGATTATAAAAACACTGGCTTTGCTTGGCCGTCATTCATTGGAGGTTTTCACATTTCATATTTTTCTTCTTTACCTCTTCTTTGGAATATTTCGCACTTCTCAGTTCAAGGAAGTGTGGGTCCTGCTTTTTGTCAGCAGTTTGTATTTGCCCGCTTGCCTGTTGGAGCGATATCAGAACCCTTGGAAGACTTGGTTCTACTGTTTAGTGAGTAGGAATCACTGCTGACTCATAGGGTTGAGGGTTGAGGTGTAAAAAAGGTTGGCTTGCCGGTTTGGGCCTTGCCACAAGGTAAGGCATGAATAATCAAACTCGACACAAGCCAA
>Ga0187862_10006242_pt1 | contig 10847 bp, 10 predicted proteins | sample June2016WEW_10_1_FD_133003 | JGI IMG/M metagenome (GOLD analysis project Ga0187862, IMG submission 133003) | Peatland microbial communities from SPRUCE experiment site at the Marcell Experimental Forest, Minnesota, USA - June2016WEW_10_150 | ecosystem: Environmental > Terrestrial > Soil >...
CCCGCAATGGACCGACACTCTGCTCGGGCCTCTATCGGCGGGGCTCCCCGTGGAAGCCACGCGCGGCAGCGGCGGCGTCCCCACCGAGGCAAACCTCGATCCGCCCTATGCCGTGCCGCACCTGCGCGTCATTTCGCGTGGTTTGGCGGACACTCCCATCCGCCTGTCCAATCTCCGCGCGCCCAACAAAATCGGAAATGCGTTCGCCGTGGAAAGCTTCATGGATGAACTCGCTGCTGCCGCCGCGGCCGATCCCATCGAGTTCCGCCGCCGCGGTCTCACCGATCCGCGCGCCCTTGCCGTCATCGATCGCGCCGCCCACATGATCGGTTGGCAGCCGCGTCCCTCGCCCGGCCCGCGCGGCGCGGGCGGGGTGCTCGCCGGCCGCGGGTTCGCGTACATACGCTACAAGCAGGCCGAGAACTACGTCGCCATCGCGATGGAGGTGGCAGTCGCGAGCGACACGGGAGAGATCACCGTCCGGCGCATCGCCTGCGCTCACGATTGCGGCCTCATCGTCAATCCCGATGGCCTGCGCAATCAGGTGGAAGGCAACATTCTGCACACCCTCAGCCGCACGCTGCACGAGGAGATCAAGTTCGATCGCTCCCGCGTGGCCAGCGTGGATTGGGCGAGTTACCCGATCCTGACTTTTCCGGAAGTGCCTGCCGTGGAGGTCGCCCTGATCAATCGCCCGGACCAGCCCTCTCACGGCGCTGGCGAGGCGGCTTCCGCCCCCGTGGCCGCAGCCCTTGCCAACGCGGTGTTCGACGCCACCGGCGTGAGGCTGCGCAGCGTGCCCTTTACGCCCGCCCGGGTCAAGGCCGCTTTCGCCGCGGCAAACACGAAGGCGTGACCAATACCCCCGGGAACTCTCGATTGTCTCCGCGCCCTCGGCTTCCTCGGCGCGCGCATCCCGAGGAAGACGCGAACCTGCCGCCAAGGTCGTTCTCGTGGAAAAGTTCCCAGATGGCCCGGTGAAACCCGTCTCGGCTTGCCTTTGCAATAAACCGCCAGCCATCATCAGCCTAAGGGTCTGTCAGAAAATAAGTGGATCAAGTGTTTGGCAGGAGGCTGTAGTTCCAATCGCCATGGAACTTGTCTGTCCTGAGTTGTAGTTGGGCCATCTGCTGGTCGGAAACCTTTAGCCCGGCTGGATAAAGGTTGGAGTCCAGCTTGCTTTTCACCTCCAGCCCATTCGCCGTGGTGGTGGCGGCAATCAGATTGATGATGACCTCATGACCGATCGACGGCTTACCCCGCCAGTTCTGGCTGATGAAGGAGAACAGCCGGTGTTCGATTTTGTTCCATTTGCTGGTGCCCGGCGGGAAGTGACAGACCGATATTTCCAGTCCGGTTTCGTTGGCCAATTTCTGCAGTTCCCACTTCCACAGCCTCACCCGTGCGCCGCCGATTCCGGTGGCAGCAACGGTAATCAACAGGCGTTTCGCTTCGGGATAGCTGTGGCTGCCCATCCACCGCCACCAGCGGCGAATGCTCTCTACCGCGAAGGCTGCCGTGTCGTGATCCACGCCCACGCTCACCCATCCGACGTTCCGCCCCAGGTCGTAGACTCCGTAAGGAGCGACTTTCCCTTTGCCGGGTTCGCGGATTTCGAAGTCGTGAACCCGGACTTCTCCAGGTTGGCCCTTCAACTCCCACTCCCGCCCTGCATTCTTGAAATTGCCCACCAACTCCTTCTTTTTGGTGTCCACCGAAATCACCGGCTGGCCCTGCTTCAGATAGCGCTGAGCCTTGCGGTTGATGTGTTCAAACTGCTCGTCGCGATCCGCATGCCGGCTCCCCTCCAGCGTTTTCTGGTTGGCTTGCAGGCTGTAGTCCAGCGCATGCAGTAGTTCAGCCACCGTTTGATAACTGACGGCGTGACCTTCGTGCTGCAGTTCTCGCGCCAGTCTGCGGACGCTCTTGCACGTCCAGCGCAGGGGGGATTCCGGATCGCCGCGAGTCGCCGGATCAACCAGTCGGTCCAGGTCCTCCAGGAGGGTCCGGTCTTTCTCGACGGTCCTCTTTCGCCCGGCGCCTTTCCGCCGGATGCGGAACGGCGATGACCGAGCCCCGCGCGTCCCCTTCCGCTGATTCAGTTCCTTCATCCCTTCGGTAATCGCCCGCCGGGATACTCCCGTGGCCCTCGCTACCGCCGAGACCCCTCCGTATCCGATAGCGTCGCTCTCTGCGGCCGCTACCAAACGGCGCATCCGCCCGTTCAGGAAGGCTGACAAAGAGCGGAATCGTCGCTGGATGTCCTTGTGGTTCGCCACGACCTCGAGTATAAAACAGAATCACCTCAAGTTGTTCTATTAATTTCCTGACAGAGCCTAAGGAGACAACCATCCGAAGGATGACGGGGATCCTCGATTCCCTGGATCAGGGCGCTGGGCGAGCGGTTGCAGAGGAGAGCGAGGGCATCGAGCGCCAAATCGAGAAACTGGGCAAGGTACTGTAGAGCCGAGGTCCGATTGGGTCAAGCACGCGGCGCCTTGCCGGCGCAAGCGCGGGCGGCGGCGAAAAGCACGAGCAGCGCCGCCCAGGGGCCACCTTGCGCCTGTACGGGTGTCCGGCGCGAGCGCCGCGAGTGCCCGGCCGCTCTCGCACCATTGAGTCGCCGATTTGGGCTCGATCCCTCATACTTTTCCGGGGTCGCCGTATTTCTCTTCCAAGGCTCGCCAACGCGGGGCCGGGCATCCAAGAATCCAGGAGCTTCGACCCGCGGCGTGATTCGGCAAGCCTTAGAATGGTGCTTGCGCTTGAGGTGAAAAAATGAGCCTGGAACGCGAGAGCCGCGCGGCCCTGGTGACGGGCGCGAGCCGCGGCATTGGCAAGGAGATCGCTCTGGAACTCGCACGCAATGGGTGGCGGGTGGCCGTAAACCATTACGGCGATCCGGTTCCTCTGGCGGACGACACTCTCGCCGAGATTCGCGAACTGGGCGTAGACGCGATTGCAGTCGAGGCGGACATCCGGTCGGCCGCCCAGGTGGTCGCCATGTTCGAAAAGATCGTCGCGCGCTTCGGTCGGCTCGACCTTCTGGTGAACAACGCCGGGGTGCAAACCTTCAAACCCCTGCTCGAGGTGACCGAGGAGGAGTGGGACCTAGTGATCGACACCAACCTGAAGGGCTGCTTCCTGTGCACCCAGCAGGCCGGCCGTTATATGAAGGAGCACGGCGGAGGCGTCATCGTGAACCTGGGGTCGGGCTGCAACAAGCTGGCCTTCCCGCGGCTGGTGGCGTACACGGCAAGCAAGGGCGCCATCGAGATGTTCACCAAGATGGCGGCCGTAGAATTGGGCGCCTACGGAATTCGCGTGAACTGCCTGGCGCCCGGCGCCATCGAATCGGAGCGGACCCGGCAGGAAGACCCAGACTACGCGGGCACGTGGTCGAAAGTGACGCCCCTGGGGCGAGTGGGCGTATTCGCGGACATCGCCCCCACTGTGGTCTTTCTGGCAAGCGTGGGTGCTTCCTTCATCAGCGGGCAGACAATTGGAATCGACGGCGGGCTGTTCGTCAGGGCGCCGTGGCCGTACAAGGAGTGACGCGGGCGCGCCTTGTCCACCCAACCGATGATGACGAGATCCACGGTATTAAGGAAGGAAAGGCTACGCTGGACGGCGCCGGTTGCCGTTCCGATCAGAGCCTTGACATTACACGGGACTCTCGATCGCGTGTTCGTCTTTTGGCCAGCTCGGCCGCCACTCCGAGCGGCGAGAAGAAGGCGCGTCGCGGAAGGCGCGCTCTCACCGTCCTCAAGCGGAATCAGAATTCCGCGCTAGGCGGGTATAGGCGCGACCTCGCACCCCAACTCGAACGACCCGAGTTGCACAGATCGGCGTGGAAAGCCGGTATCACAGCCTTATCGGAGAATGCGTGCCACACGAGTCCTTCTCAAACCTCTTCGAAACCACAGGGCCATTCTCCTTCTGCAGTCGTTTCCGAGCGGCGCGATCCGGAACCACGCTGCAAAACCAGACGCTGGACGTTCGCCGGGGGCACAGGTCCGAAGCTGATTGGCCGCCAGCAGGAGATGCCGGGGTGCCGGTTTCAATGGCGAGCAAATCCTATTCCGCTGGGCAACTCCCTCTTATGCGCCTGGGAACGCATGCGTGCCGTGAGTGATGGCCGCGCCCGCCCGAAGGGCTGCAGCAATCGTCACCACTTCGGCTATCTCCGCATCCGTCGCGCCGGCCTGTCGCGCTTTGCCCGAGTGGATCTCTATGCAGTAAGGGCATTGCGTTGTGAACGCAACAGCAAGCGCCATCAGTTCTTTGAACTTGGCAGGGATCGCTCCCTCGGCCATAGCGGCCTTGTCAAACGCCCAGAAAGCTTGCATCGCCGCCGGGGCGTGCGCATCCAGAATCTTGAGTTTTCCGAGGTTACTCATGCTGTACACGGCGTACCTCCAATTTTCGAGGAAGTATATCACAGACAACGGACATTCGCCTGGAACTCGCCCTGACTTCCCTGACTTGCCTTCCGCTATCGGGACTGTTGGGGATTGCAGGCAACCGGCTCCTCCCAGCGTGCGTCTTCGATAATCGTTGAGCAGGTCTCGATGAAGCTTGCTGCTGCATCGATGGTGCTGTCTACCTTTGCGATTCCGTCCCGGACATCAGGTCAAAAAGCCGCGCGGCGGTGCCTTCGTTGGCAGCCAAACCTGGGCGTCTTTTTCCGCTTTTTCCGATGGAGGACACTCCTGGCTAAACCACTTCCTGGCGTCGTCCTTCAGCCGGTCCAAGATATCGCGGATGGCGGCGGCCCAAGGAGAGATTCCAGGCATCGCGCTTTTTGAGCAGTCCGGGCCGTATCGGCGGTAGTGCGCGATCACCACGCCTCAGTGTTGCCAAAAACCGCCTCCAACGGCCTTCGATGTTGGGCGCAGAACCTCGCCCCGGCCCGCGACAGGCCGGCTCGCCGGCGTGCTCGGACTCGTGTGCCCGCGCGGGGGATAACGCGCCCGCGGCGCCGGTTCCGTGCCAGCGCCACTCTCGAAACCGCGGCAGCGCGCAGCCCCTGGCGGCGCTGGCGGGGCGCTCCGAGATAGCGGATTTCATTTCTCCCGTTTCACCTCGATTACCTCGAAAGCCTTCGAGGCGTGAAACACGCGGTGGTGTTTCAGGACGGAGCGTTTTCTTGCCGTCCTCGGCTTCGTTGTCCTCGGGATCATTACGGCTTGGCGAAAAAGATGGTGGTCGATTTCTCGTCCTCGCGGACCTGCCCTTTCTTTTCCTGCGCCTGCTGGTAGCTCATCCAACGTGGATCGCCGCTTTGAAAGGCGCGCAACAGGACAAGCGCAACCCGTCGCCGGTCATTCGAGTGCAATCGCAATCGCCCCGGCAACAATGAGGAGTCCACCGATACCTTTCCCCAATGTCAGCCGCTCTCCCAAGAACAAAGCGCCGAACACGATCACGAGCACCACACTCAGCTTGTCAATCGGCGCAACTCGCGAAGCTGGACCGACCTGAAGAGCGTGAAAATAGCAGAGCCAGGAGAGGCCGGTAGCGAAGCCGGAAAGAACCAGGAATATCCACGAGTCGCTCGACAGTGCCTGAAATCCCGCTGGCGGCCGGGTGGTGTATGCGAGGAGCCATGTAAACAGCACGACGACGGAAGTCCTGACCGCCGTGGCCAGATTCGCATCAATTCCGGCGACACCGAGCTTCGCCAGGATTGCGGTGGCGGCGGCGAACAAAGCGGAAAGGAGGGACCATGTGAGCCATGTCATGAGGATCAACGTAGCACGCACGCGCAGGCCGGGGTGCTGCCCGCAACGCCCCACAGCGGCCCACGGGAGCCACGGGAGCGCATCGCCGGGATAGGGATGGATCTCGGCATCCTCCGAGACAACGGCGTCTTGCAGCGCTATTGTCCCGGCGTGGCCGGCTGCTAGAATCGGCTTTCTGGGAACCATTTTGCCGGACCGCTGTCGAACGCTGCTGTCAGCCCTGTTCTTCTGCTGCACGTTTGCACACGCCCAGACCATTGGCTTCGAGCTTCAGACCCACCCGGAGAGCCCGATTGCGCTTGTCAACTACACTCCGAGCGCACTTCGCACCGGCTCCGACCGAAGACAGTTTTTTACGGTGAAGAATGAATCCGATAAGGTCACGGCTGCGGTGGTTTTTCAGCAAGCAATTGGAAGCGGGTCAAAAACTGAAATACTCACGCTTGAGCGGGTCTCGATCGTCATCAGACCCCGTGAGAAGAAGCGGCTCTCCGTCAGCGTTGGGGATGTGTGGAACCGCATTCAGGCCGCTGTCAAATCGGGCGATACGATTGGCAAGCCGGAACTCAGCGTAGTGGTCGTTGAGTTCATCGACGGTTCGTCATGGAGTGCTCCTCTGGATCGAGCGCACAAGTAGACCGGCGATCAGAGGCAGAGGAAACTCGCGGGTTTTCGCATATGCATATCTCTAAACGTAATCCAGTTCAACGGCCGCTACGGCGCCTGGAGGGAAGCGCCACTGGAAAACGGCCGCGGGCGGCAGGGTCGTTTCGGCCGGCTTGAACACTTCCGGCTGATCCTGGTTCACATATTGGCGCAAATCCGAGGGCGCAATGTACCTGATGGCCGCCTTCGCGACCTCCCTGCGCTCGATTGCAAATGTGGCCGCCACGCTGCGGCTGTACTCCGTATTCACGATATGCAGGAACACCCTGTTGCCGGTCCGGCTGGCGGCCACATCCAGCCCGGAAGGCGCGGACTTCACGCGTATACCCTGTCGCCCGTTATACCTTTTGAACAGGCCCGCAATGGATCCGACCGGCATCGGATAGCTGATTCCCCGCGGCGTCTGGAGAACCACCGCGTTCACCGTCCACCGGTTGCCCTGAAAATCGGCCGCCGTGGCAATCTTCACCCGCGCGCCATGACGCTGGTAGATGTTCAACGAGCGCGCGTGGTATACCGCCGAGAGCCACTCTGCCAGAATCGGATTCGCGTTGTGGGGGCTCAGGCTCAGGTGACCTTCGGTGATGGCGATGCCGAACCGCGGCCCGAATCCGGAGATGGCCTGTTCCAGCTCCACAACTCGCTTTTCAACGTTGTCGGCCAGCTCGATCAACTCCTGCCAGGCTCGCTCCGGGGCGCCCTGATAACGCAGTCCCTTCAAAACCGTGTCGGGCCGGCGAGGGCTCTGGCCCATCATGTGGATAGCTACAAAGTCCAGATACTCGCCGGCTTGCTTCAGCAGGTCTGCCGCCCACAATTCGGAGCTGCCGCGGCGGTCTCCCCACCCGATCAGCCGGATCGAGGGGTCACGCTCCTTCATTGCCTTTGCGAACTCGACCGTGCGCGCGATCGACTCTTCCTTCGCGAAGGTCTGGTCGCCGTAGGAGGTCTCGTTACCGATCTGCCAAAGCCGGATGCCATACGGTTCAATTGCGCCGTGGCTCTTGCGCTCGCGGTTGTCGGGATCATTGCCGTAGGACACCCAATCCGCGGCTTCGCGAGCGTCCCCGGTGCGATCGCCTTCACGCGTTTGCCGGTAGCTCTGCTCGCCGTCGCTCAGGAAGTTGACGCAATACAGCGGATCGGCGCCGACACGGCGGCAGAAATCGACGAACTCGCGCGTGCCCACGCGGTTTGTCTCCTTGCCGCCCCAGGCGTAATTCCGCGCCCAAGGGCGGGAAGCTGCCGGTCCTACGCCCTCCCGCCACTTGTGGTAACGGCTGTAGAGACCGCCGAAGCGAACCACGTCCGGCGCAAGATCTTTCACCACGCCGATGAAGTCGGAGCGCCAATCATCCGGGCCATAGTCCCACGCCGCCTCCACCGAGCTGTCGGTCGTGCCCAGAGGCTCCATGAACTGCATATAGAGGTGGGGGGAGATCTCGAACAGAGGCTCGGGATCAACGAGAATCGCGTTCGAATCCTGGGCTTGAAGGGCGGCTTGCGCCGCCGCTGCAACGCCCGCCGTCCGAATGAAGGTTCTGCGGTTCATGGTGCACCCTTTCAGAATGCCTGTGTCTTCACAATGCCTTCGGATTCGTCGATGAGCACCAGCCGGTTCGATCGAACGGCCCCGCTACTTTTTCGGGAATTTCGGATTCGCCTTGATCTCCCGAATCTGCAGAATGTGCCGCTGCTCGTGAGTGGAAATCAGCAGCAGCCACTGATACGCATCGCTTCCCTCCCTTTCCACTACATGGCTCCGGAGATCTTCGGCAGTGGTCCTGGCGTATTGCAGCATCTCGGCATGCAGCTTCCGGAGGGCGTCCAACCCGGTTCTCAAATCGTGCAATTGCCCCTTCGGCTCTTCCGATGGCACCGCTTTCTGCCGTTGCGTCCGGTCAATGCCGTACCAGAGAACGTCTGCGTCCCTGGCGGGCTGCCTCCGACTGCGTGGCGGTGCCTGCATCGCTTCGTGCAACTGCCGCCAATAGATAGGGTCGGCGACTGTCAAGTGCTCGACCACTTCCAGGATGCTCCATGCCTCTGGCGCAGGCCGGAACTGAAGTTGCGGCGGAGACAGGCCGGATACCTCATCGGCGAGCCAGCTTCCGGTCATCTCCAGGTGTGCCACCAGCCGCTGTCGTTCCAGCGGGGTCAAGGACGCAGCCTGGGCACAGCCGTCACCACAGGCCAACACAAGCGTAGCGGCGATCACAATCGGTTTCACAAGCGGGTACTCCTCGGACCCGGCACAAAGACCCGGTCCGGCGGTGAAGAACCTTACCGAACCGTGTTCACCCCTTGCGCCGGGCTTTGGCGTGACGCACCGCCTTGGCCTTCTTGGGCGGCGGCGGAGCCGGCTTTTCCGCAGCGCTAGCCGCCTTCACGTAATCCTTCAGCTCGGCTTCGGTAAAGTGGATGGACTCGACGGTCAGACTGGCGTCGTTGAGCGCCTTCATGAGCTGCTGGCGCAGGTTTTCGGCATCGGCGCCGGACTTGGCCTGGGCCAATTGCTGGCGCAGTTTCAGCGCGTCGTCCTTGGCTTGGGCGACCTGCTGGGCACGCTTCTCCGCGTCGCTGGGGCCGCAGCCCGTGGACAGGAACACGACAAACAGGCTGACGAGCAGCAAGACGATTCGCTTCATAAATTTCCTCCTTTTCGCACCTTTCGGCGACTTCCCACAATAGCAATAATGGGCACTCCAAAAACACTGGCGGGGGATCGAGGGCGCTGCGTCGAAGCCCCTAGCCTTGCGCCGGAACATCGCTGCCAACTGGGCGACTGTCAATTCCAGCCGTGCTGAGACGCCGGACCACCTACCAGTGGGTAAGCGACCCGTCGGGGCGATTGTAGATTTGACGGCTGACCGGCTGGGTCACTTCTCCGATCAGGGTAAGGGGGCTGGTGTCCAGGGTGACGCCGAGCCCCGGGCGCTCGTTGGGGTACAGCTTGCCGGCCTTGAAATCCGTGTACTCAGGAAGATAGGGGATCTTACGGTCGCCGTAGTTGTATTCGAACAGCACGGTGAGGGGGTAGGTGGCCAGGCAGTTCACAAGGGCGGCCGTGGCGACGGGCCCGGTGAAGTGCGGGATGATGCCCACGGCGTGCGTTTCGCACAGGGCCATGATCTTGAGCATCTCGGTGAGGCCACCGACGTTGGGCAGGGTGCAGCGGTTGTAGTCGATGTCGTGGTTCTCGACGAGCTTGTTGAAGTCCCAGCGCCAACCCCACTCCTCGCCCGCCGCGATGGGCACGGAGGTCATCTGGCGGAGCTTGGGAAGGTCTTCCAAGAAATGCTCGTCGCGAACGGGATCTTCCACCAGGTAGGGCGCGAACTCCTCAATCAGCCGGCAGCCGCGCAGAGCGTCGTCGTACTCGAAGCGCTGGTGGAAGTCGATGCTCCAGTCGCCGGCGGAGCCGAGGGCCTCACGAATTTCTTTGGCTTCCCTGGCGACCTGAAGGAGGCGGGCCCGCACATCCCAGGCGCCGGCGCCGGAATCGGCCGCACCCACTCGATAGACCTTGTAGCCCGCCTCCAGGGTCGCCTTTACGCGGTCCTTCAGGGTGGGCTGCGCGCCGCCCGGCGCATCCGGCGGGCGAACATTGCTGGTGTTGTAGCACTCGCAGAAGTTGCGCACGGCCCCGCCCAGTATCTGGTGGATGGGCAGGCCGAGGGCCTTACCTTTGATGTCCCAAAGCGCCAGGTCGAGGGCGCCCAGGGCATGCTGCTTCTCCCGCCCCGGGGGGTAGAACCACGCCATATATTCTTCCTGCCAGATAGCTTCGGTCTTGAACGGGTCCTTGCCGATGAGGGAGCCGGCGCACTGCTCCAAAGTGTCCTTGGCGCCGCCCTCGCCGATGCCCGTAATGCCGGCTTCGGTCTCCACCGTCACGAGCATGTTGCTCTGGTTGAAAAGCTGATTGAGATCGGGCGGTTTGTAAATGCGGACCCGCGTGATTCTGGTTTTCGGCAGGGCGGCTTCACCGAGCCGCGGGAGGGCCAGCCAGGCGGCGGGCACGGCCGCGAACGACTTCAGAAACGATCTTCGCTTCATAGACGAATCCTTTCGTGGCGACGAACCGGGAATTCAGACTCAGGATACGCCGTTTGACGCGCGTGGGCAAAGGCCGGCCGGTCAAGTCGCATTTTGGTGAGTTGAGCCGGCGAACCGCGTGCGCGGACACTCCTCCAGCGGGGCGAAGGCGTGCTCGGTCGTGGCCTGGAGGTATGCTCGATGTCAATCGAGCGGGTGTGCGACATAGAAGTTGGAGCCAACGAACAGGTGTTGGCGGCGGAACTTGCGGTAGCACATCCGCTTCGCATTCCTCTCGAAGTAAGCTGTCTCGGTGCGCAGTTTCTCGGTCACTTCGAGATTGGTGGAGGGGATGGCGCGAAGCGCCTCCACCAGTTGTTCGATTTTTCCCTTGTCGAG
>Ga0187862_10006250_pt1 | contig 10844 bp, 8 predicted proteins | sample June2016WEW_10_1_FD_133003 | JGI IMG/M metagenome (GOLD analysis project Ga0187862, IMG submission 133003) | Peatland microbial communities from SPRUCE experiment site at the Marcell Experimental Forest, Minnesota, USA - June2016WEW_10_150 | ecosystem: Environmental > Terrestrial > Soil >...
CCCCGGACCTCCGCCGATCACCAGCAGATCGGTTTCCTGGGTAAACTCGCCCATTACCATTTTATGAAAGCTCCAAAAGTTGTCATTGCGGGGCCATGCCGTTAATCCGCCCGGATCGTATCCATCCGGGGGCTCCGCGGGCAGCGTAAAATCCTGTTGCGGCGACTCGCCGTTAACTCATCATAAGAAGGTTTTCCGGGTTTTCCAGCCCCTCTATGATAATCCTTAGAAACCTGGCAGCTTCAGCGCCGTCCAGGACCCGATGATCGAAAGTGACGCCGAGGGGCAGCATAAGGCGAGGGACGATTTCATAATTTATTTCATCTCCAACCACCATCGGCTGCAATCTTGCCTGCGCCATTCCGAGGATGGCGACTTCCGGGTAATTGACGATCGGAGAAAGTCCCGTCCCGCCCAACGGACCCACGTTGGTTATTGTGAAAGTCCCGCCAGACAAATCGTCCGTAGTTGCCAGGCCCTGGCGGGTCTTTTCTATAAGGTTTTTGATTTCAATCGCCAGATCGAAAATACTCTTGCAGTCAACGCCCCGGATCACCGGAACGAGCAGGCCGCGGTCGGTGTCAACCGCGAACCCAACGTTGTGGTAATGTTTAATAATGATCTCTTCAGATTCCATATCTACGCTGGAATTGAAGCGGGGGAATTTTTTCAGTGCTGCCGCAGCGGCTTTCATGGCAAAAACCGTCAGGCTCAGAGCCCCGCCCTGCTCTTCCACCTGCTGTTTGTGTTTGCGCCTGAACGCTTCGAGTTCGGTAAGGTCCGCAACGTCCATGTGCGTAACATGGGGTACTTGAGACCATGCAAGGGCAACGTGTTTCGCAGTGGCCCGGCGCACGGAGCGAAGCGGGATCCGCTCGACCGGCCCGGCCCGGTCGAATTGAGGAAGAGCAACGGTCTCGGGAGGCTCGAGCGGTTTTTTCTCCTCCTCCTTTTCTAAAGGTGGGACGGGGGCGATTTTGGGCTCGAGGGTGGCCTTTGCGGCCTCCGGCTGCCCCGCGCTTTGGGCGAACGCGCGCACGTCCTCGGGGGTAACCCGCCCACCCGGGCCGCCTGGCTTTACCTGGCCAATATCTACACCAAGCTCTCGCGCCAGGCGGCGGGTGGAAGGAGCGGCGGCAACCGGACCCTCAGGCGGGCGCGTTTCGCGCTTTTCTTCGGGCGCTTTGGGCGGCGGCGCTTTAGTCTTCTCTTCGAACTCGCCTTCCTTCAAGAACACAATCAGCACTTCCCCTACGCGGACCGTCTGCCCGGGTTTTACCCTTACTTCCTTAACAGTTCCAGTTACCGGCGAGGGGACCTCTGCTGTTGCTTTGTCGGTTTCTATGATCAACACCGTTTGTCCGTCTTCGACTTTGTCCCCTGCATGAACGAGAACTTCGATTATCTCGCCTTCGTGTATTCCTTCTCCCAGGTCGGGAAGCTTGAACTCGACCGGCATATGATCCTCCTAGAATGCCAAGGTTTCGCGAACCGCCCTTTTGATCCTGAGCACACCAGGCAAATAATCCTGCTCGCGCTGATAATAGGGTATGACAATATCGAAGCCGGTTGCTCTGATGACGGGGGCCTGCAGATAGAGCAAGGCCTTTTCCACTATTCTGGCAATGACTTCGGCACCCGCTCCGTACGTACAGTGGGCTTCGTGCACCACAACCGCACGCCCGGTCTTTTTTACTGATCCGATGAAGAGTTGGTCGTCCAGAGGAGATAGTGAAAGCAGGTCTATAACTTCACATTTCACCCCATCCTTGTCATTTAACTCCGATGCGGCCTCGAGGGTCGTTCTCAGGCTTGCGCCGTAGGATATAAGGGTTATGTCACTGCCCTCCAGGGCTATCCTGGACTTGCCGATAGGGAAAGTTTCCTCTTCTTCGGGCACTTCTTCTCTGAAGGCCCGATAGAGGGCTTTCGGCTCGTAGAAAACAACCGGGTCAGGGTCCCGTATAGCGCCTATCAGAAGGGCGCGGGCCGTTCGTGGAGAGGACGGGATAGCCATCTTCAGCCCCGGCGTATGCGCCCAATAGATTTCACGGCTTTCAGAATGGTGTTCGAGTGCTCTTACCCCCCCACCATAGGGCGCTCTGAGCACCATTGGAACTCCATAGCGGCCCTGCGATCTTTGCCTCATCCTTGACGCATGAGCTTCCATCTGGTGGAAAGCGAAGTAGCTGAAGCCGGAAAACTGCATTTCGCATACCGGTCGAAGCCCGTATACCGCCATCCCGATTGAGAACCCGGCAATTGCGGATTCGGCCAGCGGCGTGTCCATAACCCGTTGGGGCCCGAATTTGTCAAGCAGCCCGTCCGTTACACGGAACACTCCGCCATCTTTCCCGATATCTTCGCCCAGCAGTATAACCCTGTCGTCTTTTTCCATCTCCTGGCGAAGCGCCATGTTTATGGCTTCGACCATATTCATTTTAGGCATCGAGTAAATCTCCAGTAAATGAAGAAGCTGGAAGCAGGAAGAAAACCACTTAGTTTCAAGTTTTGAGTTGTCAGTTACCTTAAAACCACCAACTTAGGCCCAAAGACCGGTTTTTGCCCGCTCCTTGCTTCTCGCTTCCTGCTACCGTTTTTCCTCCAGTTCCCTTTTGAGCATTTCCTTCTGGTCGCGCAGCGCCGGGGTAAGTTCCGCATAGGCGTGGTCGAACATCAGCGATGGACCGACCGCATTTTCGACCAACTCCGACCACCTGCGCTCGGCCGAGACGATTTCTTGTTTGACTTCCTCGGCGACCGACTGGACTTTCCGGTCGTCCAGAATGTGCTTGTCTCTGAGGTATTTTTCAAACCGGGTTATGGGATCGCGTTTCTCCCATTCCGCTACTTCTTCTTGAGAGCGGTACTTTTTCGGGTCATCTGCGGTGGTATGCATAGAGAGGCGGTAAGTTATCATCTCTATGAGAGTCGGTCCCCCGCCCTTTCCGGCACGGTCCGCCGCGTCTTTAGCCGCCTTGTAGACGGCAAGCACATCGTTTCCGTCCACTTGAAGACCCGGCATGTCGTAGGCAAGGGCTTTTTGAGCCAGAGTTTTCGAATGGGTCTGGCGGTTCCAGGGCAGTGATATCGCCCAGTGGTTGTTCTGACATATGAAAATGACCGGGGTTTGATAGACCGATGCATAATTCATAGCTTCATGGAAATCGCCCTCTGAGGTTGCCCCGTCGCCGAAAAATGTGGCTACGACAGAATTTTGCCCCCGGTACTTCATCGCGTAGCCGATCCCCACAGCATGAAGCATTTGGGAGCCCACGGGAACGGAAACGGGAAGCAGGTTCAGCCCATCGGGCATTTGCCCGCTCTCGTTATAGCCGCTGTAATAGAGAAGAATGAGCTCCATGGGCTTTCCGCGCCAGATTTCGACAGGTGCTTCCCGAAAGGAGGGGACGAGCCAGTCATCGGGACTCAATGCGGCTGCAACTCCAACCTGCGCCTCCTGCCCTTTGACCGGCGCAAAAGTCCCTATCTTGCCTTGCCTCTGAAGAATCAACATCCTTTCATCGAATCTTCGCCCAAGCAGCATGGCTCGATAGAGTTTCAGGAGCAGCTCATCGGATAGCTGTGGTTCGAGTGATTTGTCAACCTGCCCGCCCTGGTCCAGGATCGAAAGGTAATTGACGCGGTATGGGAGATCGATTTCTGTGGTCGGCATTATCCTTTCTCTCACCTCGAAATTGTCTGAAAATAGCGATAGTTAAATGAATAGAATTGAAACTCACCCAAAATACTTTGGCATTGAGCAATATAAGACAAGCCTTTTTTTCTGCCAGAGGGCAACAGCTAATTGGAATTCGGAACGCCAGTAACTATTTTACTGACTATTCCGATTATTGTTTGCCCCGGGAAAGGCGTCACTGTATTCATGGTTTTTTGCTTCCCGCTCCTTGCTCCCTAAGGAAATCAGAGGAAAATATGAAAGTTCCGCTAATAAAGACTTCTCTGCCGGGGCCGAAAGCTTCGGAATTTATTCGCGCCGACGCTGAGTTCGTTTCTCCATCCTATACAAGGGTTTACCCCCTGGTCGTCGAAAAGGCCCGTGGTCTATGGGTTCAGGACGTTGACGGCAATCAGTTCCTGGATTTCACAGCGGGTATAGCGGTTAACTCGACCGGGCATTGTCATCCTGAAGTCGTTGAGGCAATCAGGGATCAAGCCGGAAAATTGATCCACATGTCAGGAACGGATTTCTACTATTCTTCCCAGGTAATTCTTGCCAAAAAGCTGGCTGAGATTGCAAATATAACGGGCGGAGCCAAAGTCTTTTTCGGCAACTCCGGCGCAGAGGCCGTGGAAGCCTCGTTCAAACTTGCCCGCTATCATACCAGACGCGAACAAACGATCGCTTTTTTCGGCGCATTTCATGGCAGGACGATGGGTGCCCTTTCGCTTAGCGCAAGCAAAGCCTATCAGAAAAAATATTACCACCCCTTCGTACCGGGTATTACCCACGTGCCATACCCGAACTGTTATCGCTGCCCTCACGGGGTCTGTTATCCCACCTGCGGCTCGGCATGCGTTCGGTGGATAGAAGATCCCCTTTTTCGCAACAGCATTCCGCCGGAGGAAGTTGCGGCCATATTCGTCGAACCAATTCAGGGAGAGGGCGGATATATCGTACCGCCGCCGGAATTCCACGTAGAACTGGGCAAATTGGCAAAGAAATACGGTATCCTTCTCGTTGCCGACGAGATTCAATCCGGGATGGGAAGAACCGGAAAAATGTTCGCCATGGAACACTTCGGCGTTGAACCGGACATAATAGCCGTTGCCAAGGGAATTGCTTCAGGCATGCCGCTGGGGGCCATGATCGCGAGGGCGGAACTTATGGACTGGCAAGCCGGATCGCACGCATCGACATTCGGCGGCAACCCCATTTCGTGCCGGGCAGCCCTGGTAACCATCGATCTTCTTCAAAAGGGTCTGATCGAGAATGCAGAAATCAGGGGACAACAGCTAATGGCGGGGTTGAGGGAAATGCAGAAGGACTTCGAGTGCATGGGAGACGTGCGTGGAAAGGGACTGATGGTGGGTGTGGAACTCGTGAAGGACCGCATCACCAAAGAGAGCGCCCCCGATTTGCGCGATCTCATCGTTCAGAGCGCATTCCACAGCGGTTTGCTCTTGCTCGGTTGCGGTGAAAACACGATTCGGTTTTGCCCGGCCCTTACCGTCAGCGAAGAGGAAATAGACACAGGGCTTTCCATTTTCGAGCAAACTCTGAGAAAGCTCGCCTGCTAAGATAACTCCCCTTACTGGAAAGGGAATCAATGAAGGACCTGCTTGAAAGGCTCGGAATCGGCGAATTGAACCAGGGCGCTCTCACTGGACTGGATCGCCTGGACTGCCAGGGCAAGGTACTGGAATCCACGTCACCGATAGATGGGAGAATGCTCTCCAGGATAAAGCAGGCCGACCCGTCCGCTTATGACAGGGTGTCGCAAACAGCCAGTGCAGCTTTCAGGGAGTGGCGGGATGTTCCGGCCCCGAAGCGCGGCGAAGTGGTCCGTCAGATCGGCGCCGCTTTCCGCGAGCGGAAAAAGGACCTTGGCGCGTTGATCTCGCTGGAGATGGGGAAAATACTTGCGGAGGCAGAAGGCGAGGTCCAGGAGTTAATAGACGTCTGCGACTTTGCCGTCGGCCAGTCGCGTATGCTCTATGGTTTTTCCATGCAAAGCGAAAGACCCGGGCATCGCATGTTCGAACAATATCATCCACTTGGCCCTGCAGGTGTTATCACGGCGTTCAATTTTCCGGTTGCCGTATGGTCCTGGAACGCCATGCTGGCGCTGATTGCAGGCGACACGGTTGTCTGGAAGCCCTCGAGCAAGGTCCCGCTTTGCGCCATTGCAGCAAACATGATAGCCGCTCGAGTCGTAAATGATTGCGGCTTTCCGGAAGGGCTTTTGAACGTCGTCATCGGCCCAGGAGAGGATATCGGCGGGCTAATGGCCGCAGACAGGCGGCTGCCGCTGATTTCGGCCACCGGCAGCGTGCCGATGGGAAGGCGCGTGGGGGAGATCGTGCTTTCACGGCTCGGAAAACCTTTGCTGGAGCTTGGAGGCAACAACGCCGTCATCGTTACTCAAAACGCAGACCTCAAACTCGCCGTGCAGGCTATCCTGTTCGGGGCCGTGGGGACCGCCGGGCAGAGGTGCACGACCATCAGGCGGCTTATCGTGCAGAACTCGATCTTCGACAGGCTGAAAGAACAGCTCCTGTCGGCCTACAAGGAGGTTAAGATCGGCAACCCGCTGGAAGAGGGCGTGCTCATGGGGCCGCTCATCGACACAAAGGCCGTCGAAGCCATGAGAACGGCGCTCGAAGAAATCAGAAAAGACGGCGGAAAGCTGCTCTACGGAGGCGAAGTGCTGTCCGGCGGGAACTATGATGCCGGGACCTACGTCCGGCCTTGCGTCTGCGAGGTGGAAAACAGCTATCCCATCGTAAAAAAGGAAACTTTTGCGCCCATTTTGTACATGATTCGATATGAAACCTTTGAACAGGCCATTGAGTTGCACAACGACGTTCCGCAGGGTCTTACTTCGTCGATTTTTACAAACGACCTGCGCGAGTCTGAACTGTTTCTCAGCAGCAGGGGGAGCGATTGCGGTATTGCCAACGTAAATATGAGCACCTCCGGGGCGGAAATCGGCGGCGCCTTTGGAGGTGAGAAGGAAAGCGGGGGAGGCCGGGAATCGGGGTCGGATTGCTGGAAAGCATACATGCGCCGCCAAACCTGCACGATTAACTGGTCGGGAAACATGCCCCTTGCCCAGGGAATAAAATTCGGTGACCGTTGACGGCAAATCTCAGTACGGAGGAAACCTGATGGCGACTGAAAACCGCTCACGAAAACGAGACACTTCCAGGAAGTCCTGGGCGGAGCCGTGGAAGGTGAAGATGGTGGAACCGGCTCGCTGGACAACCTGCCAGTACCGCCGGGAGCGCATACAGGAGGCCGGGTATAATACATTTCTGCTCAAGTCCGAAGACGTCTATATCGATCTGCTCACCGACTCCGGCACTTCGGCGATGAGCGACTACCAGTGGGCCGGACTTATGCTCGGAGACGAGGCTTACGCGGGGAGCCGTAATTTCTACCACCTGGAGGCCAATATCCAAAAATTTTACGGATATAAATATATAGTTCCCACCCACCAGGGGCGGGGCGCAGAGCATCTGGTTTCCCAAATCTACATAAAAAAAGGCGATGTGGTGCCGGGGAACATGTACTTTACTACGACGAGGATTCACCAGGAGCTTGCGGGCGGGACTTTCGCGGATGTGATCGTCGACGAGGCCAACGATCCGCAGAGCGAGCAGCCTTTTAAGGGCAACGTCGATCTGGGCAAACTGGAAGATCTTATTAAAAAAGTCGGACGTGACGGAATTCCTTACGTGAGCCTCGCCGCGACCGTGAACATGGCCGGGGGGCAGCCCGTGTCGATGCAAAACGTGCGGGATCTCCGCGCGCTTTGCGTCGGATATGGGGTCCCGGTACTTTTGGATGCTACCAGGGCAATAGAAAACGCTTACTTCATCCAACAAAGGGAGGAAGGGTACAGGGATAAAAAGGTGGCTGATATTCTGCTCGAGTTCTGTTCGTATACCGATGGGTCTTGGATGAGCGCAAAAAAGGACAGCCTCGTTAACATCGGCGGCTGGCTGGCTCTCAACGATCCGGATAAGTTCGCGGAGGCGCAGAATCTCGTGGTGGTCTATGAAGGGCTTCACACATATGGCGGCCTTGCCGGGCGTGACATGGAGGCGATGGCGCGGGGTATAGAAGAATCTGTCGACGACGACCACATCCGGGCCAGGGTGGGGCAGGTTGAGTATCTGGGGAAAAAACTGCTCGACTGGGATTTGCCGATTGTGCTGCCGATCGGCGGGCATGCCGTTTTTCTGGATGCGAAGCGCTTCTATCCCCACATCCCGCAGGACCGGTTTCCGGCTCAGAGCCTTGCCGCCCAAATCTATATCGAAGCCGGAGTGCGAACGATGGAACGAGGCATCCTTTCAGCCGGCCGGGACCCTGAGACGGGGCAGCACCGCTACCCGAAGCTCGAGCTTGTACGAGTAACCATTCCGCGCCGGGTCTACACGCAGGCGCACATGGACGTTACGGCCGAAGCAATCGAAGAGGTCTTTTGGAACCGGGAGAGAGCCAAAGGCCTAAAGCTCGTCTACGAACCGAAATACCTGCGCTTTTTCCAGGCGCGCCTTGAGCCGGTCTGATTGAACATCCCGCTATTTAAAGTCGATATTCCTCGAATAAGGATTCTTCGGGCTTAGAAGGCCATTATCGGCGTGGAAGTCATTGCTAACCATCATGCCCGGTTAGGTTCTGCTTATCGAAATCATCAGGGTCTTGCTCCCCGGTATATCCGCATTCACCCATGCGGGGGGAGTTGGCAAGGGGAAGAGCCATTTCCTCCCCGCACTCGTGATCGGGAAGGCACTCGAAGCAATAAAATTCCTGACAATCGGTGCAGAACCAGGCGGCGGACTTTTCGCATTGCGTGCATTCCGCTTCAGGCATACGGTTCCGTGCGAGAATCCTGACTTTTTCTTTCAATGCCCCCAGTCGCTCGGAAATGATTTGTCCCTGAAGGTAGGTAGTCGAACCAAAATCATACTCATGTTCGAATTTATCCTTCACTCCCAGCACCTTACCCAGTTGAACCCCCATCGGCTTGTCTCCCATTTCCCGGAGGTCACCAGCATAGGAAGGCATGTACGTCTGCCCGTCTATTGTGAACAGGCTGAGATGTCCGCAGCATTCGAGCCAGATATCCCGCAGAAATTTGTCCAGGTCGGAAAGCTTCGATGACCCTTTCATCTCGACGTGCAACCAAAATTCGCTGCCGCCCCGGATCTTGATATGGAAGATCTTTTCCGATTTCCTGGACTTGGCGGCTTCCTCGACATCTTTTTCCCTCTTTGCCTTGCATGATTCCAGGTGTCTGCCAATCGTTGAACCTGAGCAGGTCTTGAGGCAAAATCGGCATGCGCCTTCGCTGGTTTTTCTCATTTCTTATCGCTCCTTCCTCTCCCGGAGACCGCCTTCAAAACCGTCTCTCATTGGTTTTCATTTGCTCTTGGAACGGGGTCTGGTCAAGCCAAAAATCTTGCTATTCAGGACTCATTTTCCCAGGAGTGTATTTCTTCAGTAAATTAAGTAGCTTGCCCTGGCCCCTTTCTTTGCAATCCCTTAATATCTACCTTCGTGGATGCCCTTCTGTGGACATCTGCGGATAAAACCCTCAGTCCCTGAGTTTGTGGATGCCCCAGTCAGGGCGGGATCATCGGGAAACTACCCCGAAGGCCCCAACACCTCGCTTATGATCGGATATCCTTGTCGCTCATAGCCTTGATCCGTTCCCACTCCCCGCCTCTCTGGCCCTGAATCCCTCAATTCGGAGTCTCTCAATTCCTACATCTTTTTGCCGCTTCTATTGCCGCTTCTATTGCCTCTTCTATTTCCGTTTCTGGTTGCCGCTTCCGGTTGCCGTTTGGCAGCCGAAAATCCCTCCATGGTACACTGTTACGCGTATTGAGGAATAGAGACATCGAGAAATCGAGATCCTCACCCATTTCAATTCGGGTCCAGGCATTGAGATACAGAAAACTGGAACGCCCCATTCATTGTATTTGGATTGTATTTACAATGCAATTGTTGACACTTCATCGAATCGGAGGTCAAAAACATGCCGTTCCTGAGCTTCGACTCTCAAATCGAAAATAACCTTCACTCCCCCGCCTTTTTCTTTGGACTTTCAAGGAGATGTCTGTAGAATCGCGTTGATCCGGAGTGTAACCTTAACCTTCAAAAAGAGGAGGGTTTTATGATCTTGAGGAAAGCTTTTGTTGTGCTATTCGCAGTGTTCGTTCTGGCTGGATCGGCATTTGCCGCCGAGGTGGAGGGGGTGAAACTCCCTGATGCGGCGAACGCCGGTGGACAGGACCTGACGTTGAACGGTGCAGGCCAGAAAAACACTTTAGGTTTCGGAGTGTATGTCGGAGCACTGTATCTCAAGGAGAAAAGCGGTGATGGAGCCGCGATTCTCGCTGCAGATGAGCCCATGGAAGTCAAGATGGTGATCACTTCATCCATGGTCAACGCCGACAACATGAAAAGTGGTTTTAAGGATGCTTTCAAGGAATGCGCAACCAGCGACCTGGCTCCGCTCAAAGCAAAGATCGATGCATTTGCCGGCACGTTCAAGGAGGTTAACGAAGGAGATGTCTTTGACTTGGCATATGTCCCCGGCAAGGGCGTGGAAGTATCCAGGAATGGTAAAGCTTCAGGCGTGATCGAAGGCCTGGATTTCAAAAAGGCCCTCTACGGAATATGGGTCGGAGACAAGCCGATTCAGAAAGACCTGAAAACCAAGATGCTCGGGAAGAAATAGCAACACGCGGGTATATGAGTACGCACGGGATGACCCCGTCAACCCGTGCGACCCTAACGGGGAGTGGCTTATACGGCGCGTGCGGGGTCCGACCTCTCTTTGAGTCTCTGCGTGAAAAATTGTGTGATTCAATTATTTTTTCCGTTGACTCTGTCTCTGCGATGGGCTAGATATTCGCCTTTCCGTCGGGGGGCAAGTTCCTGGTGACAATTCGGAGACAATGCCTGATTAAGTGATTATTTTTGATCTTGCGGTCTTCGATCTTCTCACAGATTTCCCTTGATCTTTTTAGAATCCTTGAAGATTTAGAGGCGGTATCGCGGGGGGGGGGGGGAATTTTTTGGGTTCCTGGGGTCCCCGATTTAGGGGTGGTTTTTTTAATGGTATTTGGTTAACTTAAAAAGG
>Ga0187862_10006257_pt1 | contig 10832 bp, 14 predicted proteins | sample June2016WEW_10_1_FD_133003 | JGI IMG/M metagenome (GOLD analysis project Ga0187862, IMG submission 133003) | Peatland microbial communities from SPRUCE experiment site at the Marcell Experimental Forest, Minnesota, USA - June2016WEW_10_150 | ecosystem: Environmental > Terrestrial > Soil >...
CCACAGCCGCACCATCTCCTCGATGAGTTGTGGAGGATCCTGCAGGTCACAGTCGATCACCACCACGGCCTGCCCACTGGCGTAGGCCAGGCCGCCCAAGGTGGCCGCAGGCTGGCCAAAGCGGCGCGAAAACACCAGCAGCTTGATCCGTGGATCGCGCGCGTGCTCCTGCCGTATCAGATCGACCGTGCCGTCGGTGCAAGGATCCGCCGCGAAGATGATCTCGTAGTCCTGCGTGACGGGCAGCAGAGCCGCACGCATTCTTTCCAGGAATCGCGGCAGGGTTTGCTGCTCGTTGTAGACGGGCACCACGATGGAAAGCAGGCAGGGCATGGAGGGCTCAGGTCAAGCGGACCCAAGCCTGATCATAGGGGGCGTGTACTGCGCCGGTCAATCGCGGAGTGCGCATCGACAACTCTGTTCAATAGTGGCGACAGATCGGGTGATCTTCGCGTAATCTCCCGGCCATGATCAAGCACAACACTTACTTCGACGGCAAGGTTCAAAGTCTGGGCTTCGAGCGCAACGGCCGCCGCGCCACCGCGGGCGTGGTGCAACCCGGGGAATTCCACTTCGACACCGGCGGCGCCGAACGCATGATCGTGGTCAGCGGCGAGCTGGCCGCGCGCCTGCCCGGCGGCCAGTGGAAGCACTACCCGGTAGGCACCGCTTTCGAGGTTCCCGCCAAGACCGGATTCGACATTCGCGCGGACCGGCCGGCCGCGTACATATGTGAGTTCATCTAGCCGAAAAACCCGGTCATCTATCTCCCCAGGGAAAGCCACGGTCCTTGGGGACCACCCGTCGCAGGGTGTACACGTCGCTGTTCAGATCGTTCCGGTGACTCGGCAGGGTCTCCCACGGATCCCAGATCGCGCTGAGAACCTTGCCGGTGATCCCGTCGCTGGCGGCTGACGCCAGGAACACCGCCAGGGCAGCGCCACGCTCGACCGGGGCGCCGCCTTCCTGCTTTTGCTTGGCCGCCCTGGTGTAGAACGACTCACCCACTCGCTCGGGCCCTGCAGCCAGCACCTCATCGAGCAGGCGGGTGTTGAGCGGGCCTGGCGCAATAGAGTTGACGTCGATGTGATCGTCGCGCGCCTCTTCGGCGAGCGTCTCGGCGAAGCGGACAATGGCCGCCTTCGAGGCCGCGTAGGCGCTGATGCGCGGCAACGGATTGGTCGCCCCGCCGCCCGAGAGCTGAACGATCTTGCCGTAGCGGTTCGCCCGGAATTGCGGTAGGACGGCCCGACACATCAGCACCGAGCCCATCAGGTTGATCTCGATGGCCCGCAGCCAGTCGCTCCACTCGATATCCTCGATGCGCCCCAGCGGCCCATAGATCCCGGCGTTGTTCACCAGGATTTGCACCGTCCCCAGTGCGTCCGTGGCGTGGGCAACCACTCTCGCGACGTCTGCCGGCTGCGAGACGTCCGCCGCCTCGCCAAGGATCGTCTGCTTTGGGGCCGCGCAGGCGCGCAGGCTGTCGACGGCTGCCGCCAGTTTGCCGCCGTCCCTCGCGCAAAGAAACAAGTTCGCCCCGGCGCTGAGGTAGGCCTGGGCAATGGCCAGACCCAGCCCCTGGTTGGCGCCCGTGATGATGGCCGCGCGGCCTGCCAGCACGCCTGTCATGCTGATCCTTTTCCGATGGTAACGTAGCGGACCGCCGCGTGGCCCTCGAACTTGTCGCGGAGAAATCGGTTTGCATCGACCACCGTGAGCGTACCGCGAATGTCGAGGTCGACCTCGCGATACACGGGCCATTCTGTTGCGACAACCAGCGCGTCGACGTTGCTCGCCGCTGCCGCGGGTGAGCCCTGCAGTTCGATGATCGACTGCAGTTCCTGGGGCAGCGCTTTGACCGCGGGATCATGGGCAACCACGCGCGCTCCCTGTTGGTGAAGCCAACGGCAAAGCTCGACGGCGCCAGAGCGCCGCAAGGTATCGGTTCCCGGTTTGTAGGTCAGCCCCCACACGCCCACGGTGCGATGGCGCAGATCCCCGAGAAGCGTCTGCAGTTTGTGCCGTGTCCAGCCCTTGTGCAGATCGTTGCTGGTCTTCACCGACGCGATGAGCGGCGATGGTCGACCGGCCTTCTTGCTCACCTCGCCGAGAAAGGCGATGTCCCGCGCCAGGGTTCCACCCGCAAAGGCCGCGCCGGGCGACAGGTAGGCCCGCGGTCCGATGCGCGATTCCGACTTCAAACCGCATTCCACCTCCTTGGCGTCCGCGCCGACCTCTTCGCAGATGGTCGCGATCTCGTTGATGAAGACGACGGAGGTGGCCAGAAAAGCGTTGATCGCGTGCTTGGTCATCTCCGCTGATTCAACCGACATCCATTCAATCCGGTCAGTCAGCGGCGCGAGCAAGGTCGCAATCCTGGCGCGGTCACTGTCGCCGCGCACCCCCGCAACAACCCGGTCAGGCTTGCTGAACACTTCGATGGCCTTGCCCAGGCGGAGATTCTCCGGCAACGCCGCAAACGAAATATCCTGGCGCCCACACCGTCGTTCAAGCGCAGCAACCGAGCCGACCGGAAGCTGTGACGAAACGACGACCAGGGTTCCCGGTTCGAGCAAGGGAAAGAGTTTCTCGACCCGCGACACGACATGGTTGACGTCCGCACGATCATCCTCGGATACCGGCGTGTCGAACGCGATCCACAGCACCGATGCGCTCTTGACGGCTTCCCCCGCGTTGGTCGTGAAGCGCAGAAGGCCCGCTTCGATTCCTTTGCGAATCAGCTCGTCGAGCCCTGGTTCATACAGCGGCGCCTGCCCGCGGTTCAAAGCCTCGACGGTCTCCCCCGCCTCATCGAGACCCGTCACGTCGCAGCCACTATCGGCCAGACAGGCGGCAGTGACCGAGCCAAGATGCCAGAGACCAGCAACACAGACCTTCATGAACGCGCCCCGCGAACCCAGGGATGGGGGAGGCGACCATCGAGCACACGGGAATGGTCGCCCGGCCAGCCACGGCCGGCGTCGGCAGATTCGCTGTGCAGGATCACCCTGAGATGCTCCGAGATCGAACTGACTGAGTCAAGCCCTGTTCGCGGCGGGCGGCCGTGTCCACGCCTGCCCTGGGAGTTCCTGCCGGCGAATGCCTACAGCAAGACCTTCGAAGCCAGGGGTTTCAGTCCCCCGACCGAGTCTTCGCAAGCTACGCGTCGCCGGTACTGCTAGCGTCCCACCTGGGGTTCGACCATGCGGAGCCGCTTGAAGTAGTCTCGGTAGTAGCCTCGATCCCTGGCCAGCAGCCGATCAGCCAGACACATAGCGTGGGCCATGCGGCCGCGCTTCTCCGCCAGCCCCCTCGGTGAGTCCGGCGGTCATTTTCGGAGCGGAGCCGTGTGGAATCCATGTGCGCGGCACGTTCACTCACAGCAGAGCATCTAACCTCGCGAACCCCAGCAATCACCAGGAGAACCGCACATGGCAACCAATTCCAGAACCATCCCCACGGTCATCTTCACCCTGGGACTCGGCCTTGCCGCTGGCTGCGCGACGAGCGGCGCGGCCGAAAAGTACGAGGCGGAGCAGAAGCTGGTCAGCGGTCACATCGAGATCTTCGATGACCTCGACTTCAACGTGTTCACCGGGCAGAAGTGGGCGGAACTTCACCGCAGCCACTCCCAGGACATCACGGTGTACTGGCCTGATGGACACGCGACCAAGGGCATCGAAAAGCACATCGAGGATTTGAAGGCGATGTTCGTCTGGGCGCCCGACACGCGGATCAAGGAGCACCCGGTGAAACTCGGGCAGCGCGACTGGACGGCCGTCATCGGCTTCATGGAAGGAACATTCACGCAACCCATGCCCATCGGAGAGGGCAAAACCATCCCGCCGACCGGGAAGGCCTACAAGATCAGGATGGCGACCATCGGCCACTGGAACAACGACGGCGTGATGGATGCAGAGTACCTCTTCTGGGACAATCAGGAGTTCCTGAAGGAGATCGGGCTCGGGAAGTAGGACCGAGGACTCTGGCCAGGAACGCGAAGGAGCTAGGAATGCAAGGTGGTTCAACAGTGGCCACGACGGAGTGGATCCCCGTCATGGACGATGCCTCACTGCCCGAGGGTGGCATGCAGCCCGCGTATCCGCGGGGGCTCAACGTGGTGATAGCGCGAGTCGATGGAATGGTCTACGCGGTCTCCGGCGCGTGCGCGCACATGGGGTGCCCGCTCTTTACCGGCTCCTTGGCCGCCGGGATCCTCATTTGCCCGTGCCACGACTGGCGCTTCGACGTTCGCACGGGTGAGTTCTTGGATGCGCCGGAAGTCCGACTGACGGTCTACCCCGTGCGAAGCGAGAACGGCAAGCTGTTCATCAATCTCGGCTGAAAGGGAAAGCGATGCCAAACATCATCATGTACACGCTGTCGACCTGCCCCTGGTGTAGGAAGACCAAGAACTTCTTCAAGCAGCATGGCGTGCCGTTCGAGTTCATTGACTACGACCTCGCGGACGAGGCCACTCAGGAGAGAATCATGGCCGAACTGGATGCGCACGGAGCGAACGGGTTTCCATTCGTGCGCATAGGCGAAACCGTCGTCATGGGCTACAACCCGGGGCGCTACCAAGAGCTCCTCGGGCTTTGAGAGGAAGCTTCCATGACGGTAGAGACGAGGAAGCAAGCCCTGCACGATTTCTTTGCCAAGGTGGTCGACCGCCTTGGTTACAAGTTCACTCCCGATGAGGATCTCAGGGACTTCCTGCTGGAGCAGGAGGTGTTGCTCGAACAGAAGCACGGTATCCCCTTCTGTCCATGTCAGCCCATCACTCGCGAACGGGCGCACAACATGACGCTGGTGTGTCCGTGCATCCCATTTCATCGAGCCCACTACGACGCAATGAAACGCTGCTGGTGTGGCCTCTTCGTCCACAAGGACGTCACGGATCCAGATTCGCTGCCGCAGATCCCCGCCTCGGAGGTGAAACGTGGGTGAACGCTTCATCTCCGCCATTGATGCCGCGGACCTCGTTCCCGGTGGCATGAAGACCGTTCAGTTGGAGGGACGCGAAGTTGTCCTGTGCAACTGCGAGGGGCGCTTTTTCGCTGTCGAACGGCGGTGCGGGCACATGAACGCGCCGCTCGAGATGGGAACCCTCGTGGGCACCGTCCTTACCTGCCCCATGCATTGCGCTCAGTTCGACATCGCGACCGGTGAGGCACTTGCAGGTCCCGTCCCCCACGACACGGGCAACGAGCCGGCTCCTGCCAAGCTTGGGGGGCTGCTCGCGAACATCGGCATGCTGATGGAGCACATCCAAACGCGGGCCATCCGCACCTATGCGACGAAAGTGGAATCGGGGAAGGTCTGGGTCGCCCTGTAGCTTGCGATTTGCCGCAGCCGACGAAGAGAACTTTCTGATGGCGGTCGATCAGTTGCTTGAGCTCGGTGACGGATTCGTGTCGTCCGCCACGATTGTGAGGAGAACGTGACGTCGACGGCTGCCTATCGACGGCCCGCAGAACGAGATGCCACCTGCAGCATTCGCTTGGCAGGTGGCTCGTCGGAATCGAACGCGAACGCCGTCTGGTCCCTTTTTGCCATCAAGCCGTATCCCGGAACTGGTTCATCCGTCCCGAGAACGGCTCGACGACGATCTTCGCCCCAGGGTTCCTCGAATCTGAACTTTCCGCCTCGCAGATATTCAGCTTCGCGGTCGATACAGATCCAACGCCGACCAAGATTCTCCGCCACCTCTCCGGTAGTGCACGATCCGGCGAAGGGATCCACGACCAGATCGCCTTCGTCGGTCAGGAACCGGATGAAGAATGCAGGAAGCTGTGGGGGAAACCGTGCCGGATGGGGCGCCAACCCCTCCTCGTTGCAACGAGTGAAGTAGCGGCTGTTGGCGTCGTTGTTTCCCAGGGTGAGGACGTTGCCCGGGATGCTTCCGCCCTTGTCGACGAACTTGGCGGTTATGTTGTGCCCACTCGGTCTTACCTTGGGTCGATATCCTCGCCGAACCAGGCGCTCCATATCGGGGCTGTAGGGTTGGAGAACCTTTTGATTGTCAGCCTTGGGGAAAGACTCGCGAGAAAACCACCACAGGTATTCCACCGAGTCCTTTACGCGAATCTTCCGAACCGTGACCCACTCCGCTGGCGCTGGCAGTTTGGCCGGGTTGTACCAGAAGAATTCCTGCGCGAGGTGAAAGTGACCTTCACGCACGATGCGGACAGGTGCCTCCAGATGGCACAGCGACCGAGTCGGGCTTCCCTTCCTCCAACTCCCACCCAAGTTCAAGACGAAGGAGCCCTCGTGCCGAAGGACGCGGCGGATTTCGGGGACGAAGCCGAGAAGCCAGTCCACGTACTGGTCCTGATCGACGTTCCCGTACGCTTTCTTGAAGTGAAGCGCATAGGGAGGGGACGTAAGAACCAGCGAAACCGATTCATCGGGCAGGCAACGGAGCAGATCGAGCGCATCCCCACAGTACGCGGCGCCGCTGTCAGTCGAAAACACTGGCGTGTGTTCCTGGAGCCACGCGCGTTTTCGGCCGCTCATTGCCTAGCGTCCTTGATGGCATCCAGGATGTTGTCCCTCCACGAATCGGCGGCCGCCGCGGGAACCAGTTGCATGATGAGCAGGCGCTGCGGATCGTTCGGGCGCCTGCTCAACTGGCGCGAGGCGATGTGGAGGAAGCGCCACTGGCCAGTCCTATTGAACAGGCAAGCCGAAAGGACTTGGAAGTGGTCCACGCTGTATCCTCGAGTGGGAGTGCCGTTCTTTGAATTGCGAGTCTTCTGCAACTCGACCTTGATGGGGCTGCTTGGGGATGCGTTGGGCGTCAAGCTGCGCACGTTCTTGCACTCGACGACGACAGTCTTGTCGCCGATCTGAAGCGTGAAGTCTGGCTTCCCGTCAGCATCATGCCACTCAACCCTCTTGATGCGGCTAGCCTGCCGCAGTTTCGACAGCTCCCGATAGAGCATAAGTTCTGCCAGCTTCCCCTTGACGTCGACCTGGGCTCGAAAACCATGGCTGACAGCCTCGACCACATCGGCGGCGGTGACCCGCCATTGGGCAAGTAGTGGATGCTCCTCCGCCAGAAGATCCTCAGGACGGGTTTCGAGCGCCGCCGAGATCTCAAGCAGAACTTCCACCGTGACGTTCTGCTCACCGCGCTCGATTCGGCCGATGTAGGTGAAGTGGCGATCCGCACGACGCGCGAGATCCTCTTGCGACCACGCCCGCTGTTCGCGCAGCGCTCGAACTCTACTGCCGAGCCTGCGGAGGAGTTCTTTTGTACCCACCGGTGCATGATCGCAACCACGACCTTCAAGTCTATAGACTATAAGTCGTATCTGGACCAGCACCAAATCGCAACAAGTGGCCGCAAATGAAACAACTGCCCGCTGGGCCCGCCGGGGACAACGGCACGCTGAAGATCGCGAGAAGGCGGCGTGCGTGTAAGGGGAAACGGTACCGCGGGCTCGCCGACTCTAGATCCAGTGCTCCGGCCGTACGATCTTCCGTGCACCGCCGTGCCAGGCTTTGCCGTGTGCCGCCCGGCGGCCGGTACGCGCGCCTGCTGGCTCTGGCCGGCACAATGCATTCTGACCACACGGACGTCTCCGGCGACAAGTACAAACACCTGGCCGAGATCTACGCCGACAACCACGAGACGCGCCGGTGAAGCACGTCTTCGTAGACAGCGGCGCGTTCTTCGGCATGTTCGTGCCCGAAGACGCCCACCATCAGCGCGCCATGGAGTTCTTCGCGCGCGCCAACTCCCATGACTGGCAGCTCGTCACGACGAACGTGGTGGTCATCGAAGCCTCTTCATTGTGCCCCTTTGCCGCGCTTCTGAATATGTGACTGGCACCATACTCGCGCGCCGGGCGAAGGTCAGATTGACCACAAACTCGCCACCGACCCGTCCCGGTCCGACGCCGGCAAAGCACTGAGCGTTGACTCTTCATGCCCTCGGCGAACACAATCCCCCGTATGGCTATGGACAACACCACACCCGCTGCACCATCCCCACCCGATGGCCCGCGCGGAGTGGCACGACAAACCCTCTCAGGTGATCCTTCTCTGGGCGGTGTCCCTCTGAACTCCGTGGGCGCGTCGATACTCTTGGAGGACTACAAGCTTTGGCAGCGTGAGCTTGAGAAGCAGGACCGCTGGTTCTCACAGTCGATCTGGACGGTCTTGGCGGGGGCCTCCGCAGGGCTACTGCTTATTCGATCTCTTCCACTTCCCGAGCGCGCAGTCGCCGAGTGCGCCATCGTGGGCGTGGCGGGCCTCTTCGTATCGATGTCCGCCGACTTCCTTGTTGGACGGGTCCGCTCCTATCTCATGGTCGCGCGACACGTGGCGGCCGTCCGAGCCGTCACCGGAAGCAGAGCAATGCTGGGGCTTTCCCAGCGTTTCGCAACACCTGGGGCGCCTCTGCTTTCTGACAGCCCGGAAGCGTTCACGCGAACATGCGTTGCCGGCGCCAGATCACCCTTTCGTTCCCTGTACGGCATGCACTGGGTCGTCCTCACCTTGCTGTACGTGATGCTCGGATTTGGCCTGCAGTACGACCTGAACTCACTCTTGTGGACAACGATTAGCGCCGGCTTTGCTGCAGTTCATCTCCTTTCATTCAGTCTGTTGTTCAAGTGGCGAGCGTCCGAAGCCGAAACCGTCGGGGAGTTCATCGTCACACTCGCGCGTGACCGCGGGATCGGCGTGGCGCGAGATGGTGAAGCGAGGCTGCTTGGATGGATCGAACGATTCCGGCGGAACAGTTCCGTTGTCGTCGAGGCGGCAGCCGTCGTGCCGGTCCTGATTGAATGGGAGGACCGTCGCTACCGGAGACATTCAGGAATCGACTGGGTTTCAGTGGTCAGCGTACTCGTGCGAAAACGTCGCCGGGGAGGCGCGACGACAATACCGATGCAGCTGGCCAGACAGCTCATCGCGCGCCCGCACGGCCGCTCACGATTGCGTAGCATCAAGCGAAAACTGTACGAGGCCTTCCTTGCTCGCTGGCTTATCCGTACTGCGGGGCACGAGACTGTACTGGCTGCGTGGCTAGAATTGATTCCTTTTGGGTGCGCCACGGTTGTCGGCATCCGCGCGGCAGCACATGAGTACTTCGGCAAGACTATCGACGATCTCGACGTGATTGACGGAGTGCTGTTGGCCGAGCGAATCAGCATAAGCAGCGGCAGGTTTGACCCTGGTCGCATAGAGCGAGTCATCGGCTGGGCCGTCACCAGGGGCCTCATCCCGGAAGGGCGGCGAACCGAAGCTCTGCAGCGCGCCGAGAGCATGCGAAAGCGGACGGTCAAGACCGACAATCCATAGGGTTCTTTTGAGCGTCCAGGACCCTCGCGAGGGGCATCCGCGCGACCGTCCGTGGAGCACGCCTGGTCAGCTTGTGCTGCGGTTTCCGGCTCTTGACCAGGCTGTATCGAATTTCCCAGCGCCGGATCTAGATCCGGTGCTCCGGCCGTACGATCTTGCGTGCGCCGCCGTGCCAGGCTTTGCTCCAGTCTTTCGGCGGGTGGATCTTTTCCAGGCGATCGAGCTGGCCGATTGACTGTAGGCGCTTGAAGATGAGCTGCCAGGCGCAGGGTTTGTCGGCGGACACTTCGCAGCGCTCGCTGGTGGAGCCGCCGCAGGGGCCGTTGAGCATGTGCTTGGCACAACGGGTGACCGGGCACACGCCGCCGAACTCGGCCAGCATGCACTCGCCGCAGCCGATGCACTTCTCTGTCCAGGTCGCCTGTTCTTCCAGGATGCCGAGAAACTGCGTGTTGAGCCCGGGATACACGGGCTTGCCGGGAAAGCGCTCGGCAATGGCTTGCACGCCGGCGGCGCAGCCGAACGAAACCACGGCCTGGCTGCGCTCCACTGCGGGCGCCAGGTCCTTGATGAACTCGTTGTCGCACTGGCGCTCGATGGTGACTTGCTCGATCTCCACCGGCTGCTTGGCCAGCTTGCGCGCCATGCGCACGCCGTAGCCGGCGATGCCGACTTCGCGCTCGCCGCCCGCCAGACACACGGTCACGCAGGTGCCGCAGCCGACGAAGAGAACCTTCTGATGGCGGTCAATCAGTTGCTTGAGCTCGGTGACGGATTTTGGACTGGCAACGATCATGGAACTCCAACTTTCTGCGCTTGTGTGGTCTCAGGGGCGTCGTGCGCCTTCAATGGGTTGGGGCCAAGACCCTCAATCGTCTGGACGATTTCGTTGACCCGCTGGACAAAGGTCGGTGCCATGGCGGCCGACAGGTTCACCATGCGCAGTCGCTCGCGGCCCACGCCGATCTCGTCGAGCATGTCGCGCAGCTGTTCGCTGCGGCGTTTGGCGCGCAGGTTTCCCTCGATGAAGTGGCAGCCGCCTTCCAAGCAGCCGGCGATCAGCACACCGTCGATGCCCTTCTCGAACGACGCCAGGATATGCTCGCGCTCGATCTTGCCGGTGCAGGGCACGTGAACCACCCGGACGTTGGGCGGATACTGCATGCGCCGCGCGCCCGCCAGGTCAGCCGCCGCGTACGCGCAGTAGTTGCAGCAGAAAACGATGATCTCCGGTTTCCACTTGCTGGCCGTCTGGGGGACGGCGCGGGCTTGAGCCTGGCTCATGTCGCGCCTCCCACCGTGAGCAGCTCGTCGAGCATAGCCGTCATCTGCCCGTCCTCTTGGTGTTGCAAGGTGATGGTGCGTGCCGGACAGGCCGCCGCGCACGAGCCGCAGCCCATGCAAGTGGCGCCCTGGATTTCCGCCTTCTTCAGGTCGTTGATCATGGGCGCGCCGTACGGGCACACCTTCACGCAGGTGGCGCAGGCCACGCAGCCTTCGGGATCGACCTTGGC
>Ga0187862_10006258_pt1 | contig 10832 bp, 8 predicted proteins | sample June2016WEW_10_1_FD_133003 | JGI IMG/M metagenome (GOLD analysis project Ga0187862, IMG submission 133003) | Peatland microbial communities from SPRUCE experiment site at the Marcell Experimental Forest, Minnesota, USA - June2016WEW_10_150 | ecosystem: Environmental > Terrestrial > Soil >...
CGCAGTGCCAAACCGGCTCACTTCAAGTCGCTCTATCGAAAACGCTCCGGCGCTCAGATTTCGCGCCCTTACCCGAACCTCATCCCGCCGGAGCGTTTCCGATACCGCCCTAGGACTTAACGGTAGCTATCCTGCCAGGCTGCCGGACCGGCCGCAGCGCCCTGCTGGAGATTTCCTAGAACCGGACTTCCTGGGCGTTTAGGCCATGTCTACGACCATTCTGGCGCAATTGTTGTCGCTGAGGCGAGAGCACTTTCGTTCCCTCCGCCCGCTCGGAATCATCTATCATTGACCAAAAGGAGTGTTTGTGAACACCCGCCGCGTCACCTTGTTCATCGTCGGATTCGTTCTTTCGTGCGCCATCGCCGGATTCGTTCTTTCGTGCGCCACTCCATTCACCCAGGTTCCATCTGATGCCGAGATTCGCAAAATCCTCGCGGACCGGGTGGGCGGGGAAAACCTCGGCATCGGCATGGTTGTGGGCGTGATCGACACGAACGGCCGCAGGGTCGTCGCATACGGGAGTCTGGCCAAGAACGACACTCGCCGCCCCAATGGCGACACGGTTTTCGAGATCGGCTCGATGACCAAAGTGTTCACGTCCCTTGTGCTCATGGACATGACGCGGCGCGGCGAGGTCGCATTGACCGATCCCGTGTCGAAATATCTCCCGACCGGCGTCAAGCTGCCCGAGCGCAACAACCGCAAGATCACACTTGCGGATCTTTCCACGCACAGCTCCGGCCTCCCACGCATGCCGACGAATTTTGCCCCAAAAGACGAGACGAACCCCTACGCCGACTATACCTTTTCAGCAGATGTACGACTTCCCTTCTGGATATGAGCTAACCCGCGACATCGGCTCGCAGTACGAATACTCCAACCTGGGCGGCGGGTTGCTGGGCCACGCGCTCTCGCTGCGCGCCGGTATGAGCTACGAGGCGCTCGTGCGGTCGCGCATTTGCGATCCGCTCGGAATGGCGGACACGCGCGTCACTCTGACTCCCGAGATGAAGGCTCGGCTTGCCGTCGGACACAGCCCCACTCTCGCTCCGGTGGCGAACTGGGACATCCCGACACTCGCGGGCGCCGGCGCTCTCCGGTCGACCGCCAACGATATGCTCATTTTCCTCGCGGCGAATCTCGGTTATGTCAAGACACCGCTCGCTCAGGCCATGGCTGACGAGGTCTCCGTCCGCCGGCCGGCCGGCGCGGCCGACATGGCGATCGCTTATGCCTGGTACGTTCAGACCAAAGACGGAAACTCCATCATCTGGCACAACGGCGGCACAGGCGGCTACCGCACATACATGGGCTACGATCCGAAGGCCCGCGCGGGAGTGGTTGTGCTATCGAACATCTCGACGCCGGCGGCCCCGGACGACATCGGCCGCCATCTGCTCAATGCGAGCTACCCACTGCTGAAGGTGGATGCGCCCGCCGAGCGCTAGGAAATCACGCTGGAAACCACGGCCTTCGACCGGTATGAGGGGATATACCAGCTCGGCCCGAATGCGCTGCTGACCATGTCACGTGTCAAAGACCGGTTTTACACGCAGCTTACCGGACAGCCGAAGCTGGAGGCGTTCGCCGAAAGCGAGCGGAAGTTCTTCCTGAAGGTGGTTGATGCGCAGCTCGCTTTCGATGTCGATCCACAGGGCGCGACGACTGAGGTCACGCTCCACCAGAACGGAAGGGATGTTGTCGGGAAGCGGCTGAGCGAGGCTGAAGCCAAGCGCGCCATGGATGACATCGAGGCTCATGATGTGGACGTCGCCAAGCGATTCAAGGAGCAGACGCAGTCGCCAGGAACGGAAGCCGCGGTTCGCCGGACGATCCAGGAGCTACAGGTTGGGGAGCCGAAGTACGATTTGATGAGCGCTCAACTCGCCGCGGTCGCGCGCCAGCAGCTGCCGCAACTAAAGGCGACGATCGCCGAGTTAGGCGCGCTGCAATCCGTGACTTTCAAAGGCGTAGAGTCGACGGCGCCGACATTTACGAAGTTAAGTTCGAGCATGGCACGGCCGAATGTAGAATCATGCTCGGCGCGGACGGCAAAGCTCAAAGCATCGGATTCCGTCCATTATAGCCAGTCAGGCTAATTTTCTGAGCGGAACTCCCCAGGGAGTAAGGCTTCAACTTTGCCGCGGCGGTTGCGTCCGGCGTCGGCGTCCTACCCGTAGAAATCCCGCGACCGTCCAAACCCCCGAGATACGACGTTCGGGGAAGCGCAGGACCGGCGGCAATTGCGGCAAATCGGCCCTTTAAGATCTGATATCGGTAGCTTCTGGTAGCGTTCGGCTGGGTGCACGGTCGTGCCTTGCTCGTTGACGACGTTCACCGACGGGCACTTATCATGAAGCCAGATGGGCGCGGGCGATCCGCCGATGTCGAGAATCACCTTGATGCCCGCGTCCTTCATCTGGTCCAAGATCTGGTCGAACCACTCCGGGTGAACGATCCACCGGCTGATGGCGGGTTCCGACAAAACAGCTGTCCCTTCCTGGGCCGCTCCGGATGTTCCGCCACACTCTGCCCAAGAAGGAGTGCGCTGGCCAGACATACAGCAATGGCGATTCGAGTCACTTGCCCGTCCTTTCGAACGTAACCAGGACGACATCGTTGGCGCGCATGGGCAGCGAGAACTTGTAGGAACCGCCGTCTCCGACCTGGACCACGCTATCGGTTTCCGGCAGGTCGCGTGTCAGCTGCGTTAGTTCCTCGAGCTGAGCCGAGCTCAGTGTCTCGGGCCTGCCCATGTCGATGTAAGCCGAATAGGCGTCATTGGCGCGAAAGCCGGTGCGGTGTACTTTCAGTTGATAGCTTCCTGGTTTGAGATTGCTGACACCGATCTGGACAGATGGCGCGGGCGCGGCCGGAACGATGCGGCTATAGAACGACCGATTACTGAGCTTCTGTTGCGGTGACTGGAAGTCCCAGATCACGGCCGACACGTTTCCATTCTCGGCCGCGGCGAAGACTTGCGGATCCGCGACCGGAATCTCATTGCCCTGGACCGCGTGAAGGTACTTGTAGGCAAAGTAAGCCGATTTGCGAATTCCCTCGCGGTTCAGGAGACCGAAGCCGCCGTGGAACGGAGTCGGCGGTGGCCCGGGTTCCTCGAAGAGATCGGTGTAGGTCCAGTAACTCATACCTTGCAGCAAGCCCTGGCAAGCCTTCAGCTTACTCAATATGTAGGCCGCACTGATATACGAATCGTGCACCAGATCGCGCGGATTGTAACTGGTGCTCCATTCGGTGAAGTAGAGCGGCAAGCTGGGATGCTGAGAGGCCGCGATCTGTTGACGGACCCTGCGCACGTCGCTGACGACGGCGTCCGGCGAACTGGACAGCATCGTGTCGTCCTTGCCGTACTCGTCGAGGAAGCCGCTCTCCACACCGTAGGTATGGGTAGTGATGAAGTCCACGGCAGCGCCGCTTCGCGTGACGTGGTCAAGGAATTCCGGTACCCAAGCGGCGCCGGCCGTTGACGGACCGCCGACCCGCAGATTCGGATCGATCGCTTTGATTGTCTTTGACGTCAGGTCGTAGTACTCGAAGTAGGCCTTCTGGTCGGCGCCCTCCCAGAAGCCGGACAGGTTGGGCTCGTTCCAGAATTCAAAAAACCAGGTGCACACCTCGTGCTGTCCATAGCGTTGCTCGACGTGGCGGATGAAGGCGTCGATCAGGTCCTTCCACGCCGCCGGCACAGGATGCGAGGTATTGCCCTGCCAATAGAAGATCTTGCTGTCGGACGTCTTCATCGCGTCCGGCGTGAATCCGAGTTCGACGAACGGTCTGATGCGACGGGCGAGCAGAGCATCCAGCAACTGGTCCAGTTTGGTCCAGTCATAGACGGTCTTTCCGTTTTCGACTCGAACCGTGCCCAGCACGTCATGGAAGATGGCGTGGAAGCGGATGTAGCGGAAGCCGAGTTCATCGGCCGCGGTTTTCAGATGCGCCATGCTGTCCTCGCGGATCAGCGTGCCGGGGAAGTCGGAGCCGACCGACAGATCGAAGGAGCGGTCCAGCGGTTTGGTGGCGCGGGCGGAGTCAAGATCAAGACTTCGCGCTGTGGGAATAGGCGGCGCGGCCGAGCCAGCCATACAGAATAGAGCAAGTAGATTCAGAAAGCGCATTTGCAACATCTTCGTGTTCGTATAGTAGATATTAGGCCCGGGGGAGGGTCGAAGTCCCGCGCGGACTAAAGCCCACCCTCCCCAGCTTCTTTTCAACAGAATCCGGGATGGCCAAGGGGCCATCCCGGTGCGGCGAGGAGAAGCCGCCCAGCTTGAGCATCCACACACCTCTGCCGCTGCTATTCAAGCACCCAGCTAGCGCCCATTCAACGGGTTTCACAGTGTATACCCCGTGTTTATTCGCCGTTTGTTCGCGTGTGCCCATTGGGAATCCTGCTACCTACGTCAATGTCTAATGACGTCAATGTCGCATCAATCTCCTTTGTTTCTGTATTTTGCGCCGTGGAGCGTTGCCCCTTGCCAAGCCCTGTGTGGTCGCTGGACGATCTGCTTCGAAACACACGCGAATGACTCGGCCGCTCTTCGAACCATGTCTCGCGCGCCAAACCCCGTCGAGTGCCACGATGCGAGTGGGACACCTTGCCCCGCAATAGCTCAGATGCCGACCTTCGCGCCGTCGACCGTCCAACAGTCTCTTGGAGCCGCTCCCTGTCACTCGTGATCACGGCGGTTTGACGGCCACGAGCTGCGGCGACATAGAATACCTGGCGCAGCTTCCTGCCGAACTGGTACATGGGGGGAAGCCCGGACTGGTATGATTCGCCGTGGTTCTTCGCAACTCCAGGCGCGGTGTTTCGCCGACTCGAGAGGACGCGATCGGCTACAAGGCGCCACTGGTCTTTACCGCCGCTGTCGTGACGAACAGCGATCTCACTCTAACTTGACCCGCTTCGATCTTTTGAGTTACGCCCACTATCTATCTCAGATGGCAACATTTCGGGATAGATAGGGGCACGAAATGAAGTTATTTGGAGAGAACTGGCGTGGCTGCGCGAAAGAACAGAAAACAGACGGCATGTCACTGGGATTCGTCCAGAACTTCGATTCCAGAGACCGTGGCATTGTTTACGATGGGCTCAAAGGCGAGATTTAGCTTTCCTTGTGCACTTGGCTTCAGGTGAGAGAAGGTCTTGCTGACCTCGTGGAAGGTTCCAGCCTCCTTGAGGATATCAAAGTTGTCCAGCAACGTTTCGCCGTTACACATCACCTTGAAGATCCGGCTACCTGTTGTTCCGTTCCCCGGCGCTCCGGAGCCGAAGTAAAACTCGGCAAAGTGAAGAACAAGAGTGTACCTGCCCCGCGTATCCACGGGGATCGCATAGTTGAAATTCCCGTAACGCTCTCTGGAGAAGAGGTCAGGATCGGCGGGATCCAGCAGGGGATGCGTTTGACTGGCCAGTCGCCCGTTCAGGAAATAGGTGTCCGGACGCCAGAATTGGCCGCGCCGGTCCGTAAACGGCGTGGTCTGCGTGATCAGCCGGATCGGGAGCTGCCGGTGAGGCAAGCCAGGCAGAATCTCTATGGCGTTCAGCGTGGGCGGTCCCGTCACCCCTGAAAAGCCAATTCGGAGAAACCCATCTTTACCGGGGGAAACACCGCGGAAGACACGCTCATCGGCGATGTTCTCTCCCAGGGCGTCCGCGTTAATGTCGAATGCTTGCAGTACGATTTCTCCGTTTATCGATACGCTGAAAGTGAAGATACCCTCACTGGCGCGAATGGCCGTCGAAAACAAGAGGTGCAGTTCGTAGAAACCTGGCTTCAGCGGAATGCTATAGGAGAAGTCGCCGGTCCGTGAATGCTCGAACAGGAATGGATCACTCGTTCTGGCGATGAATCCTGGAGCGCTCCGCCAAATGCCCCCGCCCGAAGAATACCGATCCGGATTCCATACTCTACCCGAGGTGTCCGTCCTGGCTGGGCCACCGTATCCCGCCAGCAAGCGAATCGGCAAAGAGGGCACTTCCGTCTGGAGAGGCGCGGATACCAACACCGGCGTCGGATCGGCGGCACGCTTTGGCCGCTTGGAGGACGCTCCGGTACGAACGTACAGATAGGCTCCTACGACCGCCAAGACGAAGCAAGCGGCCGCGACCGCATACTTCCAGCCTCGGGGCAATCGCCTGTCCTTGCCGGGAGAATCCAATTCCGGCGGAGCCGGCGAAGTCGGCGCAACCGCTGCCCGGGCCCCAAATACGGCTAGATACTGCCCTTTGGGAATCTCTATGACGACGGACTCGTCCTTGCCCTCGTTGGAAAAGTGATGCTCTAACTTCAGCCGCAAGAGTCTGGCGTGAGAGCGAACGATGTTGTCTTCGTTCGGATTATAGCCCGGCGGTCTGCCGAAGACATGTATCCCGATCTGCTGCTCAGTGGCGGCCTCCGGCCGGCCATCGAGCGCACACCGGCACACGTAGACGAAAAAGGTGCGCAGCCGATGAGATTTCTCAAATGTGCCGCTGGAAGACACCCGCTGCACTAATTCCCATCGAGGGTCTGCACCTGCCGCGGGCGGGTCGGTAACCTTCAGGGTCTTTGGAAGTTCGGGCTTCATCACCGACGTGGTTGGGCGACCAATCAGGGTGGCACCCCCCCGTGTTTCCGTCTTTCCAGGAATCAGGAAGACAAGCAAACTGCTTAGGACTAGAAGAATATCACAGGGCCTGGCAAGGGGCAAGGCTCCGCGGCGCAAAAGGTACAGAAACAAAGGAGATTGATGCGATGGGCACCCGCGAACAGACGAACGATTTCACGGTGTGCACACCGTGTAAACGCCTTCCGCTAAAAACCCCTTAAAGTGTTAATACTGATTATCATAGCCGTAGCAAGATGTCATAGCCGTTGCAAAATAAAGATCACCAACCCATCGGCCGCCGCAAGCTTGACCACGGAAGTCGGGTCCAAAGGTGTACCCCCCGTAAAACCCCTAACACGAAAATACTACTAGTGTTCCAATGATCAGAAGGTCTGGCCGTTGGTCTATTACGGCAGTCTAGGGAGTTTCGTCCTGCGGCCGTGCGGGAGCGCGAAACCAGCGTTACTTTGGTGAATACACAAAAACAAGAGGAGATCTCGCTTCATGGGTTACACGTATAATCCAAAGGCAAGGGGTCAGGTCCCACAGAGGCGCAGGGGCCGGGCCACGAACCTCATTCTATTTGGACTGCTCGTCGCAGTCCTCATCCTTTGTCAATTACCGGCATTCGCGCAACGCGCAGCCGGTTCCATTGCCGGCACCGTAGCCGACAAGTCGGGCGCGGTCATTCCGGACGCCAAGGTGACGCTGAAGAACGAAGCAAACAACAGCACGTTCGACGGCACCACCAACGGTTCCGGCATCTTCAGCTTCCCGACGGTTCTGCCAGGTAGTTACTCGGTGACGGTTGCAGCTCCGGGTCTTCAGACCTATGAGATGCAGCACATCGTCGTATCGCAGGGCGCTGCGGTCGGCATTCCGACCATCACGTTGCAGGTTGCCACGACCAAGGAACAGATTGAAATCGTGGCATCCGGCGAATCCGCTGTCCCCATCGATTCGCCGCAAGCCAGCCAGACCTTGAACCAGAACATGATCACCGATCTTTCGATCGTCGGCCGCGACGCGGCTGAATTGATGAAGATCATGCCTGGTATGGCCATGACCGGTGGGCTGAGCCAAGGCATGTGGAACAGCTACACGACCCAGATCAACACGGGACCGATCGGCGCATTTTCCGCCAATGGCACGGCCCCCAACGGCGCTGTGACCATGACCTCGGACGGCGCCAACCTGCTCGACCCGGGCAACCAGGGAACGCAGACCGCCAACATCAACCAGAACCAGGTGGCGGAAGTATCGGTCCTCACATCGGCCTACGATGCATCTTTTGCCAAGGGGCCGGTGACGTTGCAGGCATACGGCAAGAGCGGCAGCGCCCAGTTCCACGGGCAAGCTTACCTCTACACCCGCAACGGCCAGTTCAATGCGATTGACTCTTACGACAAGTCGCAGGGCTTGAAGCCGATCAGCGACAGCTTCTATTATCCGGGCGGCGATTTCGGCGGCCCGGTGCTGATCCCCGGCTCGAAGTTCAATCGCAACCGCGACAAGCTGTTCTTCTACGGCGCCTTCGAGTACATGAAACAGACGCCCGCGGGCAGCTCATACCAATTCTTCCTGCCGACTCCCCAGATGTTAGGCGGCAACTTCAGCCCGGCGTACCTCGCCAGCCTGGGTCCCGGTTTTGCCAACGCGCGATCCAACGCCGCGGTGGTTCCCTGCGTGAACGGCACCAGCACCGGTAACGGCTGCGGGAGCCTCACCAACATCGTGGGCGGCCAGATTCCGCCGAGCCTGATCGATCCGAATTCGATGGCTTACCTGAAGACGTTTCCGGCGACCAACGAGAATCCGACCGCCAACGGTTCGGGCAGCAACTACTCTTACTTCCTCGGACCGCCGGTAAACCGCTGGGAACTCCGTCTCCGCGGCGATTACAACATCAGCGACAAGACCAAGCTGTATTTCAGTTGGAATCACCAGCACGAGATCGACCAGAACCCGTTCTACGTTTGGTGGTGGGGATCTCCCGCGACGCTGCCCTATCCGGCTTCGCAGAACGCCACCCAGCTCGCCAACGTATACAGCGCGAACCTGGTTCATGTGTTCAGCCCCACGCTGACCAATGAATTCGTATTCGCCGACGCGATCTTCGACAACCCGGTAGTTCTGGGCAATGCGGACGCGGTGAATCCCGCCAAGTTGGGCTTCAGCTACACGGGCTTCTTCAAGCAACCGTTCGCGCAGCAGCTTCCGGACCTTTTTGGCTGGAACAACACGACGGCCGGTTACTATCCCGAACAGTATGGCTCGGTGTTCAAGGGCCTGCAAAACGCGTTCGGTAAGGATTCCGCGACGCCAAACATTTCCGACAACATCAACTACGTGGTCGGAAAGCACACCTTCAAGACCGGCTTCTATTGGGACTACGCCCAGAACTATCAGAGCGACTGCGGCCAGGGTTCCACCATGGGTAACGCGGAATTCGATCCGTGGAACGCCACCACCACCGGCAATCCGCTGGCGGATGAAGTCATCGCACACGTAGATAGCTTCAGCCAAGCCAACGGCTGTGTGACGAATAACTTCAAATACTACACGTACGGGTTCTACGTGAACGACTCGTGGAAGGCCGGCCGGCGGCTTACCCTTACCTTGGGTATCCGGTTCGACCACCTTGGCGAGTGGACAGAAGTGAATTGCCCAGGCTTGCCCCTTGGCACGACCACGATTTCGCCTTGCCCCGGTCTCGCGGTTTGGGATCAGGCTGCATACGTGAACTCGGCCAGCAGCACGGTTAATTGGGACGGCATGCAGTGGCACAACATCAACTCGGCGATCCCCGTATCCGGCTTCCCCTCGAAGCCGCTTTTTGCCCTGCCTCGCGTCGGCGCCGCGTATGACATATTCGGCGACGGCAAGACGGTGGTGCGCGGCGGCATCGGCCTGTACCGCTTCCAGCTCGCTTATAACACGGCCAGCGGCACTTCCTTCAGCGCTCCCGTGAACGTGGAGAGCCTCGGAACCACATGGGGCTGCTGCGTGGGCTGGAACAACTTCCAGGCATTCTCGCCTTCGAGCGGCACCGCCGGCTTAGGTCAAGGAACTGGCCCAGGCGGCGTGATGCTGATGGGCGACGAGCGGACACCGAACACCTGGACCTACAACGTAACGATCGACCAACGGCTGCCGGGACGCAGCGTACTCGAGCTGCAATACACTGGCAACCGTTCGCATGACCTGATCAACGACAGCAACAACGGGGGCCTTTCCAACATCGACCTCGCTCCGCTGGGCGCTTACTTCCAGCCGGATCCGATCACCGGCGTGGTGAACACCACGGTGGGCCAGGCGCTCCCGACCAACTTCCCGACCAACGATTACTACCCGCTCAAGTTCTACACGGCGATGACGCTGGTCACGCACGGCAGTTACTCCCACTACAACGGGTTCGTGGCTTCGTGGCAGAAACAGACGGGCCGCATCACGTTCACCACCAACTACACGTTCAGCAAGGCGATGGGCGTTCGCGACGGCAACAGCAGCAACGGGGCATGGGACGGCAATTCGATCTGGCCGTACAGCCTGGCCGCCAACTACGGCGTCCTGAACTTCGATCGCACGCACCTCTTTAACGCCGCATACGTGATCAGCCTCCCGAGTCCGATCAAGGGGAACGCGTTCGCGGGTGGCGTCGTCAACGGCTGGGTGCTTTCCGGCATCACGCAGTTCCAATCCGGCTCGCCGATCCAGGGCCAGGTCGATACCTTGAACGCTCAGTATCCTTCGAACGTTTCGTCCTCGACGTGGCTCGGCACCAACGCACCGACTCTGTCGCCGTTGCTGACCTGCGACCCGCATAAGAACCTCTCCTCGGGCCAGTACTTCAACGCCAGTTGCTTCACCGTTCCGCCTCCGGGAATGGAAGGCGACATCATCTGGCCGTACATCAAGGGGCCGGCGTTCTTCAACAGCGACTTGGCAATCTACAAGCGGTTTGCATTCAAGGAGCACCAGAGGGTCGAGTTGCGGTTCTCTGCGTTCAACTTCCTGAATCACCCGCTGCCGCAGTTCGGTTCGAGTGGAGCCAACGATCTCAACCTCAACTTCACTCAGCCAGGCACTGGTCTGCTTTCGTTGACCAACACGAATCCGGATACCAACGGCCAGGTCAGGTACGATTCCAACCTGGTACGCCGGGTGGTGGAATTCGCAGCCAAGTATAACTTCTAAGTCTCGCGGTGTGAGGCTTA